>Ga0187803_10000731_pt1 | contig 12992 bp, 24 predicted proteins | sample NC_wetland_sal_i_2_FD_132425 | JGI IMG/M metagenome (GOLD analysis project Ga0187803, IMG submission 132425) | Wetland sediment microbial communities from Neuse River Estuary, North Carolina, USA - Control_3 | ecosystem: Environmental > Aquatic > Freshwater > Wetlands > Sediment | place: USA...
AAACCGGATATTACGAGCAGATAGTGCGCGGGCGCGGTTTGCGAGAGGCCTTCGATGCCGTGTTGGACGACCTAATCCGTTTGCGCCAATGGTTCCGGAATCGCGGGATTGTGCCGGCGGAGCCGCAGGCGCTCGCTCATTCAGCTTACGGAACCTCGGCGCTCGCGCCGTCGCACGAGACCATCAAAGTCGCGAACGGCACTCTCGCGGCCGCCGAGCTCGATGTTCAGGTCCCCATCGCCGCTGGCGAGCCGGACCACGAAGGCGAACGCCACCGATATGTGCTGGCCGAAACCGACCGCCAGCTCATCCTGCTCGCGATCGCGGAGCTCGCGCTCTCGCGGCCGGGTTTCGATGACGCGCTGGTGCGCATCTCCTCCCTGCTCCTGGGCCAGGCGACGTTCGAGGAGTTCAAACGGCTCAACTCGGACCGCGTGAAGGCCTCGCACGGTCCGTTCGGTTTCGCACCTGGTGGGCCCATCCAGCACTTCCCAGATGAGCTCGACTATGTGAACGCGAAAATCCGCGAGCGCAATGAGGGCGACCATCCTCAAAGTTTTCTCGGCCTGTTCTTGCTCGCCTGCCTCCGCGCGGACGGACAAAACTACTCCATGCTCCGGCCGACGCTGCAGGAGTTCGTGAAGAAATATCCGGCGCGGGGCGATCTGCTCGAGAGCGAACTTCGGGACTCGCCGGCGGGAGGCGCGTGATGCCGGTCCGCGTCACGATCGAGGAGGCCGACTTCCGGCAGCTCGTCTCCGGCCAGGTGCTGCAGAAATATTTCATCGACGAGCAGCACAACCGACGCCTCGTGCAGATTGCGCTCGGCGATATCGGCTTTCCCCGGATGAAGGAGCTCGTCCTCATCGCCAGCAATGAGCGCGCGCTCGCCGATGGCAAGGCCGCGGAGGAGAGGAAGAAATGAAACTCTTTCGCTGGCTTCGGTACCGCTGGGATCTCTATCAGACGCGCCGGTTCATCCGGATATTGCTCGCGCTCCGAGCGGCCGAGAGGAAGAAATGACGACCGAGCAGACGTTTTGGACGGACACCTTTGAGTGCGACGGGAATTGCGGCGCCAAGGTGGAGCTCACATCGCGGGACCCGCAACGGAGGGTTACCAGGACTACATTGGAATCTCTCGACTGGCTCGTCGTCGCCGGCGATGAAGCCTATTGTCCGGAATGCACCACCACGGCCGCGAGAATCCGGAAAGCGCAGCCGGCGCAGAAAAGGAAGAAATGAAAGCCGCGCACGTTTTCGCCAGCTCCGATGGAGCTTTCACGCGCAAATACTATGCGGCGCTCACCGAGCGCGGGCTCATGGGGGTTATCGCCTTGAACCTTTTTCGCGCTCAGAAATGCTCGACGCGCGCGAAGAAGTACCGCCGCGACGGCTCCCGATCCGCGGCTTATGACCGGAAGCGGTATTCGATGTCGCAGCTCTGCCGGATCCTGGAGGAAGGTTTGCACCAGGGCCTGTGCATTCGCTACGGGTGGAAGCAGGACCCGGCGAACACTTTCGTTCCCTGGGTTCTCTACATCGATCTCCCGCAAGGCCAGGTGAGTTTCCATTCTCCGGACCGCCTGGCCGGCCCGGATTATGCCGGCGAGTGGGACCGGAAGCACGCGAGCGAATCCCGCATCCTCGGGTTTTGCGACAGCGTGTTTTTCGCCGAGGACATTCCGCTCTGGACTTACGAGACGGCGCCGGCGGCGCCGCGGCGGCAGAAGAAATTCGTCGACCTCGAGCAGTTGGTGCTCTTTTGAGCGCGCGCAAAAAAATGCCGCGCACTCCGGATTCCCGGGGCTCCAAGTCGATCGACGAGCTCCGGCCGGCGCCATTGCCGGACTGGCATGTTGGAGACCGCGTGCGATTCGCGCACGGACCTGGTCCGTTCACCGTGAGCGCGATCATCGCCGGCGGCCTGGTCGAGCTCAAGGAGCTCACGGGGCAATTCGCCGCGCAGTTATTTGTCGGCGTCGACACACAGAGATTCGATTGATCAAGCTCGGAGCGGTCAATCGAGTGGAGCGAGGGGGCCGGTGACCGTGAAGGGCTACCGGCCTCCCGTCTAGAAAAAAGGAGGAACCCTTGGTTCCAAAAATTACTCTGAATCTTCCCAGCTCGATCACCGTGCAGACGCCGTTCGGGCCAATGACGTTTAAGATGGATTTTTCGACGCAGTTCGTTTTCGCTTACCTCCAGGTGATGGCCGACGCGATCAATAAGCGCGTCGCCAATCCAGCAGACAAAACCATCGTGATTCCGCCGCCGGCCACTCCGCCGCAAACGGTGACGACGCAGACGCCATTCGGGCTGATGAATTTCCAACTCGAGCCCGAGACTCTTTTTGTGTTGAACGCGCTCGGGCAATTGGCCGCGGGAATCAACGCGGTATGGGGGGCGGCGAGCTAAAGATTCGGCTGCGATCGTATGGAACAGCCGAATGGCGAGGAGGCCGGCGTACGTCCTGGTCCGCCGGCCTCACGTCCAAAAAAAAGGAGCAACGCAATGTCTTGGAGCGTAGGAGCGGTGGGCAAAGCGCCGGCAGTCCGCGGCGTGATTGCCAAACAGTTCGCAGGGAGCAAGTGCACCGATCTCGAGGAAAAAGTTCGCCTGGCCGCGGCGGCTTTCATCGACGCGTCACTCGCGGTGCAGGATGAGAATGTTGCGGTGAAAGTTAGCGCGCAGGGAAGTCAGTCGACGGACTCGAACACGAGGGTGATCAGCAACCAGGTCACCATCGCGATCGAGCCGATCTTCGGATTCCTCAGTTAGGAAAGTTTCCGCCCACCCTTGGAGGCGGAAGCCGGGGAGCCGTGCCACTGGAAACGGTCCCGAGCTCCCCGGTGAAACTTAAGTTTCGGGAGGCACGATGGACGATTTTCAAATCAACAAATTCGGGGATGCGGCGACGGTTACGGCCGACGCTCTTGACCGCTTCGTGACACTGCTAGAAAAAATTTGGGCGACGGTCGAGCCGCGAATTCGTGAGGAACTTGATGCCGGCCTGCAGGACACTCCGGAAACCCCCCGGCGCAAATAGATGCCGTGCACGCCGGTCAAATTCGCGGATGGGACGACGGCGATTATCTGTCACGACCGGCCGCGCTACCCGCGCTGCCCGTTTTGTCGCGAAGCCAAGGCTACGCTTTTGTGCGACTTTATCGTCGGTTGGAACCTGATCGGCGAGCCGCGAACTTGCGATGCGAAGGTCTGCCCGAATTGCGCGCGTCGCATCGAGGGCCGCGACATCTGCCCTAAGCACGCGGAAGGAGAAATCAGTGTCGAACGTCATACTGGAACTCCACCGGGAAATCGCGCGGGTCCGGATCCTGCTCCCAAAATTTGACCCGGCAGTTCGCCAGCTCGCCGCAGGCACGATCCGATACGCCGAGGCCTCACTCGCGCAAAACCAATACGAAGCGATCCGCGAAGCGATCGAGGACCTGCAGGAATTCCGCCTGCCCCCGGTGATTGTGGAAGGAGAGTCCCAATGAGCCGGCGTCCTGTCATCGCGGTGCAATCGATCTCCGGCAAGTGCCGCGTGTGCGGCTGCACGGAACTGAATCCTTGCCTGTTCGACATGGGGCCCGGACAGCCTCTCGAAACGTGCATCTGGTTTGATTTCGATCACACGCTTTGCACATCGCTCCGCTGCGTCGCCGCGGTGCCGCTCGAGGAGCTCGTCGACATGGCCATATTGCGGAGAGTCGCGTGAGCAAGGAATTCCCCTTCCCATGGACGTTCGAGCGCGCCAAATATCCCGAGCTCTATCTCATGAGCCAGGTCACCGAAGCGCGCGTGCAAAGCGACATCCTCGATCTGCTCTGGAATTACAAGGTCGACGCGGTGGCGATCGACGCCGGCGGCCGCCGGCAGCGCGGTCGGATGATGGGCGCCGCAAAAAAGGCCGGCATCGACCTCGCCCGCATCTCGAGCGTTAAAACCTGGTATTCGATTCCGGCCGGCTTCGCAGATCTCGAGGCCACGCTCGCGCCGCACGGCCGCGCGCTCTATATCGAAGTGAAAGCTCCGGCCTGGCTCGACGGGAAAAAGACACTGCGTTTCGAGGGGAAAGCATCTTCAGCACAGCTCGATTTTCTACGCGAGAAGCATCAACGCGGTGCGCTTGTCATGGTGGCCTGGTCCGTGGATGACGTGGAGCAATATCTCCATGCGGAGCTCGATGTCAATTGGAGGGCGCTCCGGTGAACGGTCCTCGTTACGTTCCCATCGCCCCATCACGGTTGGGCCTCATGAAAAAGCTCCAGCTCGCGAGCTATCTGCACGATTTTCTCGTGGAGCACCAAACGGACGCGAACGGGCATGTGAACTACGGCCACGCGTTCGGCTACGACTGGATCCGAGCCCACTGGCCGGGAAATCCGGACGAGCGACCATGCCTCCGCGTGCTGAAGAAATACATGGCCTGCCTGAAGCGGTGCGGGCTGGCGGAGGTCAAGGTGGTGGGCGAGATCCATGAGATGCGGGTTCGGCTCATCGATTCGGTGAAATGGCCGCAGCAGCTCCCGGCGCCGGCCATCCAGCTTTCGCTCTACTCGCCGCTGCCGATCCCGATCCGCAAAGGAGTGGAAAAGCCTGTGGAAAACCAGCGGGAAACCGAAAACCGGAAAAAGGCACGGGGCATGAGCATGCCCTCTGCATCCGAGGCACGGGGCACGATCGTGCCCCGTAAAGAAGTAAAGAAAAGAGCAAAAGAAACAATCACGTCCGTCGGCCGCGCTCACGCCATGCCCGCGGTGGAAAAAACCCGCGAAGAGCTCGATGCTCGGCGGCGCCTGCTCCTCGACCAAGCCGATGCTCTGAAGCGGAAATACAAAACCGCTGGCTAGGGAAAGGCAAAACCGTGCCTGACAGGATCACCAGAGTGGGTTTCACAAAGTCCGATCGCAGACAAGATGCGAAGACGGACCTTTGGGACGTCTGGAGTCTTCGCGGAGCGATTCATTTGGGTTGGGTGAAATGGTTTCCCCACGGGCGGAAATATGCCTTCCATCCGGCCGAGCTCACCGTTTTTGATGAGGACTGCCTCCGAGAAATTGCGACGTTCTGTGAGCTCGAAACGCAGCGTCACAAAGCCGGCCGGCGGGCCTTCAGGGATTGAATCATGAGCAGCATAAAGAACTATCCGGAGAATTGGCGCTCTGAAATCGTGCCGGCAGTCCGCGCACGATCGGGAAACCGCTGCGAGTGCATGGGCGAATGCGGACTCCATTCAACCACGGGCAGGTGCGTCGAAATAAACGGGGCGCCGGCACAATTCGCCCGCGGCTGCGTGGTGTTGACGACTGCGCATCTATGTCGGTGCTTGCCTCTGTGCAGCAATCTGCAGCACCTGAAACACATGTGCAATCGTTGCCATCTCCGCATCGACGTGAAGCTCCACCAACAGCGTCGACGCGAAAATCGCGAACGCGCCATCGGCCAACAAAGGCTTTTTTCAAGATAGAGGTGTCCGAGCGGACGGTATCGAGTGGAAGGAGTTCCCGAATGTTCGAGCTAGTGCTGACTCTCACTTTTGTCATCATCATCCTCGTGGTGCCTGTCCGCCCGGGCTGGAACCCAAAGAGGAAAGTCTAGGAGGAAAAGATGATCGAACCGATTTTGCAATTCTTCAGATATTCGCATCTTCCGGCGCCTCTGCAGGAGGTCTCGAAACCGTTCACTGAATTGGCGGATTTTGTAATGACTCTACCTCCAAGTCCAGAGCGCACCGTTGCTCTGCGCAAATTGCTCGAGGCAAAAGATGCAGCAGTGCGCGCCAAGCTCTACCAGGAAAACGCGTGAACATTAAACTCGAAATCGATGCCGAAGGCGTAGTGAAGCTCTGCGAAAATGTGCTTCGCCAGCTTCCCTACGCAACCAACAATGCGATCACTCGCACCGCGAAGGAAGCGGTCGAAGGCGGCCAGAAAGAAGTCGCCGCAGATCTCACGCTCCGCAAAAAGTTCATCCTGGGCCGCATCAAAATCCTGCAGTACTCGAAAGTCAACAATCTGACGGCGGTCATCGGAATCGATCCCAAAGTCGAAGGCGCTCCACTCATTTTGGGTTTCCTTGAGGAAGGCGGAACAAAAGAGCCGATGCGCGGTTCGGATATCGCGGTTCCGCTCACCGGTGAGGCGCCGAGGCCGAGTTTTCCGCAAACCGTGAAATCTTCGCTGCGTTACACGAGCCTAGACTTCCAAAATCGCCGCGGCCGGCAGCGCACGTTCATCATTCCCGGCGTGGGCATTTTCCAGCGCGTGCGATCGTATACAGGCCGCGTGCTGCATTCTCTCGGTGCGCGCAGTGAAGCTCTCGACAACACCGTTTTGATCTATTCCTTCCAACCATCGGCGAAACTCCCGCACGAACTCCATCTGCGCCAGGCGATGCTCGAGGTCATCGACAAACGCTTCGCGCCGATTTTCAGCGAGGAGTTTGCGAAGGAAATCCTGAAACGAGCATCACGCGTATGAAAGAGCTCTGGCACTTCACCTGCAAACACGGCCAGCAGGGCATCGGCCGCTATGGCCTCGTGATTCCGCGGCTTTCCGCGGCGCTCGGCGTCTCGCTTTCATGGTTCACCGACAACCGCGAACTGGAGCCGCTCGCTTTGGGCCTGACGAGCTACTTCTGTAAATGCGACCGGATGGAGTTTCTCTATTCAGTGCTCGATGCCGATGACTGCGAGCCTTTTCTTGTGTGGGCGAGACGCACTGGGAACCCGATGATCTGGAGACTGCTCGACGATGCTCGACGTCCGGAGCATTGGTTTGTCAGCGAACGCCCTGTCCGCGTTCGCCAGGTGCGCTCCTATGTCAGGGCGTTCCAACCTGTTGCAAGGAGGGTGGTTTAAGTCTTTTCTTTCGCGCGGGTCCTCCCCAGGGGGTGGCCGGCCGCGGGTGACGGCGAGTGCGAGAGGGGACCAGCGACCGAAAAAAAAATTCAGACTTCGTTTCGTTTTCATTTCTCTTAAGTAAACAGAGCGGGGCATATTGCATGGATGAGAAACTCGAAAAAACCAAGATGCACGTACTCGCGTGCGCTGTGTGCTCGAGAGCAGCCGGCCGCGTGAACGATTTCTGCGAGGAGGGCCAGCTACTTTTCTTGGAGTGGGCCCAGGACCGGCGGCCGCTCCGCATCACCGAGGTGGAACTCTCCCACGAGCAATACACGCGCCTGGTGGGCGAGGCCAATCGCCGACGCCGGCAGGCAGACAGAAACTAAGCGGGCGGGTCAATGAGGAAAGAGAAGGAGAAAAAATCCAAGCCGCGAATCGTCTCCATCAAGGAAATCGCCGGCGTCCTGAACCTAACGCCGAGGCGCATCCAGGAGCTCGTGCAGGAAGGACTCCCGAAAAAACTTCGCGGCCGCTACGACCAGGACGAATGCACCGGCTGGTACATCCGCTATCTCCAGGCGCTCGTCGAAAAAAAAGCGATCGTGGATGAAGGCGGCAAAATCTTCGCGAGCGAGCGCGAGGAGCGTCTTCGTTTGCTGCGCGCCGACGCGGATCTCCGCGAAATCGAACTGGCGCGGGAACGCAGCGAGCTCGTCTCGATCGATGAGGTCGAAAAGGAAATGACCGAACTGGTCCTCACGACGAAAGCGAGGGTGATGGCCGTGGCGCCGCGGCTCGCCCCCGAGCTCCTGGGCGAAACCTCTCGCATCATGGCGCACGCGAAGATAGAGAAAGCCCTTAAGGACGCGCTGCTCCATCTCTCGAAAAGGGAACTGAAAGCGGAAGGGAACTAGGGATGTCGGTCATCACGCACGCTTCGGCCGCCACGAATTTTCAGGCGATGCTCGATCGCGCCTGGCAACGATACGAGCCGCCTCCGGACCTGACCGTTTCGGAGTGGGCCATCCGTAACCGCGTGCTGCCCAAAGGGACGACGTCGCGGCCTGGCCCTTTCAAAGCCGAACAGTTCCAAATCGAAATGATGAACGTGGTGCTGAATCCCCTGGTGCATGAGGTGGTCATCCAGAAGAGCACGCAAATCGGCTACTCGGACGCCGTGATCAACAATATTTGCGGCTACTACATCGATGCCGATCCGAAGCCGATCATGCTGGTGCAGCCCACGATCGACAACGCGAAGGATTACGGCAAGAAACGCATCACGCCGATGATCGAGGCCTGTCCCGCCCTCCGCCTGAAAATCAAGGCGCCGACGTCGCGGCGCGCCGGCAACACGCTGGCACTCAAAGAATTTCCCGGAGGATTCCTGAAGCTCACGGGCGCCAATTCCGGCGCCGGCCTGCGAAGCGATCCCGTGCCGGTGGTTTTGTTCGACGAGGTCGACGGCTACCCGATCGACGTCGAGGGCGAGGGCGACCCTATGGCGATCGGCACGCGCCGCACCGATGGGTTCGCCGATTGGAAAATCGTCAAGGGATCCACGCCGGCCAAACCGAAGGGCATCTCTCCGATCGAGCGGGATTTTCTCCGGTCCGATATGCGGCGCTTTCACGTCGCCTGTCCTTTCTGCTCTTTTAAGCAGGCGTTGCGCTGGAGAGAACCGCCGCCCCCGGTCGGGACCGGAATGTACCGCCTGTTTTATTCGGCGAATGCGGATGGTCAGGTCGACCCCTCGAGCGTCGCCTACGTCTGCGCCGGCTGCGGGCAAAAAATCCCGGAACGCTACAAACAGCAGATGTTGAACTCCGGGCAGTGGATCGCCGAATTTCCTCAGCGTGAGGTCGTCGGTTTCCACATCAACGCACTCTATTCTCCCTGGCGCGAAAACTGGCCGGCGCTCGCGCAGGAGTGGCACGAAGCCAACAAGGAAAACAACGCCGAGAAACTGAAGGCCTTCATCAACCTCCGGCTTGGGGAAACCTGGGAGGAGCAGGGCGACTCGATCGAAGCCATCACATTGAGAGGGCGAACCGAAGCGTATCAGGCCGAAGTTCCCGATGGCGTCGGGTTGCTCACGGCGGCCGTCGACGTCCAGGGCGACCGGCTCGAGTGCGTAGTGAAGGGTTGGGGCGACAAAGAGGAATCCTGGCTCATCGCCTATCAGCAATTGTTCGGGGATCCCGGCCAGGAGCAAGTCTGGAATGAGCTCGATGCGTTTCTGCTCGGAACCTGGGAGACGGCCTTGGCGCAGAAAGTGAAAATCACCTGCGCCATGATCGACTCCGGAGGCCTCCATACCGATTCGGTCTATCGGTTCGTGCGCGCGCATCAGAACCGGAGGATTTTCGCGCTGAAGGGCTCGAGCGAGTCCGGGAAAGAGATCCTGGGCAAATTCAGCACGAACAATCAGTACCGCGTGAAGCTCTGGATGATCGGCACGGACACGGCCAAGGACCGCATCTTCGCGCGGCTCAAGATCCCCGGACCAGGGCCCGGCTATATGCATCTTCCCGATTTTGCCGAGGATGAATACCTGGCGCAGCTCACCGCGGAGAAGGCTGTCCGGCGCTACCGCCGCGGCAAGGGCACGATCAGGGAATACATCAAAACTCGCGCGCGGAATGAAGCTCTCGATCTCGAGGTCTATGCCCTTGCGGCGCTTTATGTCCTCGGCCAGGCCACGATCCGGAAGCTAGGGGAGCTCGCGGCGGCGCTGAAGCTCCCACCCGGCGAGACTCCAGGAGGATCCACAGGAGGCCAAACAGGCAGTTCAGGGGGTCCCGGAGGGGGTCCGAGGCGACCTGGCGGGGGTTCATCTTGGGTCGAAGGGTGGCGTTGACAGCATGGTACTTCCGGCCTATTGCATGATGTGGACCTTGGTCCTAGAGTGGGAACTGCAAGCGAGACCCGCGGGTGTTTGAGCACCCGCGAGCCTCTGACCGCCAAAGTGAGGTAAGCACAATGACGGCTCCCCAAAGCCTACCAGATTCACCCATTCACTCGTATTCGGAATTCCCTGAACCCTCGATCGATCTTGCTCGTCTGCGTTTGAACGTCGAAGCCGGCGGCGCGCGGTGGCTCGGCATGCAGGAAGGCCGGCATGAACTGCTAGTCCTCTTCAACGATCCGGTTACAGGCAACACGCTCTCGCTTCGCAGCGAGGACGTCACCGCGGCTACGGTTTCCGCAAAAGTGCGCGAGTGCCGGATCCGTTTTGAAAGGGGGCAGTCGTGAGGGACCAGATCACCGGCTTTGCGGTTTTTGCCTTTGCCCTTTGCTTGCTCATCTATTTCGCGCGCGAAGCATGGCGCGCGATCATCTCCCCGGAGTTCAAACGAGACATGGAATGGCTCCGGGAAAACCGCCGGCGCCGGCGCACCGCCAGGAGGCGCTCTTGAAATCCTTCACCGTGACCGCGTTCTTTCCGGAAGTGAAACCGGCGCACTGCGCCTGGCAGACCGGAACGGTCAAGGCCAGCGATCTTGGAGTGGCGGCCGTGCGCGCCATCCATGAGCTCCGCTCCCGGCCGGGTGTGGCCGGCAAACACATTTCCGAGGTCCGGCTCACGATCAAGGAGGCTGTTGCTGTTTCGGAATAGTAGTACCAAAGTAACCTCGTTTTTCGTAGTGGGCGCTCTAAAATCAAAGCAGGAGATGACCATGAAAGTCCTCGCGATTATCGGCATCCTGGGAATCTTGACAGCAGCGGATCTCGCTAGCGCGCAAGAGAAAATCCTGATCCCGGAAGGAACGCAGATTATGGGGCGTCTTGCGATCCAGTTGGACAGCGGCCAGGCGCAGGTCGGTGATCAGGTCACGATGGATGTGCTCGAAGATCTGAAAATCCAGAATGCCGTTGCCATCCCTCGCGGCTCGATCATCATGGGCCGCGTGACGGAGGCCAAAGGAGCCCGAAAAATGGGCCGCGGCGGGAAGCTTGATATCTCTTTCGAGACCGTGACTGCCGGTGATGGGACGAAAGTGCCGGTCAGCGGCGAGCGATTTGAGAAAGGAAAGGGCGGCTACGGTGGCGGGTCACTGGTCGGCGCCGGCGCTGCAGGCCTTTTCTTTCCACCCGCGGGCGCTCTGCTTCTCTTAAAACATGGCCACGCGTCTGTCATTCCGGTGGGCACGCTGCTGCCGGTCCACGTTACCCAAGCTACGGCCGTAGCGGGAAGACAGGCAAAGGAAACCCAGGCCGTGATCTCTCCAAGAGCGACGCAGCCTCCTGTTTCCGCACCGGCTCCCGAATTGACCGGCACGACTGCCAGCGATGTTCCTCAGGAATCGGTTGCCGATGCGGCCCGTCGAGCTCGGGCGGAGAAGGCCGCGCGCCAGGCGCAAGGCAAGCCCTAATCGACATCCCCATGTGCTAAAATTCCGCATTCCCGGCTGTTCACGTCCATTCAGGGCTCCCGAGGCTGGCGCTTTGGGAGCCCTCCCCGTCTCTGACTGCGCAAGTATACAAAATCTCTAGTACCGGAACCGCAGCGATCACTCTACTTTTGCAGTCAATGCCCCCCATCATTCCAGACGTGGTGCCCGACCACTTTCCGGCCGGCACCACGGTCAAGTTCACGCGAACGATGAATGATTACCTGCCCTCGGATGGGTGGTCCTACGTCATCTACCTGAATGGCCTCGGGGGAAAACTCAGCAAAGCCGCCACGGTCCTCAACAATGTGTTCCAGGTGCAGTTAAATCCGACCGACACCGCCAGTCTCTCGCCAGGTCCCTACCGATACGCCGAGCGGCTCACCAATTCCGGAACGAGCGAGGTGTACGACGTCACGGGCGACGAGCTCGTGATCAACATCGAGCCCAACGTTTCCATCGCGGCCGCCGGCGCCTTCTCCACCTGGGAAGAGCAGCAGCTCGCCGTGGTGGAAATGGCTCTCGCCGGCCGGCTCGCCTCCGGCCTGGAGTCCTACCAAATCGCCGGCCGCGCGATCAGCAAAATTCCGCAGGAGAAGCTCCTCGAGCTCCGCGGAAAATTGAAGTCGATGATCTGGCGGCAGAACCATCCCGGGCAGCTCGGTGTGCCATTCGAGATCTCATTCGCGCTCGAGGACGATTCGCAGGACTTCCCGCCGACCTGGCAGGACGTCACAGGGCTCCAACGATGACTCGACCGAACTGGCTCCGGCGTCTCGGAAATTTTCTCTCCGGCGCCGTGCGCGGCATGCAAACGACCGTTTTCGCCGGCGCACAGGGCGGCCGGCTTTTCATGGATTGGGTGGCCACGATCCTGTCGGCCGACCAGGAGATCAAGGGGAACCTTCGCCTGCTCCGCGCGCGCGCGCGGGAGCTCTCGCGCAATAATCCCGTGGCGAAGTCCTACCTGAAAATTCTCGTAGCGAATGTGCTCGGCGAGAAGGGCATTGGCTACAAAGCCCAGGTTCGCAATAGCAACGACGAGCTCAACTCGCCGTTTAATCAAAAAATCGAGAAGGCCTGGCAGGAATGGTGCAAATTTGGGAACTGCACTGTCGACGGAAAACTCTCATTCCGCGGAGTTCAGAACCTGGTCCTGAAATGCCTTGCGACCGATGGCGAAGTCTTCGTTCGCCAGGTCCGCGGCTTCGATAATAAGTTTCGTTTCGCGCTGCAGCTCATCGATGCCGACCAGGTCGACCATCTCTTCTCGCGCGCACCATCGCCAACTCAAAACGAGATCCGCATGGGCGTCGAGGTCGACAAATGGGGCCGGCCGGTGGCTTACCACGTCAATGAAAAGCACCCATCGGACCTGGGCGGCTCTCTGATTCGCACCAGGATTCCCGCGGATGAAATCCTCCACCTGTACGACCCGGAGCGCATCAGTCAAACGCGCGGGGTCACCTGGTACCACGCCTGCATGGTCGAGCTCCGTATGCTCGGCGGCTATGTGGAGGCGGAGCTCGTCGCCGCGCGCGTAGGCGCCGCGAAAATGGCGTTTCTCAAAACCACGGACGCGAGCTCGTACGTCGAACCGAACCCGGACGCGAAATATCGCATCGAGGCGCAGCCCGGAGTGATCGAGCAGCTCCCGCCAGGCCTCGATATCACGAACTGGAATCCGGATCACCCTGCCGGCGCTTTCCCAATGTTCATCAAGGCGATGCTGCGTTTCGTGGCATC
>Ga0187803_10000732_pt1 | contig 12963 bp, 6 predicted proteins | sample NC_wetland_sal_i_2_FD_132425 | JGI IMG/M metagenome (GOLD analysis project Ga0187803, IMG submission 132425) | Wetland sediment microbial communities from Neuse River Estuary, North Carolina, USA - Control_3 | ecosystem: Environmental > Aquatic > Freshwater > Wetlands > Sediment | place: USA...
TCGGAGCGGCTGGGATTTCCATCGTACCGCTTGCCTCCTACCCCCTGGCCAGGCAGGTGAGCGACAACAGGTGGATAGCTGTCTCGGCGGTCTGGCTCGTCGCGTTCGCACCCATCTTCGAGGAGATGTTCGGGTGGGGCGGGTACCCCGACGCCTTCGGCATAGTCTTCCTTGCCCTGGCCTTCGGATTTGCGGTCATGACATACAACTCGCCGACGGGGAGGAACTCCGTGCTGCTCGGGGCAGCGAGCTTCCTCGTCCCCCTGACCCACCATCTGACATTCCTGGTGATGATGACAGCGATGGTGCTGGTCGTCTTACTCTCGATCTACGCTGGGTTGGGGAGGGCCAAGCTGCTTGTCCCCCTAGTCTCGCTGGCTTCGGGGGCCGCCGGGTTCGGGGTCTGGCAGGTTATGGCGACGAAGTTCCAGTACGTTCTCTACAACGCCTCGTCCCTTTCCATAAGGCCCCTCGACTACGACGCCATGCTCTTCACGTTCAAGAACCTCAACCTCCTGTTCCTCCTCCTGCTGCTCGCCGCCGCCGGCGGGTTCTGGCTGGTGAAGAGGAAGAAGTACTTCGAACTCATCTTGCTAGTGTCCCTGGCTCTCGCCCCCTACCTGGTGGCGCAGTCCTACGTCGTCGGGATCGCGCTCGACTTCCGGAGGTTCCCCGCATTCAGCGTCATCCCGCTGAGCATCCTCGCCTCGGTCTCAGTGGGGTGGGCAATGGAAGCTAGAGAGAAACTCCAGGTCGTGTTTAGCGGGAGCACTGTGGAGGGGAGCTTACCTGTCGGAAGGCTCCTGGTGGTGGCGGCCTTCGGAATCCTGCTCGTCGGGACGGTCGGAGTCGGGGTAGCCACCCAGTCGGCTGTCTTCCAGTACTACCACACCCAAACCGACTACACGTACCAGGGGGACTACAGGCTCCAGGCCCTGAACTGGATAAGAGCGAACGTCAGCTCGAACGCAGTCATAGCGGCGGACGACACATTCGGAAGATGGGCCGAAGGGTACGCGCACGTGAGGGTCCTCATGGACCTCCCCCCCTATCAGGCGTTCATAGTCGGGGAGGTGCCCCGGGCGAAGGCGGCGGACCTGATCCTGAGTTCCAACGTCGAGATATCCAACCCGTACGTTAGGATTAGAGATGGCACCCCCTACTATCTGGCAGGAACGCCGACGTTCGCGTATTCGGACGGCAACGACTACGTGGACGCCCTCTACCTGACCGACGCCAACGTAAGCGCTGCCCTGACGAAGCCGGGGAGCAACTGGACCGCGTCGATACAGAATCCGCAGTCATTCTCCATGGGGTGGACCGCAAGGAACAACTCGAGTGCAGCCATGGGTTTCAACTTCGAGACGTCGAGTCTCACGGTCGGCAAGACGATTAGCCTCAACCAGACCTCGCTGTCTGCGCTTGTGAGCTATGACGTGTCACCGAGAAACGGTTCAACCATTGCAGGACTCGCCCTCCCCGTCTGGGTCCCCTACGGGGACTACGCCTCCTTCTCGGTGGTCAACTCAAGCACATTCTCCCTCACGGTGAACGGGCAGGCTGCGCTCATCTCACCGATGGGGAGGCTGGTGGGGGCAAGCTTCGGGATCGACAACTCGAACAGGCAGCAGAGGCTGCTCCTTGACTTCGGGCCCACAGGCAACGAGGTGAGGGCGGGGGTGAAGGTCACCTTCCTAGGAGCCGTGAAGTCGACCTGGAGGACAACCCTCGATGCGTACACGTCGGACGAGATGAGGGCGAAGTACGGGGTGGACTACATCGCCGTCGGGATACTCCGCTTCGGGTTCAAGAGGTTCGCGATGGACCCGAGGCTGACGCTTGTCTTCGCCAACAAGCAGATAGGGATATTCGAGTTCAAGGAGTAGAGCGCTGATCCAGAGCAGTCCAGTTCTCGGTTCAGGGGTCTAACCTTAAATGAGGTTTTGACTCTCTTTCACCACTTCACATGCTGGTCTCTAGCCCTCGGTTTGGTGTTGCGCAGGCATGACTTTGGCCACGGGTTATGCAAGAAGGAGCAAACGGAGTGCCAAGATGATCAGTTCAATGGCGGTAATGCCTCTATTGGCTCTCTCCTTCTTGCCATCCCTGGCACTGGTTGCTTTTGGCCAGACTGCAACAGTTGGTTCTTACAACGCGCCCGCGGGGGGAGAATGGACATCGTTAACCCTTAACCTGCGGGACCAGCGATACCAATCTGCTTCTACGATAAACTTCCAAAATGTGGGCGCACTAGGGCTGAGGTGGTCGATCATCACGCCCAGTTCAGTCACAGCCGAGCCTGTCGTCAAGAATGGGAGGGTCTACTTTGCTGACTGGAATGGTAATGTTTATTCTGTTGTCCTGTCCACTGGGAAGCTTCTCTGGAACGTGAGCCTCGGACAGACGATCTCATCTACGCCTGCGCTAGCCGATGGATTGGTCTACGTTGCTGGAGGTGGGCACGGCAACTTCGCATCTGACGGCTCTGTGGTGTTCGCCCTCTCCCCCCGAGACGGGCGCGTCGTCTGGAAGACGGTTGTCAATCCCACAATGGCGATTTGGGCTTCTCCGATAGTCTACAGGGGGCTTCTCTATGTGGGAGTGGCGGGAGGAGGAGCACTGTCTCCGTGTTACGAAGAGAACAGTCCAGCCTGCAAGGGCGAGATGTATGCCCTGAACGCACTCAATGGGAAGGTCGTATGGAACTTCGCGACGAGTGGAACCGCAGGGGGTGCTGGCATATGGGGCTCGGTGGCAATAGACCCGAAACTCAACGCCTTGTATTTCGGGACAGGAAATGCGTACTCTGGGAGCGGCACCGTCGGATACGCCTACTCAATCGTATCCCTCAACGCCGCGACAGGCAAGTTGAACTGGTTCTATCAACCTTACAACTCCACGGCCGCGGGCGACGACCTTGACTTCGGCTCTACTCCCAACTTGTTCACGGTCAAAGTCAACGGGATCTTCCATTCCGCCGTCGGACTGGGCTCTAAAGATGGTCGCTACTACGTCTTGGACAGGACGAACGGAGCGCTCCTTGAGGAGCCGATGATAGGGGTGCCAGGCGACCGCCTGGGGATATTCGGGCTTGCAGGCTTCATGGCCCGAACGGCAGGCAATCCAGAACTCTTCATTCCTGTCCACTACAACCCCAGTCAGTCTCCACTCTGCCACGACAATTCCACTGGCGTCGGAACCGACGGCGCCGATTGTGGGGCGGTGAGAGCTCTGTTCCCAAAGACGGGTTCGATTCCGTGGACATTCGTCTCTAAAGGCTGGGTGCTGGGTTCCGTGGCTCTCGTCCCAGGGGCGGTGCTCTTCGGGGATGTGGAAGGGAACCTCTACGCCATCAGCACGTCGGGGACGGCCCTCTACCATTACCAGCTCCCCTCCGGTGTCTTCAGCGGGGTGACGGTGGCCGAGGGGTCCGTCGTCGTCCCACTGGCAGGGAACTGTAGGTGCGCTGACTTCGGGGCCTCCGGCACTTCCGGCGTCTCTATGTTCTCAGCGTGAATCTGCCATTGTCCGTTGCAGGGGCAGCATTGCCGCCCTCCCGTGAATCATTTTTCGTCCCCGGAACAACCACACCCCAGAATCAATCATTGGAACCCACGTGGCGGCGGGGCCCGCGGTTCAGCATCCAAGCTGCATTACCGCTGCAAAGGCTAATATCAGTTAGAGCACGTCGGCGGAGCGCCAATTCATTTTGACGGCCAAACCCGAAAACGTTACGCATAGTAAACGGGCGTGGGCCTCCCGTCTGAAACTGCCAGACGTCCTGGCCGTCGTCTTCTTCGTCGCGTTCAGTCTTCGTGTAGTGACTTGGTTCCAGTACCCCAACATAGAAATCGTGGGAGACTTCAGACCTCCTATCGTCCAGGATGCATTCAACAGACTTGTGGTGTTTCCTTGGACCCAGATTGACTTCGGCTTGCCCTCAATCTATCTTGCGCGCATCTTTGACCCCTTCTACCTTCTAGTCACTCTCTTTGATTCGCTTGGCATCGGCCTTTACTTCTCAACTATGATCGCTGTCTACTTGATGTACTTGCTTGTGTCTCTGCTCGCGTATGCCTACGTCAAGCGAATAACCAACGGCGATAGACTTGCTGCATTTGTAGCCGCTGCTTTCATAACGGCGAACGTCCAGCTCATAGTAGATAGAGAGCAGACGGCGATAGGATTCATGGACCTTCTTCTGATGGTGTTACCTTCGCTGGTCGCCTTCACAGAAGGAATCAGCAGGAAATCACGTACTTGGTTGGTGGCCTCAGGAGTACTGTTCCTGTTGAGTTTCGGAGCCTTTCCCAACTACAGACCGGCGCTTCTCTGTGGCATGATCGCAGCGATGACTCTGCTGTTCACCTACTTGAGAAATGGACTCCAATTGAAGCGTCTTGCAAATCCCCTTGGCAGCCACTTCCAAGCATCCTTCGACACAGGTCTAATCAGGGAATACGCGAAGTATGTGGTCCTTGCCGTCGTTTCCATTGCGCTCGCCTCCATCTGGTTGATGGCATTTGTATTTGGCAACCTGACCACGCTCTTGAGGACCTTGTCAAATATCACTGTTACCCCATACGTATTATTCCTGAGTCCGGTTGACGTGGTAAGGCTTATTGCAAAATGGAGCTTCTACCAGAGCGCCCTGGGTTATCCTTACAATCCTTATGCGAGCGTGTACCGGAGCAACCCTCTCATCGAGCTCCTGACATATGCTATACCTATATTGGCCTTCGGCGCGGTGGTTCTCTCCAGGAAACGAAAGACCGCCGTCTTCTTTGTAGTTGTGGCACTGATATTCCTGATTCTCACGGACGGCTTCGTGCCCTATCTTACGCAGGTCTATGTCGCCATTACGACCTATGTGCCATTGATGGCTGCATTTAGGGAGTCCACCAACTGGATAATCTTCGTTGTGCTATCCTACGGCATTCTGATAGGCTTGGGCGTCTCGGGGATATGCTCTAGATTTCGATGGCGAAGTTTAAAGCTGGTAGCACTAGTCATAATTATCGCGATTTTTGTAGGCTCAACTTATCCGCTCGCAACCGGGGACGTCACCAGAAACTGGTTGGACCCAACAGCCCACGGTTCGTATGTCTCACCTTCGTACACGGAGGTCAACCAAATGCTGCCCTCTAACTACTGGTCCATCGTCATGCCGCAACAATACACCTACGCTGTCTTCAACTCCTCGAAGGGAGTGCTAGCCAGCGGCAACATGTACCCGCTCATCTTTACCAAACCAATCATAACAGGCCTAGGGACAGACTATCTTCAATCTAACAATTTACAGTTCATCGGGAAACTATACCAATTGGCTCCTTCGGCCATCCAGACCGAAGGGCTGGCAAAGTTCTATGGGGCGCTCGGCGTAAAGTACTTAGTGCTAGAAAATACCATAGTACTGGGTTATCAGTATCCTGCAAGCAGCCTCCCGCTGAACCAAAGCCGATACTTCACGCTGTTGAAGAACTGGGGTGACTTGGCAGTATACGCCAATACATATGGCCTACAAAAGATGTATGCGGCTTCGAATGCAATCACCTTCTCTAACCTCGACGACATGTACAGTAAGGCGAATGCAACAGATTGGGCAACCCTGAGTCAATCCGTCTTCCTGCCCGCGAATCACACCGTTTCAATTGGTTCCGTAGGAATGCCCGCAGGGTTCACCTGGAAAGAGCTCGGCCCAAACGCCTATTCCGCACAGATTGCGTCGAAGGGGCCGTTCTTCTTGGTATTGCTTGAGTCCTACAGTACCGGCTGGAAAGCTTACGTCAACGGGAGCCCAGTGCCCGAAGCGGACCACATCGAGGTTGATTCATTTGCGAACGCATGGATAATCAATAGTGCGGGTGATTTCTCGGTCACTGTAACATACGGGACCCCGGGCTATTCCATCCCATTTGTGTTGCTTTCGATGATATCACCAATCCTGATACTCGTAGCTGCCCCGGCTCTAGTCGTGCGAGCCAGGACTCGCCTACGAACGCGGAGGTCAAGTCCTTCTAAAGGGGTTGCCAAAAGCGCGAACGCGCCTATGTCTGCGGATGCGATAGCATACCAAAGCCAGGGCCGCATTACAATCCCAAATTCAATTGGAGAAACATCTCTTCCAAGTCAGTCATCTGAACTAGGATAGCCCGGGACTGGCGTGGATGGCTGCGTCCCTTCCTGGAGGGTCGCCAGTATGCCTATCGAGGCGGTCGAGTACTTGACAAACTGATAGAGGAGGAAGCCTGGAACCAGGTTCGGCTGGCGGAGGAAATCCCTCCAATGCCGGAAGAAAGCCATGCGGACAGGACTCAGCTGCAGGAGGCCATGCTTTCCACTCTTCTTGGCATAGGCCCGGAGGTTCTTGCCATAGTAGTAGTGCTTTCTTGCTATCTCGGCGAGTGTCTTTGGCTCCCCCAAGTGGGTCTCGTGCGCCCTGATTCTTCCGACTTTGAACCCTGCGGCCACGACCCTATTATGCAGGTCGTAGTCCTCCCCTGCGACCAGCTCTTCGTCGCACCCCCCAACAGCGTCGAAGGCTTTCCTCGACATGAACCGGGCCGCTGCAATCAAGGAGTCGTCGGTATACGACCCGCGTTCGAGGGCGCGGACCTTCGACCAAAAGCTGACTCTCGGGTCGGAGAGGTTGTTGACCACCACAGCGTCAAGGTGTGCAGATTCGCAAGCGCTTACGCACTGACTGACTACGTCGGGCTGCAGGACGAAGTCCGAGTCCACCCTGTAAACGTACTTCCCCCTCGAATTCCTCACACCGAGGTTTATCTGCTCTGACCTCTCCCGCGCCCTGACTACCATTACACGGGCGATTTCTCTGGCGACCTCGGCCGTCCTGTCCGACGAGGACTTGTCGACTACTATGATTTCGATATTCTTGTATGTTTGACCTTTGACGCTCTCCAAGCAGAGGCCGATGGTTGACTCTGAGTTGAAGGCAGGGACGATCACGGAGACCAAGGGTGCCGAATCCCAAGAGGGATTGCTCCTGGGTTCGACGACGGCCATGGGCCCAGGGGTAGGCGTTGCGCGCCGAGGATCCAATGGGATTATCCCTCCGTAATCCTTCGTGCCCGTTAGTTTAGCCCTCCTGAATAGTGGAAAAGGAAGAGGCTGCCCCTGAACCCCACCTCCGTGAATCTTAACGACTCCGCCTGCTGAGCATCCCACCAAAGAAGCCAAAGATTCTGCTTGTTCGGAATGGTGCCCAGAGCACCCGCCAGAGTTGCGTTCACGTTGTACTCCCCGCCGAAGCCGACGACCTTCGCATTGGAGAAGTAGTTCGCCCATCCCAACCAATCCCCATAGATGAGCAGGGTCGTGTTCGGCGCCGAGGGCACCTGTTGTAGCAATTGGATCATCGAAGGGATATCCGCAAGAGGTGCAGATGTCTGGACCATGCTCGGTGGTACCTCGCCGGTGACCTGATAGTAAGGAGGGGCTCCTGCCGCTCCGATGAAGGACAGCGAGCCGGAGTTGAGCAGCAGGATTCCTACAATCATTAGGCTGGACAGTCGACCTCTGAATATCCTTTTCACTCCGTTGACGACGTAGAAGGAGACTGGGACGACGAGAAGTAACATGTACCTCCATTGAGGTATCCCGCCGAGGAGGAATGTTGGCGTCAGAAGTGGTGCAAAGGAACCGAGGAGGAAGAAGGCGAGCATGACAAGCAAAGCCCGTTGCCTAAAGAAACCGAACAGAGCAAAGGGGATGGAAATAGAGTAGACCTGAATCAGGAATACTAGCGTACCGCCCAAGGGACGAGGCTCGAAGAATGCAGAACCTTGGAAAATCGGGTAGACCCAATCGAAGACCTTGCCCAGGTCACCGATGTACCAGACACCTAGGAACGCTCCCAGCCCCAGGGCAACCAGTCCCCCATAGATGCGTTTTTCAGTCTTCGACGTCGTGAGGAACGCCTCTGTCGCCAAGACCCCAAGGAGCGCGAGAGCGACCAGTTCGTGGGAGAGCATTGTGACGAGGGAAAGAATGACGAAGGCGGCCTGGTACCTTGGGCGCATCCCCCCGACCTTGCCCACGAAGGAAAGGGTCAGAAGCAACAGTGCTAACCCGAAGACCAGGTCGTGCATGTCCCAGGACATGCGGAGCGCACTGAGCGAGAGAGACAGGTAGAGCGAGACGAAAAACGACATGGAGACGCTCCACTTGAGCGCGTTCCTTGCGAAGATGTAGATTCCTAGAGCGAGGACACCGTACACAATGATCGGCGCTATCTCCATGACAACAAGCATGTTCGCACCGGCGAGGTAGGGGATGGCTAGGATCTGTTCGAAGATCCTGAATGGGTCGGGGTTCATCGCGTGCGCCTTGGCGAAGCCGAGATACAGCGAAGTGTCGAAGCCTATGGGGTATGGAAAGAGAAGCTGCGGAATGGCTCGGATGATGAGGGCGGACCCAACGGCTGCGAGCAGCCCAAGCCTGTCGAGACCCCGGGGAGTGAGTCTCAGCCGGACGAGGAGACTCATCAGCTCTCACCCCTCGCGACGTCGAGAGACCATTTCCGAGTAGGCAACGAGGTGCTGCTCGGCTATGCTGTCCCAGGAGAAGCTCTTCACGAAGCCGAGGCTGTTCGAGCTGAGACGCCTCCAGAGGGACTCGTCATCGAGCAGCTTTTCGATGCCGGCGGCTATGGATCGGGGGGAGGGGGGGACAGCCATGCCGCTTTCGCTGGTAGCCAGGAGGTCGGCGACAGCGCTTCCCGTGGTTCGGACTGCGACCTGAGGTGTCCCTGCGGCCATGGCTTCAAGCACTGTTATGCTCTGCCCCTCCCTCATTGAAGGCTGGACGTAAACCATGGAACTCTTCAGCTCGCGCGCAACACCTTCGTCCTCGAGGGCCCCCAAGAAGCTCACTCGGCCGTCCAGAACGCTTGTCTCTCCCATCGACCTGTATCTTTGGGCCCAGGGTCCGTCCCCCACCACGCTGAGCTTGAGTTTCGGGTGAGTCTTGGTGAGAAGCTCAAGAGCGGCGAGGAGCCAGTCGAGCCTCTTGTGTGGGTTTAGTCTACCAACGAAGACGACCTTCGAGTCGTCTCTGCCGACGTCAATCGAGTTGAACATCTCGAGGTCCACACCGTTGCTGATTATCTTGATCTTCTGTCGCCGCATTCCGAAATGCTCCATCAGGCCCCTGGCGGTCATCTCGCTGACTGCGATGGCCATGTCTGGGACCAGGGTCGTAGCATGTTCAAGCCCTATGCCCACAGGAGCGTAGACTCTTCGGGGGACGTACCTGTACCACTCGTTGTACCAGACCTCATGAAAGGTGACGCAGAGCGGGGTGCCGCCGAGCCGCGAGCCCACCCAAGAAGACAGCGCCGGGAAGATTGGACAATGGTTCGCCTCTATCACGTCGAACGGCCCATCCTTGCGCAGCTCAGAAAACGACCACGCTGTGAACCTGAGCACGCTATTGATTGAGCGAAAACCCTCGGTCGTGATCATCGACGGGTACGCCCTTTCGGACCTGTGAACTTTGATCCCCTCGATGTCCTCAAGCACCGGCCACCGCCTGTCGAGTCGGCTTGTGTAGAGGTGCACCTCGTTCTTCTTCGCCAGACGCCTGAAGACTTCGTAGTACCGGCGGGACGACCCTCCCCTGAAAGGGGGAAAGGTCTCTGTAACGACTGCTATCTTCAGTTTTTCACCCGTCCCCGGTGTTGCGCATCTCGGCGTTTTCGACCCGTCCCGGGGGAGGATATTATTCCTATCACTGCCAGGTTCTGGGAAGTCCTCGGTTGCTGGCCCAAAGTTGTCTCGGCGTGTAATCTCTGTTGCTCTCCGCGTGGGGCCTGCCTGCCCCTTTTCTTAGGAGCGTGTTCCTGAACGAAGTGGTGGCTCGGTTGGGTGGTGTTCGGTTGTTCGGTGGGCGTCGCAATCACGGCTGACGCTTTCGGCATCCTGTTTCCAACGCTAAGACTCGCCTTGGTCGTGGCCGCGTGCTCGGGCTTTTGTTTCTCCTTGTCGTCCATTGAGGTTTTTGTCGGGCTGCTTGTTGATCGAGTAGACACCAACGACAAGGATGAGCACCCCTAAGCCCCAGAGGGCGGCGCTCTCAAACCAATCGGAGAGGGTGCTAGTTTTGGGAACTGGGCCGCCTATGGTGAACCCTGCTATGTTCACTGGTACCTTCGCGTTGGCGCCTGTCCCATCGTTCAAGACTCCATTGATAGTTAGTGAACCCCTCCAATCGCCTCCTTGGGTATACTCGATGTTGGCACTTCCCGAGGCCTCCCAATTGTTCTTTGTGTCGGTCGAGACATGGAGGTCGAGAACAGCGGTGTTCCCAGTCTGCGCGGTGGACGCGAACACCGCGTTATTGATTTCGAGAGCCACAGAACGGATACTGATTATGCTTGTCATGTTCGTGCCGGTAAAATCAAAGTTGACTGTGACCTTGGTTTCGACGGGCGTCAGAGCCATCACCGTCACATTGGACGGAAGGGAAGCCACGGACAAGGAGTTATTGAAAGTCACCGGCCCTCCCGTGAATTGGAGTGTTAGACCGAAGAGCGCGAATCCTCTGTCCTGCGTATTGGGTGGTATCGGGGGAGGCGATGGTGTGAATAACGGTGACACCGCCAGCCCGACCAAGATGAAGATGGCGAGGACAACGCATAATGCGATGGCGCGCCTCTTCAGCAGATTAGGATTCATCCTTTCTCAGGCATCGGCTCAGCGTTGTCTAATAAGACTGAGGGGAAGAAGTCTAGGCCCTGCTCGCGTTCTGAATCAGCGACCTCCACCTATCCTCCCCCTCGACTTTGATTCCCGCTCTGTCGGCTGGGGTCACTCCGTTGAAAGTCTCATGGAAGTTCCCCTTGAAGCCTTCGCCAGCAACCGACCTTACACAGCAAGACGATTTTGAGTCGGCAACCGACAGCTTCCCAGAACCCACTGCTAAGACTTGGTTTTTGCCATCCCCCGCCTTGGTCGCGCGAGTCGTAACCCCTAACTACGCTTCTGAGCCAAGCCGGACGGACATGTCCAGGGGGTCCCCCCTCGGAGGGGCAAGGGAGCGTGCCCTCTGCGCCTTGAGGGGTGGCTCGGACCTCATCCTCGCCGTCGCACTGCTGGCTATCGTTGCCTTTCTCCTCGCCGGAAGGCTGGTACTGGCGCAGGGGACCATACTTTACGGAGACTTCGTACCGACACTGAATCTGAGCGAGTTCCTGAGGACAGTGTATCCCCTCTGGTCCAACAGGAATGAATTCAACCTCGTCGGGGCCATGAGGCTCCCCTACGTCCTCGTCTTCTACTTCCCCGCCTGGGCACTGGGAGTAAGCGCGTCGGCGTTCTTCAAATTCATGGCCGTGGGGCCGTTGGCGCTCGCCGCGACATCCATGTACCTGTCCGCCAGGACTTTGTTGCGCAGGCATACGGAGTCCAGGCTCTTGCTCTTCCTGTCATGCTTCTTTCCGTCGGTGGTCTACGGCTTCAACCCCTGGATAGTCGACAGGGTGCAGCACTACCTCCCATTCGCGGCCTACGTCTTTCTGCCCCTCGTATTCGTTCTTGCGCTGCGGCTCTTCGAGGGGGACGGGCCGAGCCTGAAGGGCGTGCTGCCCCTCGTCCTTGTGGCGACGCTCGCCTCTACCGACCCCCACGGCGTAGTCTTGGTGGGATTGCTGGTGCTGGCGACGTGGGCCTTTCTTGCGGCCGTCGGGGGAGCTGGGCGAGGTCTGAAGACAAGGAGGCTGCTTTACTTCTTCTCCTTCTACGTCCTCGTCAATTCGTTCTGGGTCTTTCCCCTCGTCGGATACTCGATTCTTGCCGGGGGACTCCCGCAACCTGGCTACGTGCTCAGCCAGGACCAGGTGCAGCTCTTCAGCAGGTTCAGCACCCTCCCGAAGGTCCTCACGCTGACGTCCTACTGGCTACCTGGGGCCAGCAATACCTTCGGGACCTTCCCCCTCGACGCCGTCTGGGCCCTGTCGGCGGCCGTCGTTTCGACCATTGGGTATGTCTCCCTGGCGTTCTATGGGAGGGTGAAGGGGGTCGTCCTGCTCGCCCTCCTCAGCGTGCCCGTGGTGGCCCTTGCGTCGGGGACGTCCTTCCCCTTCACGCAGGCATACGAATGGCTCGTCTTCCAGTCCCCGGTGGCGTCCTCCCTGGGGTGGCTTTTCAGGGACCCCAACAAGTGGAGCTTCTTCCTCCCGCTGGTCTATGCCGTCCTCCTCTCCTCCTTCATGCTTGGAATCGGGAAGGCCCTGCGTAGGCCCTCTTCTCGGCCTGCGAAGGTCCGGGCCATCCTAGTCCTCGGGCTGGTCGCGTCCTCGAGCCTTGTCTATGTGACCCCAGGCATGATCAACAACTTCTCCGGCCCCTACCATCCGGTTCAGGTCCCCCCTGAGATCTACAAGGTGAACGGCTTTCTTCAGGCAGACCCTGCCCAATACAACGTATTGTGGGTCCCGCCCTACCAGGAGGCAGGGGCGACCTGGGTCTATCAGAACTACTCTGGGGCCTTCGAGCTGGACTCCTCTGCGAAACCGACCTTCGACTCTCTTTCTCCCAACTTCAACCAGTACTATGAATATCTGACTAGCGTGATCATGCAGAACAAGACGGAGGATGTCTCTGCCTACCTCAGGCCCCTCAACGTCCGCTACATCGTGTTCCACAACGATTCGAGCTCGCTGGAGTATTCCAGGCAAATGTATGCAGGCCTACTGAGGCTCGGAGACCTCAGGATCGTAATGAAGGACGGGATAGTTACATTGTTCGAGAACGTGAATTGGAATAACAGTACCTTTCAATCGTACAGCAATCTGGTCGGGATTGTGGGCGGCTTTGATCAGCTCTTTTCGCTGACCGACCTCAACCTCTCAGGAACAGCGGCCCTGTTCCTGACTCAGAAGTATCCCGTCGGCCTTCAGGGAATCAACGCCTTCCTCATGCAGGGGAGCCTGGGAAATGACAA
>Ga0187803_10000733_pt1 | contig 12961 bp, 8 predicted proteins | sample NC_wetland_sal_i_2_FD_132425 | JGI IMG/M metagenome (GOLD analysis project Ga0187803, IMG submission 132425) | Wetland sediment microbial communities from Neuse River Estuary, North Carolina, USA - Control_3 | ecosystem: Environmental > Aquatic > Freshwater > Wetlands > Sediment | place: USA...
GCCGGCTCTGACGATCGCAGTGCCTCAAGCTGGCGATCCAATCGCACGTGCTCCTCAAAACGTTCCCGGCAGCTTGGACAGACGGCGAGGTGCGGAGTGATATCCTCCGCTCTAGGCAGCGACGGGCCCCGTTGCCGAACCGCTTCCGCCAAGTCTGCCAGTTCGGTCGCCGACAGATGCTCGCTGACTTCTCTCTGCAAAGTTTCTCTCTCTACCCTTTATAACGATTTCGCCCGTCCAAGACCTTCAGCGCTGATATGACTGCGAATCATGTGCGTGAGGCGCCAGATGATGCTCTCCACGCCCTTGGTGGTCAGGCCCAGTGACGGCAGCGCCGCAATCTCGCTGGCCGTAAGCCCCTGACGATAATAAAGAAAGAAGATCATGCAGTTCCTCTTCCGATCCGGACCGGCGGCCACACGGGCCAACATTTCATCGACTTGCCGCAGTCGAATCTGACGGTCCATGGCGTCTGAACTGCCGCGAGCCGTCGCTCGAGCTCCCGGCTCGGACTGGACACGTTCGGAGATGGACTCGGTCTTCTGCCCGGCGCCGCGCTTGCCGGCCCACTCGGCCTTGAAATGATCGTGCACCACGTTGGCGGCCATCACCCGCAGGAACCCATAAATGGAATTGGAATGTTCCGGTTGGAAGGAGCGCAACAAGCGGCAGTCGTCATTGCAGAGCTTGAAATAGGTGTCCTGGATCAAGTCGTCCAGGAGCTGCTGGGGCGGTTCACCCCAACGCCGGGCAGTCCTCAATACCGCGGCCGCAATTACGGGATGAAACCGCCGGACCAGTTCTTGCCAGGCCTGCGCGTCGTTCGCATCGGCGCACTTGCTCACTAGCTCTACGGCCGATAGCGACGAGTACGGCGCCAAAGAATCCACTCCTGAATCGGGGGGATTTTACAGCCAGCCCCGCAAAGCTGCTGAAAGAGGGCAACTGTACCACAGAGTCGTCGGGTGTCTCGGCCTGATTGAGGCGGCCTAGGCCAGCAGTCTTGCGGCCTCTTTGGCGTAGTAGGTCAGAATCATGCTGGCGCCCGCTCGCCGAATGCACAGGAGCGACTCCATCATGACTCGTTCCCGATCGATCCACTGATTTTGCGCCGCAGCTTCGATCATGGCGTACTCTCCCGACACCTGGTAAGCAGCCAGCGGCAGGTCGAACCGCCGCCGGGCGGCGGCGATCACATCCAGGTACGGCAAGGCCGGCTTTACCATGATCATGTCCGCACCCTCTTCGACGTCCAGCTTGATCTCCCTCATCGCTTCGCGCAGGTTGGCTGGATCCATCTGGTAGGATCGGCGATCGCCAAACTGGGGCGCCGAATCTGCCGCCTCGCGGAACGGCCCATAGAAACCCGACGCGAATTTGGCAGCGTAGGAAAGGATAGGCGTATTTGTATAGCCCGCTTTGTCCAGCGCCTGACGAATCGCCCCCACCCGACCGTCCATCATGTCCGAGGGCGCGATGATGTCCACGCCCGCGCGGGCCTGCGAAAGCGCTGTCCGGGACAGTATCTCCAGGGTCGCGTCATTCACGATCTCGTACTCCCGCGGCGCCGCGTGAATCGCGGCCGCAGCCAGCGTTTCGATGGCTTTTTCCTTTTTTGCAGGACTGCGGACCGCGGTCGCCATCGCCTTGGTCACGTCTCTGGCTGCCGCCCCCAGCGATCTCGGCGTTCCCGTTCGAGCCACGATGCCGCAGTGCCCGTGCGACATGTACTCGCACAGGCAAACGTCCCCAATGATCAACAGTTCTCGCACTTCGCTCTTGATGGCGCGCGCCACTCTCTGCACGATCCCGTCGTCTGCCCACGCCCCCGTCGCGGCCTCGTCCTTTTTTTCGGGCAGCCCGAAAAGGATGATGGACGGCACACCGAGGGCATGAACTTCACGAGCCTCCTTGACCGCCTCGTCCACCGACAAGTTGAAGACCCCGGGCATCGAACGCACCGCCTTGCGGACGCCCGAGCCGGGACAAACGAAAAGCGGATATACAAAAGACTCCGGCGTCAGCCGGGTCTCACGGACCAGCGAGCGCAGCGTCTCCGTGCGCCGCAGGCGGCGCAGCCGGTTAGCAGGGAATGCCATGGGCAAATTCTAGCAGCCGCGGCCGCCGGTGCAACGGCAACTTCACGACGCAATCGCGCTCCGACCCCGCGGAGGTGGCGTCCTCTGCTTGTGAGGCTGGAACGGGTTTCGAGATACTTTCGAAGCCCGGATCTTGGGCGGCTCTTGGCGCCACCCTTCGACTTCAATCAGGGCACATGCCAAAACCGATTGGTCGAAACCAGTTCTAGTAACCTGATGGAATGGTTACCGAGGTAACCTCCCCGAACTTACTTCGACTCCGCCACATACTCAGCACCCTCATAATGTAGGGTGATGCGGCTGCGTCGAATCTCGTTTCCCCTCTACGGATTGGGGCTCCTGTTGGCGTTTGCCCTTACGCCCCACATCTTCCGAAACCCCCTTGTCCGCACCGCGATGGGCGACCTGGTGCCCCTCCTGGTGACCACTGCCACCACCATCCTCACCCTCAGAAACGCCTTCGACAGCCGCGGTCACGCACGCCTGTTCTGGAGCCTGATGGCCGTCGGTATGGCCATGTGGACTTTCAACCAGGCGGGATGGACTTGGTTTGAGGTCATTGCGCGCAAGCCGCTGCCCGACCCATTTATTGGCGACGTTGTTTTGTTCTTGCACGTCGTCCCCATCATGGCCGCGGTCGCCATCCGCCCGCATCAGGTGGACTCCCGCGACGGCATGCTCCCCAGCACTGTGAATGTCCTCATTCTTCTGGTGTGGTGGGTCATCGTCTATGCCTTCGTCGTTTTCCCCGACGAGTACGTTGTCACCAATATCGCCGTGTACAACTTGCGCTGGGATCTGTTGTATTTGATCGAAGGGCTGATGCTGATCGGCGTGTCGGGATGGGCGTTCTTCACGAGTTCTGGTCCCTGGCGAAAACTCTATGGGAGCATCTTTATCGCCAGCGTGGCATACTCATTCGCCTCGGAAGCCATGAACGCTGCCCTGGCGCGTGGCACTTATGCGACGGGCGGACTCTACGACATTCCATTTCTCGCCGCCCTGCTGGGTTTCCTCTGGGTCGCTCTCCTTGGACGCCAATGTCTCAGCGAAACGCAAGCCGATCCCTCGGACGAGCCCACTCGTCGCGCCCTGGCTCCTGTCCTGGCGAAGCTGGCCTTGCTCTCTCTACCCTTGATGGGGTATTTGGCGCTGTTCGTCAGTGCTGCGCCGCCCTACCTGCGGCAAGTTCGTTTTGAGGTGGCCATGGGCGGAGTCGCCGCCCTGGCTTTTGTTGTCTTCCTCCGGCAGTACCTGCTCGACCGCAGGCTGGTGCAGTTGCTCCGGCGATCCCGCAGCAGCTACGACAACCTGCAACGCCTGCAGGGCAGAGTCGTCCAGCAAGCCAAACTGGCGTCTTTGGGAGAACTCATCGCCCTGGCCGCCAGCGAACTGGAGCACCCGCTCGCGGACATCCTGGGCAGCTCGGAACAAATCGCGACCAGCAATCTCAACCAGGAGCAGCTCTCCACTGCACGGAAAATCGGCCAGCAAGCGCGGCGCACTCGCGAACTGGTCTCCGATCTGCTCAGCTTTGCCCAGCAAATCCCCGGAGAGAAAGCGCCTCTCGAACTGAAGCCCCTGTTGCAGCGTGCGGTGCAGATGGAAGGATTCAAGGTGGAGAACCACAACATCAGCTTGGCCGTGCGGGGCGACGATCCTCTGCCGCGAGTGCTGGGCAACTCCAACCAGCTTCTGCAAGCCTTTCTTCAGATCGTAGAGAACGCGGTGGACGCGCTGCAGGAGAGCGGCGGGGGCCGCCTCTCGGTTTCCGTATGGCGCGAGGCGGGTGAAGTCGTCATCGAGTTCGCCGATAACGGCCCCGGCCTGCGCGATCCCGAACGCGTATTCGATCCCTTCTACACCACCAAGCCGGTCGGCAAAGGCACGGGCTTGGGACTCAGCGCGACTTACGGAGTGATCCAGGACCACAAAGGACAGATCACCTGCTACAACCGTCCCGAAGGCGGCGCGACCTTCGAGATTCGCCTGCCCGTCCTCAAGACCGGCGGCGGAGCCCTTGCCGAAGCCGCCCGCGCCTGAGTGGCAACGCTCTATGCCAGTGGTCTGAATTTCGGCACGCCTGTGTTGGGGACCGGCGCGTTGCCGGCGACCACGGTCAGCTCTACGGCGTTCGATCCGCACGCGCCCGCGCAATACGTGCAGCAGTGGAACACGCAGCTCGAAAAAAGTTTCGGCGCGAACACGACACTGGCGGGCGGCTACCTCGGCGCGCGCGGATTTCACCTGCAGCGTTCGCACCTGATCAACAACGCTCCACCCGGGCGGGAGATCCAGCTGAGCGCGAGACTGTCGTTTTAGCGAAAATCTCCACAAGGTCATCCTGAGCGGAGCCTGAATTTCGCGAAGCGAAATTCACGCGCAGTCGAAGGACCCCTACCGCACCCAAAATCCCGTCGACAGGTTGGACTCTCCGGGAGCAAATGGGGGGCTTCGACCTCGCAGAACGGTGCGCTTTCGCGGGCCGTCCTGCACCGGTCAGAATGACATTACGGAACTGACGGTCCACCAAGGGACAGCGCTTGCTCCGACACTCCTTCGGTGTTGCGCTACACCGCAACCCGCCGTTCCCGGAGGATCTCTTCGACCGCGGTGATCGCTGCGTTCACTTCCGCATCGGTGTTGTAGAAGTGCGGGGAGAAGCGGACGCCCGCCTTAGGACGCCAGTCGACGAGAATTTCGCGGGCGAGCAGCGCGCGTGAGACTTGCTGCGAGTCGGGCATGTCGATAGAGACCGTGCCTCCGCGCTTCTCCGCGTCGCGCGGGCTGTTCACGCGCCAGCCTCGCTCATCGGCTAGTCGGATCAGGCGCGCAGTTTGGCGCTTTGATTTCTCCCGAATCTTTTCGACTCCCACCTCGCTAACGATTTTCAGTCCCGGGCGGCAGGCTTCGAGTGCGGGGATGTGTGTTGTGCCATTCGTGAAGCGAAATGGCGGATCGGTGTAGCGGATGGGGCCGGTTTCGAAGGCCATGGAATCTTGATGGGCGAACCATCCGGTGAGCTTTGGCTTGAGCGTGCTGCCCAAATCCGGACGCACATAGAGATAGGCCACGCCCGGTCCACCGCACAGCCACTTGAGAACGCCTCCGCAGGCGAAGTCTACGTCTAGGGCTTTCACATCCACGGGTACGCTCCCCAGCGACTGAAATGTGTCGAGCACAACATGAGCGCCGACCTTGTGCGCTCTGTCGATGATTGCCTTCGCGTCCTGGATATACGAACTGCGAAAGATGACATGTGAGATCGGGACGAGCAGGGTCTGCTCGTCGATGGCGTCGACGAGCCTGTCGGTCGGCACGGTGATGCCGTCGTCGGTCTTTACCATGTGAACCCGTGCGCCATACTCGCGCTGCGCTTCCCAGAAATACATGACGGATGGGAAATTCAGGTCGCTGTACACAACCTTGTTGCGCTTGCCGGAGAAATCGAAACAAGACGCGACCACCGCCTGACAAGTGGTTACATTCTGGTGAACGGAGACCGAATCATTGGGTGCGTTCATTAAAGCACCGAGTTCATTGCCGACTTCGGCAGCCAGCATCCACCAGCGTTCTTCCCAGGCGCGAACGCCGCGCGTGGCCCAGGTGTCGGCGTAGCCCTTGAGCGCGTCAAAGACGCCGCGCGGCATCGCCCCCAGAGAGTTCGAGATCATGTAGTTGGTGCGTTCCAGGATGGGAAACTCGGAGCGGTAACGCAGAAGGTCGTCCGGCATGAGATTCATTGTAATGCGGAGAATCGAGGGATCGGGTTGCCCCCACTCCGCTGTTTCCCGGCGGTCCGGACTGCGAGGGCAAGGTGCCGGCGCTACGAACGGCGGGAATACTTGATGGCGGCGTAGGCCGCTGTCAGGCCGACGAGAAGGGCTGCGCCGCTGATCAGGTTGACCCGTGAGTCCCACCACGTTTTAGCGACTGCGGCTAACACCACCGCGAGGCCAATGAGGGAGCCCCATCCACCCAGCGGCGAGCGCATGGGGAGCGAAGCTGCGTCAGCGGCGGTGAGACGTCGGCGGAAGGAGATGTGGGCCGCAAGCGAGACGATCCAGGACAGCATCATGCCGAAGAAGGCGCCGCGCAGGATATATTCGAAAGCCTTGGCGGCTGCCCAGCGCTCAAGGGCGAGCGCCACGACGATGCCATAGGAGGAGGCGAGCAACGCGTAGCTGGGAGTGCCATTGCGGCTCAGGTGACCGAAAACAGGCGGAGCCCATCCGGTGCGGCCGAGCGAGAACAGCATGCGCGAAGAAATATAGAGCGCAGCATTGGCTCCGGAGAGCGCGGCTGTCAGCACCACGAAATTCATGATGTGCGCGGCGCCTGGCAGGCTGACCGAGCGAAAGACAGTGACGAAGGGACTTTCCGTGACGCCAGCGCGGTTCCACGGCATGATGCCGACCAGAATCGTGATCGCGCCCAGGTAGAGAAACGCCAACGCAAGAAATGTCATCTTTACGGCGCGCGGGACTTCTTGCGCGGAAGTGGATTCCCCCGAGGTGACGGCGACGAACTCAACTCCGCCGAAGGTGTAGATCGCGAAGGTGATGGCCAGCAGCGGGGCTGTGGGGCCGAGCGGGAAGAATCCGCCGTGAGCGGTATATTGCGCGGCGGCTCGCCCGCTCAGAAGCAGCAGCGAACCCAATACCACGAACACCGCGATGACCGCCACCTTGATCATCGCAAACCAGAATTCAAACCGCCCGTAACTGTGGACGCTGAGCAGATTGGTCGAGAGCAGAAAGCTGGAAAAGATCACAACCCAGATCATTGCCGGGACGGCGGGGAACCAGAGCTTCATGTAAGTGGCGGAGGCGACCATCTCGGCGCCGATGGAGACCGCGATCGCCGCCCAGTACCCGGCCCGGGAAATGAACCCGGCCCAGTCGTTGAGGTAGAGGTCTCCGTAAACTCCGAACGAACCGGCCGCGGGATGATTGCTGGCGAGTTCGCCGAGAGCAAGCGAAACCGTCCAGCTAATGAAGGCGGCGAGGGCGAAGCTGAGAATGACCGCAGGCCCCGCGAGTTCGATGGCGGCGGCCGTGCCGAGCAGCAGTCCAGTTCCGATCGAGCCGCCCACTGCGACCATGCTCATCTGGCCGGCACTGAGCTGGTGGCGCAGCCCGGATTCGGCATTAGGGACGGGGGAAGACATGGGCTCGTATCCGTATAGCAGAAGTTAAGCGGGAGCGCTGGGGAAAAGGTCAACGGGACGCCGGCGCTACGTTTGCGCGGAGGCCGACATGGATTGGGCGGCAACCGCGCAGTCGCTCCCCTCGTGCTTGGCCTGGCACAGTGTGTCTTCGGCGAGCTTGAGGAGTAGTGGAACGGTATTCGCGCCGTTTTCGTCGTAGGCTGCAACTCCAACGCAGATGGTCACGGGATCGCGCACCTCACCGGCGCGGGGCGTCGAGACGTCTTTGATCCGCCTGCAGATCTCCTCAGCGCGGCCCGAAGCTTGCACGAGCGGGCATTCCGGCAGGACAATGACAAACTCCTGGCCGCTGTAGCGACAGGCAACATCGTCGGAGCGAACGCTGTGCAGCAAGGTGTCCCCTAGTGAGCGAAGCATTTCGTCGCCGGCAGCACGACCAAAAAGATCGTTGTAGCGTTTGAAGTGGTCTATATCGAGCATGAGCACGGACAGGGGGCGACGCTGGCGCCGCGAGCGCTGGAGCTCGCGTTCGAGAAATTCCTCCATATAACGGCGGTTGTAGAGTCCGGTGAGAGGATCGCGGACCGCCTGGAGGCGCAGTGCCTCGCGCAAACTGAGGTTGGAGAGGGCTAGGGCAATGTGTTCGGCAGCGGCCATCGCCAGTGGGCGCCAGGCGGGGGAATGATCCGAGGAGGACGTATCGTAGGCGATGAATTCGTTGTCCTGGATGGCCAGCACGCCTAACGCTTCGCCGTTGGCGATGAGCGGAAGGCACACGGCAGCACCCTCGCCGCTGAGATGGCGGCAACAGAGCGCGGACTCGCCGCCGGGATGGACGTGAGCGCATCCGCGGCGCAAGGCCCAGCATTCCGCCGGAGTGAAGATGTGATCGGCAGGAGCGCAGGGCCCCCACTCGGCTTCGGACTCGGCGCGGTTCTTGGAGGCGCTGAGCAGGGAGACGGTTCCGGAAGTGCCGGGAAAGAGTTGGCGCAAACGCTCGGGGATGATGCGGAAGGCTTCGTCGCGCGAGGCGCAGGCCTGGAGCAAACTGCCGAGTTCGCTGATTTGAGCGATGGCCCTCGCCTGGACTCGGGATTCTGCCAGGAGTCGGCCAATCGTCTCGTTAGCAGCGAACAGTTCGTACTGCGCCGCCTCGCGCTGTGAGACCTGCTGCTGCTGGTGATATTGGGTGAGCGCCAGGCGCCAGGTGAAGGCGACAAGGGTGGCGGCGGCGGCGGCGTCCGCCAGCATGGCGCCGTGTGCCGCTTTCCAGCGATCCATCAGCAAAGCAATGCAGGACAGGACCGCGACGAGAAACAAGTTCGTGCCCAGGAAGCTCAGAAGGCTTGCCGGTGGCAACTCCGATTGGGTCTCGGAGTCGGGCTTCCAGGTGAGAGCGACGAGAGCAGCGGCGGCTAGGGGGAGGTCCCAGCCCAGATCGAACCACGCGGCGGCTGACCGGTAGTGATGCAGGTCGATCCAGTTTCCGATGAAGGTGACGATGGCGCAGACGAGCACGAAGATGCCGAGGCGGTGCAGCAGACCGCGGGTAGCGCCGCTATCGGTGAAGCACAAACGCACAAGAACGGCGAGCACCAGGAAGAGGCTGAGCAGGTTGCTGACATTGAGATTGCGCAGAAGAGCTTCGGAAGGCAGCATCGGCTGCAACGGAAGGTAGAAGAAAGTGGAGTAACTGAGGCCAACGACCATGCCTACCTGAAAGAGGTCGAGAAAGACCTCGGCTTTCAGGCGTGCGCGCCGATGGACGTCGGGAAGGACGAGCATCATCAGGATGGGCGCGCCGTACAGGCACCAGAGGACGCGCACGGTCGAGTCGGAAACTAGGGGACAGTGGAAGAGAGTAGTGATCAGCAACAGGAGGCCGGGAACCAGCAGAATCAGAAGGGTGGCGGCAAATAAGAACCAGAAGAGCGCGGCAGTGCCGTGGGCGCGGCGGATCGCGGCCCAGGCGCACGCCAGCGCGACCAGATTGCAAACAATGACAATGCATTCGGAGACGCCCATGCCGGCAGGGCTGGTTCCGAGGAGCCAATAACCAAGGGCCTGGAACGTCATCAGCGCTGCGAAAAGGGTGCCGACACAACGGGGATCCGCAAGGTCCCTTGGCCTGCGAAAGTGCAGGAAGCGGAAGGAGTCGGCGGGTGCATAAGTGGACATGAGGCAAAAATCGCAGCTTGGGCTGATACGGCAATACATCGGCTGGGGGAGGACGCAACATCAATCTCCTGGCAGCCCAGCAGGTTGGCGCGCCGGTGTAAAGGAGGAGGCGCTCCACCCGTGACCTTGGTAATCGCAATAGGCGCTTACCGCGTTGCTGGTGCGCAGGCGCAAACCTAGAATCAAAGCGGGGCACCCTGTCCCCGTGTCGCATGCCGGAAAACCCTAATCACGCTGAGATCGCCCGTCGAGTTGAAAAGGCGGAGAAGCTCCTGCAGAAGGGGAAGACGGCAGACGCGCTTGCCGAATATCTGCAAATTTTGGACGACGACCCGCAGAATGACAATGTGCGGCAAATGGCTGCCGACCTCAGCCTTTCCTTGAATAAAGGAGCTCAGGCAGTACGCTTGTTGGGCGAACTTTTCGAGCGGCAAGTGGCGGCAATGGACGCAACCCGCGCCAGCCTGACCTACAAGAAACTGGCGCGCTATGCCAATCCCAGCTGGGAACAGAAGGTGCGATTCGGGCAGTTGCTGGAGCAGTCCAACAGGAAGCTGGCGGTCGGAACCTACGAGAACGCGCTCGAGGACCTGCACCGCCAGGGCCGCAAAGAGGAAGCGCTGCTGGTCCTGCGAAGAATTGTGGAGCTGGAGCCGTCACAGCCGAACCACTTGCGTGTGGGGGAGCTATCGGCCGACCTGGGCGAGCACGTAATGGCTTCGCAGGAATTCCTGAAGTTGGCGGAACTGGCGGAATCTTCCGGCGGAAACGCTGCCCAGTGGTTCGAGCGGGCCTACACCGAGAATCCGAGCGATGCCAAGATCGCAACCGCCTATGGCAAGAGCCTACTGGCGCAAGGCGAGGCGGGCGCGGCCATCTTTATCTTCGAGCCGCTCGTGCAGGGTGGAGAGGCATCGCTGGAATTGCGCGACCTGTATGCCCAGGCTTTGCTGGTGGCGGGGCGCTGCCTGGACTGCGAGCCCTTGATCTGGCAGATGTTTGAGCAGAATCCGGCTCGCATCCATCAGGTGGTGAACCTGATCGGGAAGATGATCGACTCCGAACTGGATGTGGAGGCGGTGGCGCTGGCGCAGAAGCTGGAAGTATTTCAGCGGCGTCGAGGCGAACGGCGCTCTTTTGTCACGACCATGCAGGAACTGGTCGCTCAGCACCGTCCATCCACCGAAATGCTGGAGTTCCTGGCGGAGCTTTTCAACGCCGCCAACCGCGAGACTGACTACGCGCAGGCGCTGGTGAAACTTTTCGATCTTTATTGCACCAAACACGATTTCCAGAAGGCCGGCGAGTGTCTGGATCGCGCGGCCGAAGTCGATCCCTACGAGCCCGGCCATCAGAAGCGCCTGGAACAACTGCGCGGCAAGATCGACGATCAGCGTTTCAATGTCATCGCGTCGCGATTCTCCGCGGTCAAGAAAACAGACCAGACCACCAAGGTCGAAGAGCCGACGCTCGGAGCGGCAGCTTTGCAAGACCTGATGCTGCAGGCGGAAATCCTGGTGCAGTATGGGATGCGTTCGAAGGCGATTGAGCGTTTGCAGCGCATTCAGGAACTTTTCCCGCGCGAAGAGGAGCGCAACCAGGAACTGCAGCGGCTGTATATCGCGGCCGGCATTGAGCCGCAATATGCGGGTGCTCTGCCAACGCCAGCCGCGGTTGCGCCGGTGGCTCCAGCGCTTTCCCAGGTCGTCCCAGCAACGGCGTCGGCGGAATCCGCCGACGTCAGCAGTCTGGCGAAGGTCGCCGAGATCACGCGCAAGCTCTACCATCAGGGCAACGCCGAAGGCGTGTTGAAGACGGCGGCCAATGAGTTGGGTGCACACTGGCGCACGGCACGCTGCATCGCGGCTCTGCGCAAGCCGGGCCTGCCGCCCTCGAGCGTGCAGGAATATCACATGGATGAGCTGCTCCCGGTGAGTTCCGGCGCCCTGGTCAGTGTGGTCGAGACGCTGCAGGACCTGGCGGTGGCGCGGGGCGCGGTCACGATCAATGACGCCGGCAACGCTCCGGAGCTGCTGAGTGTGCGCGGGGCGGTCGAAGAACTTCAGATCGAATCGCTCATGGCACTGCCGCTGGCCGAAGGCAAAGACCAGATCGGAGTACTGATCCTGACCCAAAATGCCACTCGCGCCTGGCAGCCCGGGGAAGTGGTCATCATCCGCACCTTGAGCGACCAGGTCGTCATCGCGCTCAACAACGCCGGCTTGCGACGCCTGGTCAAGAATCTCTCGGTGACCGATGAAAAATCCGGACTGCTGAAGCGCGCTTCCTATCTCGACTTGCTGCAGGCCGAAATTCGCCGCGGGTTGCAGCAGGGGACGGCTGTGACCGTGCTCTTGATGCAATTCGGACGGCGGAGCGCTCTGGTGAAGGAATATGGCGAGCCCGCGGTCGAGGCCATCATGGAACAGATCGGGCAGCTGTTCTGTGCCAACATTCGCAGCAACGATTTGGCTTTCCGCTATGAAGCGACCACGGTAGCCTTGGTCTTGGGAGACACAGGCGAAAAAGAAGCGCTGCTGGCGGTGGAAAAACTGCGGCGCCTGCTGGCCGAAGTCCGCTTCCCGGGCAAGACCGAGGGAGTCGAATTCTGCGCCGGCCTGGCGCAGGCCGTCATGCGGCAACATTACGATCCGATTGATATCGTCACCGAGGTGGCGAACCGCGCCGATCAGGCCATGGAGCAGGCGGTGGCGCAAGGTCCGGGGAAAGTCGTGAGCCTGGCTCCGCAATTCGCGAGCGCGGCAGCGGTGGCGTAAGAATCAGGTTTCAAAGTTTCAGGGTTTCAAGGTTTCAAGGAGATCAATTACCTCTCAGATAACACTCTCACTGATCCTTAGAAACGTTTGAAACCTTGAAACGTTGAAACCTTCCTCTCTGCTAAACTCACCAGTTGGCTTCTGGCCAGTCATCTCTTATATCTAGCAGGACTCATGCTGAAACCAGGTGATATTGCCATTGTGAGCGGGGCACGCACGCCCTTCGGACGCTACTGCGGAAAAATCAAAGACTACACGGCGCAGGAACTCGGTGCGGTTGCAGCGAAAGCCGCGATCGAGCGCTCCGGAATCGATCCGAAAGACTTCGACCACGTCGTCTTCGGCAACGCGCAGCAGACGACCGGCGACGCGCTCTATGGGGCGCGGCACGTCGGACTGCGGGCCGGCCTGCCGATTGAGACCCCAGCCATGACCGTGAACCGGCTGTGCGGTTCCGGGATGCAGGCCATTGTCAGCGCCGCGCAGATGATCCAGACCGAGGAAGCAAAAGTTGCGCTCGCTGGCGGCATGGAGTCGATGTCGCAGGCGCCGTTTGTGATTCGCGGGCGCGACGGGTTCACGCTGGCGCCTGGGGGCAAGCTCGAAGACTCGCTCATGATCGCGCTGCTGGACACCTATTGCGGCCTCTACATGGCGAATACCGCGGAACTCTACGGAGAGCAGCAGGGAATCACTCGCCAGGCGCAGGATGAGCTCGCCCTGCGGTCGCAGCATGA
>Ga0187803_10000734_pt1 | contig 12956 bp, 6 predicted proteins | sample NC_wetland_sal_i_2_FD_132425 | JGI IMG/M metagenome (GOLD analysis project Ga0187803, IMG submission 132425) | Wetland sediment microbial communities from Neuse River Estuary, North Carolina, USA - Control_3 | ecosystem: Environmental > Aquatic > Freshwater > Wetlands > Sediment | place: USA...
GCAACCCCTGCGGCCAGAAAAACACGAATCAGCCCTCCGTGGCCTTTCAAATCAACGAGCGCGACGGATCCGAATCCGCCCAGAAGCAGTGTGGTGCCGAGAAACGATACCGGAACCCACCCGGAATTCCAGACGGGTTGAGTCGGAACGAGGTAAATGGTCGCGCTCGAGACAACCGCGGCAAGGCCGAGAGCACTGGTCGCCACTCCAAAATGGAGTCTGTATTTTTTGTTGTCTTTCCACCAGGAATAACTGTAAACCAGAGTCGCCAGAGCAAACAGGACGGTCAGAAGGACTTCGAGGCTTAGCCTGGAGCTTCCCAGGTTAAGGAGAGTTTTCCACGCTGAGAGGGGATGTCCCAGGTGGAAAAGGGAAACCACCAGTCCGAACGCCGTCAGAGGGAAAATCGTGAGCCCGGCCGGCCGCATGACGGCTCCGCCCGACGGACGGACTTTCACATCGAACAACGTCGCCGTCAGTGCCAGTCCGCATGAGAGCTCGATCGCAAGGGTAAAGATGACCAACGCCCACTCGTTCATTTCCGCACCTCTTCCGCGCTCATTGCTTCTCTTCTCACCTTGTACCGGCAGGCCGGTTTCGTCAGGGCCGGGGAGGGGAGATTTCGTATGGCGATGGTCACTCCCGGCCGCGCCGCAATGTCTACCAGTCGCCCAACCTCGATGGCGCGCATGGGACACGCGGCGACGCAAACCGGGCTTCTTCCTTTTTCAATCTCGTCAAGACACAGGTTGCATTTCCGGACCCTGCCCTCTTTGGGATCGTATTGAGGGGCCCCATAAGGACAGAGCCAGGTGCAATAGCGACAGCCGATGCAGCGGTCCGGATCGTGGACCACAATTCCGTCGCTCGCCCTCTTGGTATACGCCTTTGCCGGACAGTGCTTGACGCAAAGCGGGTCTTCACAGTGGTTACAGGCCATGGAGATATTATAGGCAAACACCATGGGGAACTCCCCGCCTTCGAAAGTGCGCACCTTTCGGATTCTCCGGCCGACGCCGGCGTCGTTAAAATCCTTGCATGCAATTTCACATGTTTTGCAGTTGATGCACTTCGTGGTGTCTACGAAAAACGCCAGCTGCCGGTCGGCCATTTGCCTGCCTCCCTATGCTCTTTCCACTTCCACCAGAATGGTATGTTGGGCGTTGCCGTGCGCAAGCGGCGTTGGCCTTTGACTCGTGAGAATGTTGACACATCCCCGCTGGCAGACCCCGTTCTGATCGGGGGTGTACCAGGCTCCCTGGGGAATGGCAACAACGCCCGGGCGAATACGCTTTGTGATGCGAGCGTGGATGACGAGCGCACCGCGGTCATTGAAGACTTTGACCGGCTCCCCGTTGGCGATCCCCCTGGCTCCTGCATCCTGCGGGCTGATCCAAATACTTTGGGGATCCGCTTCCTCCATCCAGGGGTTTTCATCATACGTGGAGTGCGTCCGCCTCTTATAGTGAGGGCCGATGCACTGTAGAGGATATTTTCGAATCAAACCATCCTCGGGCCCTTCCCATGCCGGGATGTATTGGGGAATCCCCGGAATGCCCGGCTTGTTCATGTCATAGAGCGTTTTCGAAAAGATCTCAATCTTTCCGGAAGGTGTCTTGAAGGGATATTTTGAGGGGTCCCGGGTTTCCTTCTCAAACGCAACATATTCTTGGGGGGGCTGTCGGTAAAGGCCCGTCTTGCGAAGTTCCTCGTAGGTTGGAAAGTCCGGGTCCGCCTTCTTTGCGTCTGCAATGATTTGTTTCAACCAGTCTTCCTCGGTTTTCCCCTCAGTGAACTGCTCACCCAGACCAAGTCTCGCAGCGACCCGGCTTAACCACCAATAGTCGTGCTTGCATTCGTCGGGAGGGTTCACGACTTTGTTGCCGAAGATAATGTACTTCTCCCCGGACCAGGGAAAGCCCAGATCATTCCGTTCGAGCGAATTGTCGGAAGGCAATAGGACGTCGGCGAACTTAGCGCTGGGGGTCACGAAGTGGTCAGACACTACGATACATTCGACGAGCCTTTCGTCCCGGAGGATCTTGACAGTGCGATTGATGTCCGCGTGCTGATTGACCAGAGTGTTACCGGCAAGATTGAAGATAAACTTGATATTGCTCTGGAGTGGACCCCCTTTGACTCCGTCGTCCGCCGTCATCTCCGTGCCACGAACGATCGCATCGGTCCACAAGAAAACCGGGATCCGCGTCTTCACCGGATTGATGCCCGTGGGAAGCGCTCCCACCGCAAGGCCCAGGCGTCTGCCGCCCTCTCCGCCTCCCCAGCCTCCACCGAGGACTCCCAGGTTTCCGGTCATACAAGCCAGAACGATTCCAGCGCGAACCGACTCTTCCCCGTAGGCGTGGCGTTGCGGCCCCAATCCCTGGATCAACTGGGCCGGCTTGATCGTCGCGTATTCCCTCGCTAATTTCCGGATGGTATGCGGATCGATGCCGGTAATGGGGGCCGCCCACTCCGGTGTCTTGGGCGTGCCATCGGATAATCCCAGCACGTAGCTCATGAAAGATTGCCCGGGCGGCAGACCCGCCGGCATATGCGTTTCGTCGAAGCCAATACAGTATCGGTCAAGAAAAGCCTGATCGATGAGTTTCTCCACAATCATCACATGGGCCATGGCGATGAAGAGTGCCGAATCAGTGGTCGGCTTCAGCGGTAACCATTCGTCCGCGAAGGTTACCGCCGTTTCCGTGAGCCTGGGGTCGATGACGACGACCTTGGCTCCGGCCTCCCTGGCTCGCGACAGGTAGTAATTTGAATTCGTCTCAAAAATGGTTTCGGCCGGATTGAATCCGTTGAGGATAATCAATTTGGAATGAACCAGGGTCTGATATGAGCTGGTATCCCGATAACCCGTGATAAAAGGCGCCGTATAGTTCAGGCAGGCGGAGCTGAAGCTGTTGTAGTAGCCGAGAAAACCACCCATCAGGTTCATCAGGCGCTCTGCCGCAGCCGATCCATTGATCGCGCCACAATCGCCTGTGGCGTAATGGATGAAAACGGCGGCAGGGCCATAGTGGTCCACGACCCGTTTCAAATTCGCTGCGATGAAGTCGACGGTCTCATCCCACGAAATCCTTTGAAATTTCCCCTCCCCCCGCATTCCTACCCGTTTCATGGGGTACCGAAGGCGATCCGGATGGTAGAGCCGGTTTCTCATTGCCCGACCCTTGAGGCAAGGACGCAATTGCGGCCGCTCGGCAAGATCCGGTGAATCGTCCGCGCTGATCCGGACCACGACCCCATTCTTAATGTGCGCCGTCAGATGGCAGCGGCCGCCACAATTGTTGTTGCAGAGAACCGAGAGGACCCGTGTGCCGTCACCCTTGATTTCTGAAGGAAAGATGTGCTCCAGCGCCAGCGGGCCAAATACTTCGCTGACCGCAAGACTTCCGGCCGCCGCGCCCGAAAGTTTTAGAAAGAGCCTTCGGTCTAGCTCGATCCCCACGCTCATCCTCCTATGATGAAATTGGAACCGCAGGGTGATGCGAAGTATCTGTTCTCCGGAAGGAGACGCGGGAAAGACAACGCCAGTGGAAACTCGCTCGAATCATTGGTTGTGTTTGACACGGGTATGCACGATGCTGCCATTTGGATCGCCAGCCACGGGCGTGTGAGATTCGCACGCGGCGCAGCAAGGAAGGTTAGGTCGTCAGGCAGCTTCCAGAATTCGATCCTTGATTACTTTCAAAGACATGGGATCAACGCGGTCGAGAACATTGAATACAGGAACATTGGGGGGGACCAGCAACTTCACAGCCTCGAAGACAGAAGGTGAGACTAAAAGAACATCGACCGACTTAATAAGGTTTTTCACTTTCAGTTCTTCTTTGAAAAGACAACTGGCAATATCGGTTTCAATGGCCAGCTCCGTCTTGAGCATTTCCTTGTAAAACTGCACGGACTCGGGATCCCGGCAGATGAATCCAAATCGGCTGGTCTTGGGAAAGGCATCAAGCTCTCGCCTCGTTTCAGGCGACATGTTCGTTATAACAAAATCAATGGGAACGGGGATTTCACCCAGCGCATTTCGGACCTCGTTGATGTGAAAGCCGGTTGTAATGACGGCTGCCAACTTGCCTCCCTCCTGAACAATCCGTTCGACCTCGCCCTTGAGATTTTTGATGAGCATCGGCTTGATACTCAAATTCAAGTGATTCTTGAGAATTTCCGAAATTTCCTCGGTCTGAAGCTGATTGCACTCTGCAAAAACGATAAACTGGTTTGCACCCTCCGTCGAAAGCTCATTAAAATACTGTTCAAAGATGTTCCTGATCTCTTGCAGTCCGGCCCCGGTTTGGAGCAGTTGTCTGATCGCGTGTTTTGCCGATTCGATGAGCGCCGACTTCGGGTCGCCCTCTTGCCGAACAACCGGCTTGGAATTCGCATGACCGCTGGCAAAGGTCCCCCGGCCGCGTCGGGTGGATAACAACCCTTCTTTCTCAAGCTCCTTATAGGCCTTCCTGATGGTTTCAAAATTGATTCCAAGTTCCTTCGCTAAACCATTCACCGTCGGAAGCTGTTGCTTGTACTGGATCGCGCCCGTGGAAATGTAATAACGGATAAGATCCCTTAGCTGGAGATAAAGAGGGACCCTACTCTCCTTGTCGACAAACCATTTGATCATATTCGGTCTCCATCGCTTTCAAGAATTAGGATTGTTTGCATTGGCGGGTCAAGCATCAATCGAATCAAATCTGTCAGGGCCAGGTCCCGAACGGCATGTGATGTGAGATCAACGATCTTGAATGGAGACAGGTTCGCCTTCTCTCTCCCGAAGGATTAATATGTTCACAAAGAGGAAGACCAACCTTTCATCTAACCAAACCTCCTTACAGTGTTCCGCTCTGCCTGATCGCATGGGGAATCGATATCGAAAAAGTCCATCGTCACCTATGATTCTTACGTCGGCTTCTGCCTGATTTCTACGCGCAGAGCGCTCAACAATACCGAGCACTCTTATACCAGATGTCCCCCCAGTGTAATTCTGCTTTGCGCACCGAAAGAGGATCGTAGGGTGGCTTAATTGCCGTTAATCCATTGCGCCCCACAAAATCCAAGACTGAACCACGCCCGAATATTGAACTTAGATCCTGATTTCTCACCCCCATTACAGTTGATATATATATCTACAACAACTGCGATGTCAACATGATTTTTGATGAATTCCCCCAGATATTCACCTAGCAAAGCTGGATGATCTGGTGGGAAAGGCATGTTGCTTTGATGGTGGATGGATTCAATCCTCCCCATAAACTGGACCAGATTCATATCTCAGGTGGCATATCAACCATATTTCTATAGAAATTTTATACTTGACATACTAATATATAAATATATTACACTATTGTTTGCTGGAGGCAGTTCTTCTACCACTCATCAGATCGCATTTAGATCCAAAAGATGGCGCATGGCTCGGGATGCATTTTCACCATAGGAAAAGATTATGTGATTTGTGTCGTTCTGCAGGGCTTCAGCGAGTAGGAGCGATCGAATTATTTGTTGGGGCTGGGCTGAAGTCCCGTGAAATTCTTAACGCAGCAACTATCAATCGGGCGTTTGCAATTGTGGAGAGGGACCAGTCGGGCTTAATCAAAGTCGATGAACGTAGGTTTTTTTTCATTACTAAATGCCAATCCTCCAGAAAACGTCAGTAATGTTGGAAATTTTGAAGGTGGTGTCATTTGCGATTCGGAACAACTGCTAAATCCGTCGATCGGCAAGATCCATTAAGGAGGCCCCATTATGCCGAGTGAGGGGAACATCTTGTTAGAGGATGCGCCTGTTGAGCTTGAGCTGACTTCACGGTCGGAAGACAAAGGTTCCTCCAGCGGGCTTTCGTACCCTCCCACCAGGAAGGAGGTAATCACTCACCCTGCCTTACAGAGGTTCAGGAGGATCAAGAAGGTAAATTTAGTCAATGCGCTTACCCCCGTTGAATTGTGCGACCGTCTTGGGAAGGCAATAGCCGGGGCTCCGAACATCTATATCAAGCGAGATGATTGCCTGGGCTATCTCGTGGGGGGGAACAAACTCCGCAAATGCGAATACCTGATGACGGATGTCCTCAGGAAAAAAGCGACTACGGTTATCACCATAGGCTCAGTCGAATCAAACCACGCTCGAGTTCTAGCCATGACTGCGCGGCGTTTAGGATTGAATTGTGTTCTGGTGTTAAACGGAAAGATTCCGAATAGGCCCTCTGGAAATATTCATATCAACCGGTTGCTCGGGGTAAGAGTTCACTTGGTCGAGACGAGAAGGCAGCGGGATGCAATGATGAACGAAATCGCAGAGGACTTGGAAAGGAAAGGGGAGAAGGTATACCGGGTGCCTCTCGGTGTCTCGGACGAGATTGGTTCATTTGGTCTGGTGGCCGCCTTTGAAGAGGTTTGTCGGCAACAGCGCGCCATGGGGATTCGATTTGATGCAATCATCTTTGCCAGTAGTTCAGGGGGAACCCAGGCGGGGCTGGAAGTCGGGAAGCGGCTATTCAACCAAGACGACTTGCAAATTATCGGCATCAGTCCTGACGATCCATCGAAAGTCATAAGGAACAATGTCCTTCGGGCTATGCGGGCAATGCTTGCTCGTCTGGGCATGGATCAAGAGGTTGATCAAGGAGAGCTGTGTATTGATGACCGCTACGTTGGGCGGGGATATGGCATTCAGACAGAGGGATCAGCCGAAGCGGCCTGCCTGTTCTCTCGAACTGAGGGAATACTGTTGGACCCTGTTTACACCAGCAAAGCGGCCGCGGCATTGATCGATTATTGTAGAGCCAAAAAATTCCAGCCCACTGACCGTGTTCTGTTTTGGCATACGGGCGGACTTCTGGCGCTTTTTAGATAACTGGGGAGGCCTTTTGATTAATCCCCTGGCTCGAGACCGAGGGAGGCTTCATGAAGAATAAAAAGAATCCGACGCGACCCTTTTGGGTCTGGCGGCATAGATCCTTGCGCAGGGATTCGGATTTTCTTTCTCACTATTCACTGACAGGCGGACACTGCCCACGCCGACCAAGACAGATCTGGGCACGCTTCGCAAAAGCTGCCGTATGGGCGTTTTTGTTTGTTTCGACTTTTTATGCCTGTGCTCAACCGCTCAACGAGAACCTATACAATGCGATGAAATGGCGGCTGGTGGGGCCATTCCGCGGTGGACGTGTTCTGACCGTTGCCGGCTTGCCCGGAAACCCGGACGTTTACTATTTCGGAGCTGTGGCCGGTGGGGTGTGGAAGACCACGGATGCCGGACAGACGTGGATCCCTCTGTTTGACAAGGAAGCTGTCTCCTCCATTGGTGGGATGGCTGTCGCACCCTCGGATCCCAATATCATTTACGTGGGAACGGGCGAGGCCTGTATCCGTAACGACATCTCCTTTGGTGATGGGGTTTACAAATCTCTGGACGGGGGCAAGACATGGAAGAACATGGGCCTGAAAGATACTCGCCAGATCGGCCGTGTCGTCGTTGACCCCCACAATCCTGACATCGTGTTTGTCGCGGCCTTGGGTCACGCTCATGGGCCGAATACCGAACGCGGCGTCTTCCGATCGGGCGATGGCGGCAACACGTGGCAGAAAGTCTTATATAAGGATAACAAGACCGGCGCCGTCGATATTACCTTCGATCCTGCCAATTCACGGGTGCTGTTTGCGACTCTCTGGGAAGCTCAACGGAACCCATGGAGCTTAATCAGTGGTGGAACCGGTAGCGGCCTATATAAATCGACAGATGGGGGATACACTTGGAGGCATCTTGAAGGAAATGGCTTGCCGTCCGGGGTGTTGGGGCGGATTGGGGTTTCCGCTTCCGGGGCAGATCCCGATCGAGTTTACGCCATCATCGAAGCAGAAAACGGCGGACTCTTTCGCTCCGATGACGGGGGCGAGAAATGGATGCGGGTGAACGCCGACTTCAACGTTAGAGGCCGCCCCTGGTATTACTCCCATGTGTTCACCGATCCTAAGAACGCCGACACGTTGTACCTCCTCGACTTCGGGTTCCATCGCTCCATCGATGGGGGAAAGTCCTTTACTTCTATTTTCGCCCAGCACGGGGATTACCATGACCTTTGGATCGATCCCAACAACCCTCAACGGATGATCAACGGAAACGACGGGGGGGCCACCATCACGAAGGATGGTGGAAAACTCTGGAGTTCAGAGGACAACCAGCCGACCGCGCAGTTTTATCATATCGCCACAGACCAGCGCTTCAACTACTACCTCTACGGCTCTCAACAAGACCGGGGGACAGTTGCCATCGCGAGCCGCAGCGACCACGGCGGAATCGATCGGACGGATTGGTACGACGTCGCCGGAGGAGAGAGCGGGTACATTTGCCCGTCTCCTCTTGATCCCAATATCGTTTTCTCAGGGGCAAACTACGCCGTCTTCACACGGTACGATAAACGGACAGGGCAGGCGAAAAACATTTCCCCGTGGCCGGAAAACCTCTTGAGTGTTCCGGCCGCCAAGGCCAAGTACCGCTTTGGCTGGACTCCCCCCATGCAAATCTCCCCGCATGATCCTAAGGTCCTTTATGTGGCTGCCCAGATGCTTTTCAAGACCAGCGACGAAGGCATGACTTGGACAATCTTGAGTCCGGATTTGACCCGTAACGATCAGGCTAAGCAACAATCTTCGGGCGGACCCATCACTCAGGACAACACCGGTGCCGAATACTATGATGTCATTTCCACTCTCGCCGAGTCGCCCGCACAAAAAGACCTGCTCTGGGTCGGTACTGATGACGGGTTGATCCACTTGACCCGCGACGGTGGAAAGAGCTGGAGAAACGTTACCCCCAAAACAATGCCTGAATGGAGCTTGGTCAGCCTGATTGAGGCCTCGCCGCATGCCCCCGGCACAGCCTATGCCGCCGTCGAACGGCATCGGTGGGATGACTTCGAACCTTATATCTACAAGACAGAAGACTACGGGATGAGCTGGACGATGATCTCGGAGGGCATTCCAGATACCGCTTATGTCCACGCCGTGAGAGAAGATCCGAGCCGCAAGGGCCTTCTCTATGCGGGTACCGAGACCGGCGTTTTTGCCTCCTTTGACAACGGTGCGCACTGGCAATCACTTCAGTTGAATCTCCCATCCTCCCCGATTTACGACCTGGTCGTCCACGACAATGATCTGGCAGTGGCCACCCATGGACGGTCCTTTTGGATACTGGATAACCTCGCACCGTTGCGCCAAGCGAGCCAGCAAGTGGCGAGCGCTGACGTGTATTTGTACAAACCTGGGGTCGCCTACCGGATCAACAACGGGGGGTTCTTCTCGATGGGCGTTTCAGGCTCTGCGGGGCTAAACCCACCCAAGGGGGCAGTCATAGACTACTTCCTGAAGTCAGCCCCTCAAGAGAAGATCACCCTTGAGATCCTGGATGCTCAAGGCAATTTAGTCCGAAAGTTTGTGAGTCGGGAACAAAAGAAAGCCGGGGGTTCAGGACCTGGACCTTCTTCCGAGCCGGGAGGTCAGTTTCTGCCGGCCGGAGCAGGGATGAACCGCTTTATATGGAACCTGAGATCTGAAGGCCCACCTGTTATTCCAGGTGGAGACGAGGATGATTTTTTTGGAGCCGAGGGGCCACTTTCAGTTCCCGGAACGTACCAGGTAAAACTATCCGTGGGAGAAAAAACCCTCACTGCACCCCTGGAGGTCAAACTGGATCCGCGAGTTGAAGTGTCGCAATCAGATTTGCAGAAGCAATTCGATTTGGCGAGGAAGATCCAGGATCGTGTGAGACAGGCACACGACATTGTCAAGGAGATGCGCGACCTGCACGGACAGCTTGAAGCCTTACGCCAGCGGCTGGGCAATGACTCCCAGGCAAAGGACGTTCTGAGCAGTGCCGAAGCATTAGGTAAGAAGGCAGCCTCCGTGACGGATGCCGTGACGGGGTGGAAAGTGGAGCCCAACCGCTACTCGCTGAATTATCCTCCGGCACTCGACGACAACCTTCGCTGGCTGAGCTTCTACGTCGAACGCGCCGATGGAGCTCCCAACCAGCCTTCCTATGAAGTCTATGAAAAGCTAAGTCAACAACTTGAAATCCAATCTCTAAGAAGCCAGGAAATACTGGACAAAGATTTAACCGAACTCAATGACCTGATGAAAAAGGAAAACATTCCCACACTTTCGATCACACCCGCCACGAAGACCACGGGGGGAGATCACTGAGTTAGATCAACGTTTCACTACGAGGGAGGATTGTCATGCTTAGAACGACTCTAAAAATCGGTTCGATTGTATGCTTGCTGGTCCTCGGGCTTGCCAGCTTTGGATGGGCACAAGCGAGTCCAACCACTGGTGCCATTCGGGGGACGGTCACAGACTCCACCGGAGCGGTCATTCCCGGAGCAACTGTGGCGCTGACTAACCCGGCGCTAACGATTCGGCGAGAAGTCAAGACCGAATCGGATGGGTCTTTTATCTTTCCCTTGGTTCAACCGATGAGTGGATACCAGGTGGAGATCGAGGTTGCCGGATTTCAGAAGAAAGTGGTGAAAGGCATTGAAGTGCGCGTGACTGAAGTAACAATGGCGAACGCGCAGCTTGCGGTGGGCAACATTAGCCAGGAGGTCATCGTCACCAGTGAAGCACAACCCGTGAACACGGCGAGCGCCGCCTTAGGGGGGGTCCTCGGGCCAGGGGTCGTGACTGCTTTGCCCTTACCAACTAGGAACGTATTCGATCTCTTGGCGACGGATGCCGGCGTGACTTCCCTCCTAACATCGCCGGCATCTACGATCCTGCAGGGTTCTGAAGCGATGTTCGTTGGCGGTACCCGCGATACGGGCAACAACTATGTGTTGAACGGAGTGGATGCCAACAACTTTGAGTTCCATACGCTGGCCATCGGAATTGTTCCAATACCTAACCCGGATGCCGTGCAGGAGTTTAAGACCCAAACGAACCTGTATGATGCCACCACCGGATTCAGCGGAGGAGGCAGCATCACCCTGCTCACGAAGTCAGGAACCAGCAAGATTCACGGTGATGCTTACGAGTTTCTTCGCAACACGGATTTGAACGCGAATGATTTCTTTTTCAACAAAGCGGGGAAACAGCGGCCCATCATGCAACAAAACCAATTCGGGTTTTCCTTGGGGGGTCCTTTCCCGCGATTTAAGAAGACCTTTTGGTTTGTGAACTATGAAGGCATGCGCCAACGGAATGGTGTTGCCGGAGGAGGGACAGGATTTGTACCAGTTCTTCCGGCCCAACGGAATGCGGCCAGTTTAGCGCAGGCGTTTGGCCTGCCTGTGAGTGCCATCGATCCGGTGGCCGTCAAGATCCTGAATGCTCCGGGAGCATTCGGCGGATATCTCTGGCCGAGTGGGACCGGCGCCCCCGTGGGACAGTTGGGAACATATACCTACTCGTCTCCGGTCCATTACACTGGAGACCAACTGAACGCGAGGATCGATCACGAATTCACCACATGGGGAATTTCCAATCACCTCAGTGGAGTCTTTTTCTGGAACCATGGGATCTTCCTCAATACAGGGGGGTTCAACTCAGGTATCTTTGGAGAGCCCTACCAATATCCGTTGGCCAACACCAGCGTTTCGTTGCAGGACTTGCAAACGATCCGCCCCAACCTTTTGAATGAAATCACCCTTGGCTTCACCTACAATGCGCGCGATATTGCATCGGTCAAGCAGCTGGCCTTAGGTGACATCGGAATGTCGAGGTTCAATTCCGCCTACGTCCCTGGCGCCCCGGAATTTTATTTTGGCGACCAGTCCACAATCTATGGCACTGGCTCCGCCTCGGCGGAACAACTGCAACACAATGTGTCGACAGATGTTCGGGATATGGTCTCACACGTCATCGGGAAACACAGCCTGCGGTACGGATTCGAGACACGATCATATCAGTTTGACTTTACGTCAACCTTGGATTCAATGCGGGGTGACATGGTCTTTCTCAATCTGTTTGCTAATTCCATTTATGGCCCGCCCCCGGCGGGAGTGGGAGACCTCTCGATCCGGGACTTCCTGATCGGGGCTCCCGTTGAGGTGGATATCTCGAGCGGACTCAGGGAGTACGGTTTCCGCGCGCGAGATTACAACTTCTTTGTTCAGGATGACTTTCGGGTTACTCCCCGCTTGACCTTGAATCTGGGTGTGCGCTGGGATCACATGGGGAACGTCTATGAAGTGAATAACTTCATGTCAAATTTCAATCCCGCCCTCCTTTCACCTCAGACCCTGTTAACGGGTGGGCAGGGTTTGGCGGCTGGATTCGTTGAGGCGGCGCAGAATGGAGCTTCAAGATCCACCCTCAATGACAATCATCTCGGGAACTTTTCTCCTCGTGTGGGCTTCGCCTACGACCTCTTCGGCGATGGGAAGACTTCCATCCGCGGGGGTTACGGGATGTACTACTTCCGGATCGCTGGGATGCAGTCGCTGCAAACCATCAGCAATCCACCTTATTCACTGGGGGCATCCAATATTGGTTTCCTGGGCACGCAAATTCTGGCGAACCCGTTCCCCACGTTACCTCAATCAAACCAGTTCCCGATCATGCCACAGATGCCCTCTTTGGTGAGCGTGGATTCCAGTGGTGTCCCGACCTTTAATCTCCCTCAGCTCAGTGTTTCAGAAATTGACCGCAACGTTCGCCCCCCCTACAAGCAGGAATGGAATCTGACGATTCAGCGGCAGATAGCTCGAAATTGGACCGTTGAGGCCGGCTACGTTGGATCTCTTTCGCTCCATTTGACAAATGCCCAATCCCTGAACAACGCACTGCTAAGGAATGCCAACAACCCCGCTGCAGGTGGGCTCACTACAAATTCCTCGGACAATCGTGAGGATCGCGTGCCTATTATTGGGATATCCTCGTCGGGGCTCTTCTTACTCACGACTGCAGCGACTTCAACTTATCATGCCGCGCTGGTCACAGTGA
>Ga0187803_10000735_pt1 | contig 12928 bp, 14 predicted proteins | sample NC_wetland_sal_i_2_FD_132425 | JGI IMG/M metagenome (GOLD analysis project Ga0187803, IMG submission 132425) | Wetland sediment microbial communities from Neuse River Estuary, North Carolina, USA - Control_3 | ecosystem: Environmental > Aquatic > Freshwater > Wetlands > Sediment | place: USA...
GGCTTGAATTCGCTGTCGACCAGAATCCGCATGGTGAGCGCGGCGGTGTGCCAGCCGCTCGCCGCCAGGCCCTTGAAGAAGGTCTTGGCGGCGGCCGTCTCGTCGAGATGGAAGGCCTGCGGGTCGAATTCGCGGGCGAAGCGCTTGATCGCCGATGCGTCGACCCTCATCCGCCCGGAAGCGAAACGCTGCCCGGCGGCCAGATCCTCGAAATACCGTTCCTTCATGTCCACTCCCGTCCGGGCGCCCAAGACACGGACGCGGCCGTTATGATATGAACCGACGCAAAGGGGGAAGGCCATGAAAATCCTGGTGGTCGGCGCCGGAGCCATCGGCGGCTATTTCGGCGGTCGGCTGCTCGAGGCCGGGCGCGACGTGACCTTCTTCGTCCGGCCGAAGCGCGCGGCGCAGCTCGCCGAAACCGGCCTGGTCATCAAAAGCAGCCTTGGTGATGTAAATCTGCCCAAGCCGCCCACCGTCCAGACCGCCGAGTTGCGCCGGAATTTCGACCTGATCCTGTTGAGCCTCAAGGCCTACGACCTCGAGGCCGCGATCGATTCCTTCGCGCCCGCAATCGGGCCCAAGACCGCGATCCTGCCGCTGTTGAACGGCATGCGGCATCTGGACGTGCTCGACCAGCGCTTCGGCAAGGATCGCGTGCTCGGCGGCGAATGCGTGATCGCGGCGACGCTCGACGAGCAGGGCCGCGTCCTGCATCTGAACGATCTGCATCTGCTGACCTTCGGCGAGCGTACGGCATCGCGCTCGCCGCGCATCGACGCGATCGCGCGGGAATTCCAAGGCGCCAAGACCGAGGCGCGCGTCAGCGCCGTCATCCTGCTCGAGATGTGGGAGAAATGGGTCATGCTCGCCAGCCTGGCGGGCATCACCTGTTTGATGCGCGCCACGGTCGGCGACATCGCGGCCGCGGGCGGCGCGAATCTGGCGCTCCGGCTGCTGGAGGAATGCGGCGCGGCCGCTTCCGGCGCGGGTTTCGCGCCCCGGCCCGAATTTCTCGAACGCACCAGAGGCACGCTGACGGCGGCGGGCTCGTCCTTCGCCGCCTCGATGCTGCGCGATATCGAGCGCGGCGCGCGGATCGAAGGCGATCACATTCTCGGCGATCTCATCCGCCGCGGCGAGCGGAGCCTGCCGGAACATTCGCTGCTGCGCCTGGCCTATACGCATCTCAAGGCCTATGAGGTGCGCCGATCGCGCGAACAACCTCAGGCGGCGAAGCGATAAGCCGCCATGCTCATGCTGCCCAGGGTGAAGCCCTGGAACAGCTGTTGGGATTTGGGCTTTTCGCCGGCCGCGCCATAGGCGACGTAAATCGGCAGGAAATGCTCGGGCGTCGGATGGGCGCGGAAGGGCTCGGGCGCCTTGTGGACCCAGTCGATGAAGGCGGACTCATCTCCCTTAGCGAGCACGTCCGCGAGCCAGCGATCGAAATTCTCGGCCCAGGCGGGAATCGGCCCGCCTTCCCGGTCCATCTCGCGCAGATTGTGCACCGCGCCCCCCGAAGCCAGCACCAGCACGTTCTCAGCCGCCAGGGGCGCGAGCGCGCGGCCCAGCGCCACGTGCCAGGCGGCATCCTTGTGCGGCTGCACCGAAAGCTGGGCCACCTTCATGTTGGCGAGCGGATACATGTTCCTGATCGGAACCCAGGCGCCGTGATCGAGGCCGCGCGCGGGATCGAATCCTACGGGAATCCTCGCTTCCTGGAGCAGACCGGTCACGCGCTTGGCGAGATCGGGCGCGCCCGGCGCGGGGTAGGCGATCTGATAAAGCGGCGCGGGAAAGCCGTAGAAATCGTGGATGGTGGCGTTGGCCACGGTCGAACTCACCGCCGGCTCCTCGGTGGCCCAATGCGCCGACACCGCCAGCACCGCATCGGGAAGCGGCAATTCGCGCCCGAGACGCTGCCAGAACCTGCCGGGCGCGCCGGAATCGAGCGCCAGCATCGGCGAGCCGTGGGACAGAAAAATCGTCGGCAGCTTCGCGGCCATGACAAACCCTTACAGTGAGCGGTGTAACGATCAAATAGTTGAGGGGTGCTGTCCTGCCAACCGCGGGTTGCGCATGGCTGATGCCCGCGCCGTGCAAGCGGCCAATTCCGGACCGAGTCGCTCGAATTTATTTAATGGCCCGCCCGCGCGCGTTGCCGGCGCCGCTTGGCCTTGAGCCTGCCTTTGCGCTTGGCGGCGCGGATCGTCTGGCTCGATTTCTTGGATTTCTTTTTCATCGCTTACCTTTCAAAATTCCATAACGCGCTGGCGCATCGTCCCTACTTGCCGATCGGCGTCGCCGCGCCGGGCTGGGTCACCACGTCCCATTTGTCGGCGGCCGGGTTCCAGCGCGTCACCACCACGTCGCCGAGCGACAAGCCACGCTGCGGCGTGGCGTCGTAGTCGTAGATGCCGTTGGCCCCGGCCACGCCCTTGAGGTGAATCATATAGTCGTGCAATTGCGCGGCGCTGGCGCCGGCCGGGAGCTTCCGCAACGCGTCGACGACGATGATCGCCGGGTCCCAGCCCAAAAGCGAGCCTTCGTCGGGCTTCGACCCGGCCTCCTTGTAGGCGGCGTAGAGTTCGCGCTGCTTCGCCGCCACCGTGGGGGCGAGCTTGACGCGCGGATCGCCGTTCACCGGCCATTCCGCCGTCGGCAGATAGAATTCCTTGGGCAGAAAATCGGCGAAGCGGTGCATCTGCGCGTAGGTCATGTTGCCGCCGGTGGTGCCCATCGGGACCGTCAACCCGCCCTGCACCGCGCCGCGGAAAATGGAGGCCGAGGGCGCGCCCGTGCTCCAGCCGATGAAGACCTGGGGATTGGCCGCCTTGACGTTCTCGATCTGCGCCGAGATGCTGACGTCGTTGGTGTTGAAATGCTCGTGCGCCGCCACGCTCACGCCCTTGTTCTCGGGCAACGCGAGCAGCTCGTCGAAGCCCTTGTCGGCGTCCTGGCCGGTGGCGTCGGTCGAGGTGATGATGCCGAGCTTGGTCCAGCCCCTGAGGCGGAAATAGCGCACCAGCCCGATCGCCTGGTCGTGGGTCGAAACCCCGGCGACGAAGACATAGCTGCCGGCGGGCGGATGGATGCCGGCCGAGAAGCAGTACATCACCGGGCCCTTGTCCTGGACCAGCGGAAACATGGCGTTGCAGGTCGCCACCAGCGACGAGCCCATGAACACCGTGGGATGGAGCGCCACTACGTCGTTGAGCAATTGCACCGCCACTTGCGGGCTGGACTGGTCGTCGTGGAAGACGAAGCGCAGCTTCTTGCCGTGGATGCCGCCGGTCTTGTTGACGGTTTTCTCGACCAGAAGGAGCGCGTCGTGCTCCTCCATGCCGAGGAAGGCGCCGCCGCCGGTGAGCGAGGCGACGACATGGATGTCGTAGAAATCCTCCGCCCGCGCGGGCGCGGCCCACAGCAGAACGAATGCGAGTACCGCCGCCAAGATCACGCGCATCGCCGTCCTCCCGGTTTTCCGTTTTTGCCCGTCTTTGCCCGGAAGCCTAATGAATGGTCCTGACCCAGGCAACCCCCTCGCCTTCCGCCGCGCGAAGGAGCGGCGGCCGGGCGCGGCCGGCGGTCAGCGCGAGTAGAACTCGACCACCAGATTGGGTTCCATCGACACCGGATAGGGCACGTCGGCGAGCTTGGGCCCGCGCACGAACTTGCCCTTGAAGGCGTCGGCATCGACCGAGAGATAGTCGGGCACGTCGCGCTCGGCCGATTTGGCGGCTTCGAGCACGATCGCCAGCGTCTTGGCCTTTTCCTTCAACTCCACCGTGTCGCCGTCCTTCAGGATGTAGGACGGGATGTTGACGCGCTTGCCGTTGACCAGCACGTGGCCGTGGTTGACGAATTGCCGCGCGGCGAAGGGCGTCGGCACGAATTTCATGCGGTAGATGGCGCTGTCGAGCCGGCGCTCCAGCAATTCGACCAGGTTCTCGCCGGTGTCGCCCTTGCGCCGCCGCGCCTCCTCGTAGAGGCGGCGGAACTGGCGCTCGCCCAGATTGGCGTAATAGCCCTTGAGCTTCTGCTTGGCCATCAGCTGCGTGCCGAAATCGGAGGGCTTCTTGCGCCGCTGGCCGTGCTGGCCGGGGCCGTAATCCCGGCGGTTGAGCGGGCTCTTGGCCCGGCCCCAGAGATTGGCCCTGAGGCGCCGGTTGATCTTGTACTTGGACCCTTCGCGTTTGCTCATCGTTCCTTTGTGCTTCCGTTAGGATTGTTGTTGCTTGTCCCAATAGGCCTCCCGGGCGGTTTGCTTCCGCTGGAAGACGGGGTTCGCACCCACGTTCTTGGGAATGGCCGGGACTATAACGGGGACCGGGGGATTGTCAAACGCTAAGGGCGGCGCGATTGCGGCCAGGGCCTTGGCATGAAAGGATAATTGCGGCAGGAGAATCGGTGATGCGCTACGCGGTGGTGATCGAGAAGGCGGCGGGCAATTATTCGGCCTATGTCCCCGATTTGCCGGGTTGCGTCGCCGCCGCGCCGACGGTGAAGGACGTGCAAAAGGAAATCCAGTCCGCCATCCGCTTCCACATCGAGGGGCTGAAGGCCGACGGCTTGCCGGTGCCTGCGCCGTCCAGTCGATAGCCGGGATCGGTACCAAGCGCCCTTCGTCCTTCGACAGGCTCAGGACGAGGCTCAGGGTGAGGAAACTTTCTTAATGCCATCCACACTATCTCCTCACGCTGAGCCTGTCGAAGCGCGCAGGGCGTGCATGCAATTATCGCCGAATACATCGAGGCCTGAGCCGCGCCTCTAATCCTTCTTCTTGCGCTTCCTCGGGCCGGCGAAGGCCGTGACCACGCCGTGCAGCGTGCGCAGCTCCTGCTCGGTGCATTGCGCGCGCTGGAAGAGATTCCGCAGATTGCGCACCATCGAGGGCCGCTTTTCGGCGTTGCGCATGAAGCCGTTGTTGTCGAGCTCCTCTTCCAGATGCTCGAAGAAGCGGATCAGCTGCTGCTTGGTGGCGGGCTTGGAATGGCCGGTGGCGAGGAGATCGTCGGGCGTCTCGTTCCCGGCGTTGAACCATTCATAGCCCAGGATCAGCACCGACTGGGCGAGGTTGAGCGAGGAAAATGCCGGGTTCAAGGGCACCGAGATCACCGCCTCGCTCAGCGCGATATGCTCGTTCAAGAGACCGGTGCGCTCCGGCCCGAACAACACCGCGCTGGGCTCGCCTGCCGCCAGGAACCCCCTGGTCTCGGCGACGGCGAAGCGCGGCTTGAGGATGCGCTTCACCATGTAGCGGTCGCGCGCGGTGGTGGCGTAGACGTGGCGGAAATTCGCCACCGCCTCTTCCACGCTGCCGTAAAGCCTGGCCTTGTCGAGCACCGTATCGGCGCCGCTCGCCGATGCCACCGCCTTCTTGTTGGGCCAGCCGTCACGCGGCTTCACCAGCCGCAGATCGGTCAGCCCGCAATTGAACATGGCGCGCGCCGCCGTGCCGATGTTCTCGCCCAGCTGCGGCTCGACCAGGATGATGGCGGGCCCGCCGGAAAGCTTGGCGCGGCGCCGGTCGGTTCCGGCCATGGCTAGGAGAGCACTGGATCGAGGGCGTTGCGCCCTTCGACTGCGCTCAGGGTGAGTATCTTTTCTTTATGCCACACGCAATTCTTCCTCATACTGAGCGTCATCGAAGCACGCATTGCCATCATGCAGGCTCACGCGCGCCGGCCGCTGCGCCAGAGCTTGTAGGTGAGGCTGTCGTGCAGCGCGTTGTAGGAGGCGTTGATGATGTCGGACGAGACGCCGACGGTGGACCAGCTCTGGCCGTTCTCCGCGCTTTCGATCATCACCCGCGTCACCGCCTTGGTCGCGTCCTGCGGCGTCAATATCCGCACTTTGTAGTCGGTGAGGCGGATCGGCTCGAGCTCGGGGAACGCCGGCACCAGCGCCTTGCGGAGCGCGGTGGTGAGCGCGTCGACCGGCCCGTCATGGCTTTCCGCCACTTCTTGAAAGGGCTTGTTGCCGACCTCGCCGGTGACGGTCGCCTCGGAAACCGTGATCAGCTCGCCCTTGGCGTTGGTGCGCCGCTCGTCCATGATGCGGAAACGCTCCACGCGGAAATATTCCGGCACCGCGCCGAGCGTGCGTTGCGCCAGCAGCTCGAAGCTCGCCTCGGCGCCGTCATAGGCATAGCCCTGGAATTCGCGCGACTTCACCTCGTCCAGCAGCGCGCCGAGCTTCGGGTGGTCGGGCTTGATCTCGATGCCGATCTCGCGTAACCGCGCCATCAGATTGGCCCTGCCCGCCTGATCCGACACCACGATGTGCCGGCGGTTGCCGAACAGCGCGGGGTCGGCGTGTTCGTAGGAGCGCGGGTCCTTCTCCACCGCCGAGACATGCAGCCCGCCCTTGTGCGCGAACGCGCTTTCGCCGACATAGGCGGCGTGGCGGTCGGGCGCGCGGTTCAGGCGCTCGTCGAGAGTGCGCGAGACATGGGTAAGCCGCTTCAGCCCCTCTTTGTCCACGCCGGTGGCGTAACCCATCTTGAGCATGAGATTGGGGATGATCGAAACCAGATTGGCGTTGCCGCAACGCTCGCCCAGCCCGTTCAAGGTGCCCTGGACGTGCCGCGCGCCGGCGCGCACCGCGGCGAGCGAATTCGCCACGCCGTTCTCGGTGTCGTTGTGGCAATGGATGCCGAGCCGGTCGCCGGGCACGGTCTTGGCCGCTTCGCGCACGATCTTTTCGATCTCGTCGGGCAACGTGCCGCCATTGGTGTCGCACAGCACGATCCAGCGCGCGCCGGCCTTGGCGGCGGCGGAGATGCAATCGAGCGCGAATTTGGGGTTGGCCTTGTAGCCGTCGAAGAAATGCTCGGCGTCGAAAATCACCTCGTCGAGCTTCGATTTGGCTTGCGCCACGCTCTCGGCGATCATCGTGACGTTTTCCTCGAGGCCGATGCCGAGCGCGACCTTGGCGTGGAAATCCCAGGCCTTGCCTACCAGGGTCGCGACTTTCGTTCCCGCGCCAAGCACGGCGGTTAGGCCCGGATCGTTGCCGGCGCTGCGGCCGGAACGCCGCGTCATGCCGAAGGCGCAGAGCCGCGCATGGGAAAGCTTGGGCGGCTTGGCGAAAAACGCGTCGTCGGTCGGGTTGGCGCCGGGCCAGCCGCCTTCGATGTAGTCGATGCCGAGCTGGTCGAGCTCGCGCGCGATCGCCAGCTTGTCGGGCACGCCGAAATCGACGCCCTGGGTCTGCGCCCCGTCGCGCAAGGTGGTGTCGTAAAGATATATCCGCTCGCCCGCCATGCGCCGCATCCTATTGACGCGCGGCCCGAAAGTCGAGCGAAGGTAAGGGGTTAAGCCGCGCTTTTCAGGCGCTCAGGTAAAACACGCCGAACAGGCCCTCGCCTGTCCAGCACTGGACCGGGCGGAAACCGGCGCGCCGCGCCAGCGCCTGGAATTCCTCGACCGCGAATTTGTAGGAATATTCCACGTGCACGCGTTCACCCCTGGCGAACAGGAAGCGCCGCCCGGCCACCCTCACGATCTGGTCCATTTGGCTGCGGATATAGATCTCGATGCGGCCTTGATCCGGGTTGTAGAACGCCTCGTGTTCGAAGCGCGCCGGGTCGAAATCGGCGTCGAGTTCGCGGTTCATGCGTTCGAGCAGATTGAGGGTGAAGCGCGCCGTCACCCCCGCCGCGTCGTTATAGGCGGCGTGCAGCAATGCCGGGTCTTTCTTCAAATCCGCGCCCACGATCATGCCGCCGCCGGACCCCAGCAATTCGCGGCAGCCGCGCAGGAATTCGACCGCCTCCTCGGGGGTGAGGTTGCCGATGGTCGAGCCGGGGAAGAATCCCACCCGCCTTCCGCCCGCCCGCGACGCCAAATCCGGCAAGCGGCGCGGCTCCATGTAATCGGCGCAGACCGCGATCACCTCCAGCGCCGGGAAATCGGCGGCGATGGACGAGGCCGCCCGGTGCAGCGTCTCGCCCGAAATATCGACCGGCACGTAGGAAAGGGGATTATCGAGCGCCTCGAGCAGCCGGCGCACCTTGCGGCTGCCGCCGCTGCCGAACTCGATCAGGCGGGCGCGCGGGCCGATGAGGCGCGCAATCTCGCCGACCTGCGCCGTCAAAATCGCGGTCTCGGCCCTGGTCACGTAATATTCGGGAAGGTTACATATCTCCTCAAAGAGCGCCGAGCCGCGCCGGTCGTAGAGAAAGCGGCAGGGGATCGCCTTGGGCGCGCGCGAAAGCCCGGAAAGCGCCGCGGCGCGGAAGCCTTCCTCGCGCGGCGCGAAATCGAGATAGGCCTTGAGCGTGCCCCTCGGCATCACCCGTCCTCCGCCAGCCTTATGCCGCCGAAGCACCAGCGCGATGCCGGCGGGAAGAAATTGCGGTAAGTCGCGCGCGCATGGCCCGGCGGGGTGGCGAAACTGCCGCCGCGCAGCACCATCTGGCCGCTCATGAACTTGCCGTTGTATTCGCCGATCGCGCCCGCCGCCGGCCGGAAGCCGGGATAGGGTCCATAGGCCGAGGCGGTCCACTGCCAGGCCTCGTCCACCGCCTGCTCCAGCAGCCCCAGCGCCGCCGCGGTTTCCCATTCGGCCTCGGCCGGCAGCCGCCGCCCGGCCCAGCGCGCGAACGCGTCCGCTTCGTAATGGCTCACATGCACCACCGGCGCGAAGGGATCGAGCTTCTGCACGCCGGAAAGGGTGAAGACCGACCAGCCGTCGCCCTTCTCCCAATAAAGCGGCGCCTGCCAGGCTTGCGCTTGCACCGTGGCCCAGCCGTCGGACAGCCAGAATTCCGCCCGGCGGTAGCCGCCGTCCTCGATGAAGGCCAGGTATTCGCCGTTGGTCGCGAGCCGCGAGGATATCCGGAAAGGCTCGAGCCAAATCTTGTGGCGCGGGCCTTCATTGTCGAAGGCGAAGCCCGCACCGTCATGGCCGATCTCGGCCAGCCCGCCCTTCAAGGAAATCCAGTCGAGCGCCCGCGCCTTGCGGGGCGCCTTCGAGTCATGCCGCGCGCGATAAGCCGGCTTCAACGGGTTCTGCGCGAACAGGTGTTTGATGTCCATCAGGATCAGCTCCTGATGCTGTTGCTCGTGGTTGAGGCCGAGCTCGATGAGATTCGATATCTCCGGCCACGATTCCGCGCCGGCGTTTGCGATCAGCTTTTCCATGGCGGCGGAAATTTGCGCGCGATAGGAAGCGATCTCCTCGACGCCGGGGCGCGTAATCAGGCCGCGCGCCGGGCGCGGATATCGCGGCCCCGCCGCCTCGTAATAGGAATTGAACAGATAGGCATAGGCCGGATCGAACGCGCGATAGCCCGCGAGAAACGGCGTCAGCAGGAAGGTCTCGAAGAACCACGAGGTATGCGCCAAATGCCATTTGACCGGGCTGGCGTCGGGCATGGATTGCACCACCATGTCCTCGGGCAAGAGAGGCTCAGCCAGACTTTCGCTATGGCGGCGGATTTCGCGCAAGCGCGCGGCCGTCTCTTCGCGCGCCGCGCGCAAAGCCGGATCGGCCTTGTTTTTAGCCAGTGAAGCCACGCCGTCTCCCCTGTTTGCGCCGGTTTTTGGTTTGGGCGCTTGGTCCGATTATAGGGCTTTCGCGGTTCCGCGTCAGGCGGGTTTCACGCCGGCCTAAAACCGCGTCATGAAAAAGTCACGAAAGCGTGACGCGGCCTTTCATATCGCGGCAAGATGCCAGGCCCAGACCGCCAGCGCGCCCGCACCCGCCACGCCGAGCCAGGACACCCAGGACGGAACCGCCGCCGAGCCGATGCGCACCGGCCAGCGATAGATCAGCCGCGCGGCATGCGCCACGGTAACCACCGCGAAGACGATGCCGGACAGGATGACGAACGCGTTCATCGCTGCTCCTCCTTGACGTAACTCCGCCGGCTTTTTGGAGCCGGCTGCCGCTTTCATCGTCATGCCCGGACTTGACCCGGCCATGACAGCCTTTATGAAACCGTGACGCCCTTCCAAAAGGCGACCCGGTCCTTGATCTGCGCCGCCGCATGCTTGGGCTCGGGGTAATACCAGGCGGCGTCCGGGTTCTCCTTGCCGCCCGCCACCACGCTGTAATAGCTGGCCGTGCCTTTCCACGGACAGACGCTGGTGGTGGCGCTCGGCTTCAGCGCCGATGGCTTCACCGAGCCGGGCGGGAAATAGTGGTTGCCTTCGACCACCACGGTCTCGCCGCTTTCGGCGATGGTCTCGCCGTTCCACACCGCCTTGACCATGAATGCCTCCCTTGCGCCTAGCCGCGCCGCCACAGGGTCTTGCCGCCGGGCTTATCTTCCAGCACCACGCCGCGCGCGGCAAGCGCGGCGCGGATGCGGTCGGCCCCGGCGAAATCCTTGGCCTGGCGCGCCTGGTTGCGCTGGGCGATCAGGCTTTCGATCTCGCTATCCTCGCCGCCCGCGCCTTTGAGCCAGGCCTCGGGCTTCTGCTGCAACAGGCCCAGCACCGCCCCCGCCGCCAGCAGACCGCTTTTGAGCCGCGCCCTGTCCGGGACGGTCGCGGCCTTGTTGAGCTCCGCCACGCTCTCATGCAACGCCACCAGCGCCAAAGGCGTGTTGAGATCGTCTTCGAGCGCCGCGCGCAGCGCAGGCGGCAACTCGCCCGCTTCGGCCTGCACGCTTTCCACGCTCCGCAGCGCCAGATAAAAGCGGTCGAGATTCTGTTTGGCATTGGCCAGCCGCTCGCTGGTCCAGTCGAGCGGGTCGCGGTAATGCGCGGTCAGCATGGCGAGCCGCGCGGCCTCGCCCGGCGCCTCGGCCAGCACGTCGCGGATGGTGCGGAAATTTCCCGCCGACTTCGCCATCTTCTCGCCGTCCACCGTGACGAAGGCGTTGTGGAGCCAGTATTTCACGAACGGCTTGCCGGCATGGGCGCATTCGCTTTGCGCGATTTCGTTCTCGTGATGCGGAAAGATCAGGTCGAGCCCGCCGCCATGGATGTCGAAGCTCTCGCCCAGCAATTCCTCGCTCATGGCCGAGCATTCGATGTGCCAGCCCGGCCGGCCCCTACCCCACGGGCTGTCCCAGCCGGGCAGATCGCCGGGCGAAGGCTTCCACAGCACGAAATCCGCCGGGTCGCGCTTATAGGGCGCGACCTCGACCCGCGCGCCGGCGATCATGTCGTCGCGGTCGCGGCGCGACAGCTTGCCGTAATCCTTGTCGCTCGGCACCGAAAAGAGCACGTGGACTCCTTCTTTGCCCTGTCCCGCTTGAAGAGGCGGGCCAGGGGGGGCCGCCTCATAGGCGTGGCCCGAGGCGATCAGCTTTTCGATCATCGCGATCATCGGCTTGATATGATCGGTCGCGCGCGGCTCGGCATCGGGCGGAAGACACCCCAGCGCCGCCACGTCCCGGTGGAAGGCCTCGGCGGTGCGCGTCGTCAAAGCGCGGATGCTTTCCTTGTTCTCCTTCGCCGCGGCGTTGATCTTGTCGTCGACATCGGTGATGTTGCGCACGTAGGTCACGTGCCCCGCGCCGTACTCATCGCGCAGCAGCCGGTAGAGCACGTCGAACACGATCACCGGCCGCGCGTTGCCGATATGCGCCAGGTCGTAAACCGTCGGCCCGCACACATACATGCGGACGCGCTTCCGATCGAGCGGCGCGAACGGCTCCTTCCGGCGCGACAAGGTGTTGTAAAGGGTGAGCGGCATTGCGACTCGGGGTGAGAGGGTGCGGGCGTCCAGTCCTAACAAAGAACCCCCGTCCGGTCGAGTACACGGAGAACCCGGACAGGCCGGCATTCAATCAATGAAGCTTTAGACCAAGGATGCTTCGGTCAAGGAGAGTGATGTATCTATCAAAAGCTGACGCGATTAAATCAGCGCTTTGGTCTGTAAGGCTGGCGGGGGGCCAAGCGATTAAACTCTCTTTAAGGGGAGAAATTTGCACCAGAAGTCGCCCGACTTCAGGAGCCGGACCCCAACCCCAAGTCCACTGGGTAACGATTTCAGGATATAAGCAACTCATAACGTGTATGTAGAGTTGCCCGACCACAAAAGTCGTTACCTGGGTATTCGGCAGCGTAGGCGTTCCATCATTTGGAATATCTTTAGATTCCAAGACGGGCAAAGCGATGTGAACCCACTGTCCGACCCATTTATGCCTCTGATAGCGGCCGATCCAAATTCTCCAATTTGGAGGTGCCGTTCCATTTTTCCATAGCCATTCCCTTTCGTGCTGCGGTACAGCGATTGTCTCTGGATCGCGTTTCATAAATTCGGCTGTCATCGTAGCCATTGCACACCACGCAGCAATTTTTTGCTGAGCATCCTTACCAAGCACCGTCGCACGGCCATCAATTAGTGGGATGAGGTGAGTTTTTGCATTTTTCTGAATGACACTCAACCACCCGTTGTTGCATTTCTGGCAAACTACCCGGACCTTGCTTCTTAGAGGTGAGCCAGCTCGCAAAGCAATATTGGATGTATCGGGAGTGCCACGTGGATTGATTCTTGTGCTGCGAAAATGATGTTTATTTATAGTCGCTCGAACATAGGCTTTTAGCCAGTCACCCCAAATATGTTCTTGGGTAAGAGGGCCTAGACTGCCGCAGAAGATGCATTTCTGTTTTATAACTCGGGGCTTTTTGCGATCAGCCATATACTCATACCTCTATCTCCCCCATTTTCGTTTAAGCCTTCGTGTAGCTATCGCGCAAGGCCACGGTGCGGTTGAACACCGGCTTGCCGGGCGCGCCATCGGCATCGGCGCAGAAATAGCCTTGGCGCTCGAACTGAACGACATCTCCGGGCGCGGCATCGGCGAGGCTCGGCTCCAGCCGCGCTTCTTTCAATACTTCCAGAGAATTCGGATTGAGATCGGCCAGCAGATCGCCGCCGGATCCCGGATCGGGCCGGGTGAAGAGCGGATTGTAGATCCGGATCTCCGCCGGGATCGATGGCGCGGCCGCCACCCAATGCA
>Ga0187803_10000736_pt1 | contig 12918 bp, 6 predicted proteins | sample NC_wetland_sal_i_2_FD_132425 | JGI IMG/M metagenome (GOLD analysis project Ga0187803, IMG submission 132425) | Wetland sediment microbial communities from Neuse River Estuary, North Carolina, USA - Control_3 | ecosystem: Environmental > Aquatic > Freshwater > Wetlands > Sediment | place: USA...
TTAGGTTTTCGATCAAGAGGTTTTCGCGATTGTCGCCAAAAAGCTTGTCGGCCAACTGCACTGTGCGGCCGGCGTACTGAATCACCTGCACGGTTTCGATTCCCGAGAGCTCGTCGAAGAACCAGCCGCAACTGGTGTACATCAGCATGGCGTGCCGCTGAAGTTCCATCAGTTTCCAAACCATCACGCGCTCCGCTTCCTTCAGCTCATGTTGGGCATGCTTCGCGAGGAACTTGGCGAGGCTTTCTGGAGAGCGATCGAGAACCACATCGATGTAGTCGTCCCGCGCCGCCCAGGGATCTTTCAGCACGGTCTTGCCGCGCTCTTCAAAAAGCGGCGCGAGCGTGTCGCGCAGCCAGTCGAGCGCCGCGCGGAGGGGAGCGCGCCATTCCTGATTCCAGCCCGCATGGCCGCCACTGTTGCACCCGCAGTTGCTGCGCCAACGTTCGACGCCGTGGGCGCAGCTCCACGAGGTGTTTTCGAATACCTCGACTACGTGGGTCGGAGGATGCTGCTCCAGATACATGCCGTAATTCGTAAGCTCGGCAAGCTGCTGCGACTCGATGTAATTCAGGGCGTAAGTCAGAGCCATCTCACCGTAGCGGTGGTGATGGCCGTAAGTTTCCCCATCCGTCGCGATGTTGACGAGTTCCGGCCAGGGGCGGGTCTCCTCGGAGAACGCGCCGACCAGCCGCTTCGCGAACCGCTCGCCATCATCGAGCAGGCCCTCGAAGGCCACGCCCTTGGCGATGGGGCCGTCATAAAAAAAGAGATTAATCGTTCGGCCCGAACTGAGCCGCAGTCGATAGACCATGGTCGGATCGATGCGGCTGTTACCGACGTCTTTCCAAGTGCGCCCGCTAATCTTCCTGATGCGGTTCGCCTGGTGAGGGGCAAGCACGGTGAACTTGATTCCTAACTGGGCCAGCGCTTCCAGGGTCGGAAGGTCCACAGCCGTTTCCGGCAGCCACATTCCTTCCGGCTTGCGCCCGAAGCGGTGCTCGAAGTCACGCACGCCCCACCGCGCCTGCGTATGTTTGTCGCGTTCGTTCGCCAGGGGCATGATCATGTGGTTGTAAGGCTGCGCGAGTGCCGAGCCGTGACCTGAAAAAGTTTTGTTGCTTTCCTGGTCGGCTTGGAGAATGGCGCGATAAACGCTCGAATCGTTCTCTTCCAGCCACGAAAGCAAGGTCGGGCCAAAATTGAAACTAATCTTGGAGTAATTGTTCACGATCCGGAGGATTCGTTTTTGCGCGTCGAGAATCCGCGAAGCCGCGTTGGGCGCGTAACACTCGGCGTTAATGCGCTCGTTCCAATCGTGGTAGGGATGCGCCGATTCCTGAAGTTCCACCGCCTCCAACCAGGGGTTCTCGCGAGGCGGCTGATAAAAATGACCGTGAATGCAGATGTAACCCATAGCGGAGCGGGAAAACCTTCAACACCAAGTCACGGAGTCACCAAGAGATTTCTTTTCTAAAGAAACTCCTTGGTGTCTTTGTGTCTTGGTGGCTCATCTTCACCTTCACCTTACACTAAGCGCTCAAAGAGCGAAAATGATTTCGCGCAGACTTTCAACTCCGCATTGGCGCTGATTATTTCGGGCACCGAGCTGCCCGGCCCCCGCCAGCGCGGGTCGGCAGAGTCCAGCAACTTGCGCCAGTTTCCTTGCGGGATCTTCGCCGCGACCGACTGCTGCTCGTCACTGAAATTGGACAGCATCAACGCTTCACCCTGGTCGCTCCACCTGCGCACGTGGATCACCTTCTCGTTCTTGAAACTGAAGACCTCCATGCGTTTCTTGCTGAGCTGGGCCAAGCCTGGAAGCGTGCGGCGCAGCTTAATGAGTTCGCGATAGAACTCCAAGAGCGTTCGGTGCGGCTCTTTCTGGCGCAGGCTGTGGTCCAGTTTGCATCGCAAGAAGGTCTGCTCGTCCTGCGGGTCAGGGATCTCGCTCTGCCAATCGAAGGCGGCAAACTCTTCGCGTCGTCCGCGGCGCACGGCTTCGATCAATTCAGGATCCAGATGGCTGATGAAGTATTGAAACGGCGCCGGCTCCCCATATTCTTCGCCCATAAAAACCAAGGGTAGAAAGGGTGACAGAAGGATCGTTCCGGCCGCGAGCTTTAGGGCCTCAAATGATACGAGGGTGCTCAGGCGGTCTCCCAGCAGGCGGTTGCCCACCTGGTCGTGATTCTGGGCGCAGACGACGAATTGGGTAGCCGGAATGTTGCGAGAGCAGTTGCCGTGCCGGCGGTGCCGATGTTCGGAATATTGGCCGGAGTAAACATAGCCCTCCGTCAATGCCTTGGCCAAGTGATCGATCTTTCCAAAATCCAGGTAGTAGCCGTTGTGCTTGTTCGTCAGCAGCGTATGCAGAGCGTGGTGGAGATCGTCGCTCCACTGCGCGTCTAATCCGTAGCCGCCTTGTTCACGCGGGCGAATGAAGCGAACGTCATTGAGATCGCTCTCAGGGATGACGTAAATGTTCCGGCCAGCCCCGCAGGCGAACTCGTGAACGGATACGCCGAGCAGCTCGAGGAAGGGCTGCGCGTTTCGGTCTACGATACCGTGAATGGCGTCGAGCCGCAGAGCATCAATGTGAAAGTCGCGCACCCATTGGAGCGCGTTCTCGATGAAGAAGCGCACGACCTCGTCGCTCCATGGTCCGTCGAAATTGATCGCCTGCCCCCATGGCGTGCAATACTGATCGGTGAAGTAAGGTCCAAACTCGCCCAGATAGTTCCCTTCCGGACCGATATGGTTGTAAACCACGTCCAGAACAACCGCCAGCCCGCGCGCGTGACACGCATCGACCAGCCTCATCAAGCCTTCAGGTCCGCCATAGCTGTTCTGGGCGGCGAAGGGATGAACGCCGTCGTAACCCCAATTGCGGATGCCCGGAAATTGTGCAACCGGCATCAGCTCGACGGCGGTTATTCCGAGTTCATTGAATTGATCGAGGTGGGGAATTAGAGCATCGAACGTGCCCTCCGCCGTGTACGTGCCCACGTGAACTTCATAAGTAATGTAGTCCTCGAGCGGAATGCCGCGCCACATCGAGTCATTCCACCGAAAGGCTCCCAGATCCACAACCTCGGAAGCTTTGTGAACGCCGAAGGGCTGAAATCGCGAAGCAGGGTCGGGCCGCTGGTTGTTACCGTCGAGACGATAAAGGTAGAGGGCACCGGGCTCGACGTTCTCAACCGTGGTTTGGTAATAACCCCGCTCGATTTTCTCGAGTGCGTTCGCGCGCTTTCCGCTCGCGCCGCTCTGGGCCGCCGCCCGCCCGCCATCGTGTTGGTGGTCGCGCGCGAAAATCATCACCTCGACGCTCTGAGCGAAGGGTGCCCAGACGAGAAACTGACACCGGCCTCCTCCCAAAAAGTTTGCGCCCAGGCGGTTCCCCATAATCGCTCGCGCGTGCTCTCTAATCAGATTGATAAATCCGTCGCGATGATTCGCGCTTTTTTTCATGCGCTTCTCACGAGGCTTGCCGAATTTATCCAGGCAGCGATTATTTTGAGTCGAAAAGCAGGCTTTCTGCGTAGTATTCGGCAGGGGGAATCTCACTTTGAAATTCGCGTTGCATCTCATCGTTATCGTTCTGCTTGGCTGCCTTAGCTACCTGAAGGCCGCGGACGACCCTTCCCTGGCGGCGCAAGACATCATGGCGAAAGTGGCGGTCAACCAGGACCGCGCCGATAAGCTGCGCAGCGAGTACGTGTACCATCAACACGTCAGAATTGTGACGCGGAAATCTTCCAAGATCCTGCGCGAGGAAATGGCCGACTACAGCATCACTCCTACCGCCGACGGCACGGAGAGGAAGTTGGAGAGCCTGGCGGGCCGATATTGGCACAAAGGGCGCTACATCGAATTCAAGGGCGAGCCCGTGCCTGAGGCTGACAGTCTGGATGGCGACCTGATTCACGACTTCCGCCAGGATCTCGCGGACCAGCATTCCAAAGACGGTCTGGCCAAGGACTATTTCCCGCTGACGACCGAAGAACAGAAGAAGTATCAATTCCGGCTTATCGGAACCGAAACGCTGCAAGGGCGGGACGTCTATCATTTAGGTTTCAGGCCCAACGACAAGGACGAGTTCACCTGGGCGGGCGAGGCGTATATCGATCGCGCTGACTTCGCCCCGGTCACGGTATTCACCAAGCTTTCAAAACCGCTGCCCTTTCTGGTGCGAGCTTTGTTGGTGGACCTGCCCGGCGTCGGCTTCAACGTGCAATATCGCCGCCAACCGGACGGTGTATGGTTTCCCACCAGCTTCGGCACAGAATTCCGCTTTCGCCTCTTCATGTTCTGGACGCGCGACATCACGATTTCGCTCGAGAATACGGCGTTCGAACACACTCACGTGGAGAGCCGGATTAAGGCCGTGGAAGCGATTCCACACTGATTCGCCCTCAGGCCTTCCAACTTTCAATCCTGTCGCAGGCAAAGCATTTCTGACTGTGAACGCTCCGCAGCTCGCCGCACCGGGGACAACCAAACCGCGCTTGCTGTAGCTTCACCAGCGCTTGCACTCCCTCTGTCCGCACCAATTCCAGATTTCCAAGGAAGCTCATGCCGTAGTTTGTTCGGTAACGTAGGTCGATGTGCTTAAGCCGCTCACATGGATAGTCGGGGCATTCGAAGCAGTATTCGACTTCTTCATTGGCCAATCTGGCGCAATGGCCTTTCAGGTACGCGCACTTCTTTTGCCTGAGGCGACAGCCCGCACAATGCGTGATAGCGCCGCGTTTTCGGGGAATATGGTGGGAGTACGCAAGGTAGGCGCTGCAAACACCGCAATCCATACCGCAGGGAGCGATCAATTCCGTTCGCGATTTCGCGTTCATGTCGATACGCCCTCCGCCGCATGGACTTCGGCAGTCAGAGACCGGTCTGTCAGTAGGCCAGTTAGTCACCAAAAGACTGAAATGTTGACAGGCGACCCGCTTTAGGCGCGACACCATTCAGACTAGCACGTTTCCGCTTGGCCAGCAGACCCAACGCGCCCATACCGAGCAAGACCAGAGTGCCGGGCTCAGGAGTCTGCACCGGCGTCGCCAGAAATCCGTGCGATGCCCCTGAAACATCAACGAATCCCCCTACAATCTGACCGGCGTTGTTGATTCCGAGCGCTTCAGTAATGCTTGCGCCAGGAACATTGATGGTCCTGAAGGTGCCGCCGGTATCCGGATTTTCGTCCCTGTAACGAACGTGCCCGCGATCTGCCCGCTGTCGTTGATCCCGAACGCCAGCGTGGCATCTGCGCCAGGAACATCGATTTGACTGAAGGAACCGCCGATGTCCAGGAAACCGTGGTCCTTGAATGTGCTGTCACCGAAGACTCCTACGATCTGCCCGCCGTTGTTGATTCCCACAGCTATAGTCCCGGTTGCGCCCGAAACATCGATGGGGCTGAACGAACCGTCGCTATCCAGGAATCCGTGCTGTCCGGCGGCGTCAACGAACGAACCGACGATCAGCCCGCCGTCGTTGATTTTAGACGCATTGGTTTGAGCCGCGCCAGGAACATCGATCGGACTGAAGCTCCCGCCGTTATCCAGGTAGCCGTGCTGTGCTCCGGCGCTGTCCTGGTAGGAACCTACGATCAGCCCACCAATGTTGATGCCGGACGATTGCGTGAACGCTGCGCCGGGAGAATCGATCGGACTGAAGCCACCGCTATCCAGAAAACCATGCTCTCCTGCGGCGTCAGTGAAACTGCCTACGATCTGACCACCGCTATTAATCCCTTCCGCCACGGTGCCACTTGCGCCGGGAACGTCAATGATGGTGAACGTGAAACTCGTTCCCCTCGCCTCGGGAATCATACCCAAACCCGAAAACACCAAGCAAATCGGCAAGAATAGGGTGCGATGCATTCTAGTCACAGGTTTATCTCCTTTGTGGGTTTTTTCCGATCGCCACACCGTACCTTGTCACAATACGATATTTCAGTACCGCAGACAAGTTTACGTTAAGGAAGGCCCTGACCGTGGGTTCTTCAAATGGCCGTGGTCAGAAAACCGCTGATTCGGCTACCGGCTCGAGTGTCTCGTCAGTTGTCAGCCGTCAATTGCAATCAATTGAGCGCCGGCGGTAGGATAGCAGGGACGACTCTTGGCTCGCAGTTTTCTGCGACGGACAACCAACAAATAATCAGAGGGCGCGGTTGGGACGGCCTTAGAAGAGTATCGGGGAGGTTACGACGATGACACGCCGCTTAATCCATGGGAGGCGGCACGCAGTTGGTCAGCCCTGGACGGCACAGAATCACTCAGTGTGCCGTGGCACCCGCAGGCTGATCTGGACCGTCTCAGGCACCTGAAGGGAAGCAACTGTCCCGCGAGACACGCATAATTGCGAGATCCAAGAAAGGCATCGAGTACCACGGATCAGACTGCGGCTGCGAGGGGATCAATAGATGGACCCGCTCGGCTGAGTTGATGTAACCACGCCGGAAGCGACCGAGAGGGTGTAGGCGGTCCCACCGCTCCCCTTCCAGGTCACGAGGTTGAAACTGCCGGCTCCGGTTATGCGATAGACGGAGATGTTTCGGTACGTAAGTGGTGTTTTCGGCTTGCACACTTCGGGCGCGCCAGAGGTGCGCAGAAAGTATGCTGATCCGTTGCCCATCACCCGAGCCGTTCCATCCGGCTCCAGGGCCGCGGCGTTCTTTTCATCCACCGCGATGGCGGAAGCTTGAGTTGCCCAGCCGTCGGCGACGATTCGGGCCAGAAATGCGAGCGTGCGTCCCAAGCGGTCGCGGGCCACGAAATGGGTATCGGTAATCATACCTTCCATTTGTGGAACGCGCAGGAAATTTCGAACGAGCGTGAGGTGTGGATCGTAAGGGTTGGCGAGTGCCTCAGGCGAGTGGATGGTATCCATCAGTGCGGCAAACACAAACTGCCCGAGAACCGCCAGTCCGGCACTAGTCCCGCCGATGGGCCGGCCTTTGGCAATCGCTTCATTGAGAGCGTCTCGCGCGGGAGTCCCTGTCCAAAACTTTACGTAATTTGATTGATCGCCGCCGGAAATGAAAATGGCTTCGGCATGCTGGATTTTGTCGACGACGAATGCTTGCGATGCGCCCTCGCGTGCGGTGATAATCAGCGTGGCGACGGAATTGAGCTGTGGGCAGAGGCCCCGGATATAGGGATTGTAGTCGTCTGTACCCGAAGCGCGGAGCACCAGGAAGTCTCCGCCTCCCGCGCGATCGCACATCCATTTGAACGCGGCGTCGAGGTCACTACCCCCACCCATCAGCATCACGCCAGGCCGCGTCTGGCGCTTGACGTCTTCAGGATTTCCGCTGCGATAATATTGATATCCGGCGCCCGTGCTGGCCGGATTAGTCTTGGCCGGCTCCTGTGCCCGCCCGAATGTTACCATGCCCGCCGCCCAAAAAGTGATGGCTAGCGTCAAACCGAATGTGGGCGCGCTTCCGGGCATGGTTGGCCACCGCGGTTAAAGTGGGCTTACGCCGTTTCACGAATTCAGGCTCAGAACGTGAACCGCACCGCAAGCTGAATAATGCGCTGATGCGATCCTCGAAAATCACCGGTGGAAGTGACTTCCCCGAAAGTGCCGCTATTGATGTTCGTGTCCGGGGCGGCAAACTCAGGATGATTGAAGATGTTGAAGAATTCGGCGCGGACCTCAGCTCTTAACCTTTCGCCGATCACGGGCGTCGTCTTCGCTACGGCTAGGTCAAAATTCGTGCGTCCCGGACCTCGCAAGGCGTTGCGCGGAAGCGAGCCGTAGCTTCGCAGGGTCGGGTTGTCGGTTCCGAAATTCGGATCATTCTCAAACGCAGCGGTGGAGAAAAGGCTCGGGTCAAACCAGAAGTTTCCAGGTTTGTCGGGATTCATGTAGGTTACCGGCCCGAGGACATTCGCATTGGCGAGGTAAGGGTCTCCCGCGCCCGAAGGCCCGGTGGCGGTGGGGTCAAAACGGTAAGACAAGCGCGCGGGAACATCGAGCGGAAACCCTGTACGCCACGACACGATGGGGTACAGGCTCCATCCATTTGTCAAGCGCCTCGGACCCGAGGCCCAAGCCCGATCGAAGGGCAAGTCCCAGCCACCGCTGAAGGTGATGCGATGCCGGATGTCGCTATCCCCTGAAGCATAGAACTGGTTCGGATCGTAGGCCGGCACTTGGGAATTGCGCTGCCGGAAGCCCGAGGCGTTGTCAATGTTGTGCCCGTAAGTGTAGGCTAGGGTGAAATATGTGGTTCCGAAGAATCGGCTGGCCGCCGGCTGCTTCGTCAAACTCAACTCGAGGCTGTTGTAATTCCCATTCGAAATGTTCTTGAACTCGGGCGCCGTGGCGTAGCTGCATGTGCCCGACGTGCTGGTGCAAGAACTGTTTCCCGGCAACAAATTGAGGGCGCGATCTGTAGTCCCCAAAACAAAAGGATTGACATCCTGAAGCGCCGTGAGGCCGTGCGAGTCACTGGCCACGTAATTCGCTTCCAGCGTCAGACTTGTCGCCAGCTCACGCTGCAAACTCAAGTTGTACTGATAGGTGTAAGGCGTGCGCAGGTGGGGATCAACAAAATAGACCGCGCCGGCGGAGTTAATGGGCAGGAATCCGGCAGCGGCGAAATCAAGATTGGAAGGTGGAGGCTGCGAGGGGAAGGGATTGGGAACGCCCGCCGCCACAAACGGCTGAGTCAGATAATTAACTTCTGTGGTCGGGTTTGCGCTGAGCGGGCTGAAGAACAGGCCGACGCTGCTGAAGAAAGGCGGCTGGCCGTTGAACTGCAGGTTGTCTTCACCCTTCAGGATGTCGTAAAACAGGCCAAAGCCGCCGCGAATGCTCGTCTTGCCGTTGCCCCAGGGATCCCAGGCAAATCCAAAGCGCGGGGCCCAGTTGGTCTTGTCTGGGAAATTGGCGCCTTTGGGTGCTCCTCGGTCGCCCGGAAACACCAGACCGGCTGGCGCATTGGGAAAGCGCGTGGACTGCAGGCCGGGAATGACGGAAAACGAGCGCCCCTGCGTATCCAGTTTGGGTGTGCTGTATTCGTAGCGGATCCCCAGCGTCAGCACCAGGTTCTTGCGCGCGTGCCATTCGTCCTGGGCAAAACCGTAGGCCGCTTTGCTCCGAATGTTGGAAGGCGCCTGTGGGTATTGATAGTAAGCTTGGGGGATGCCCAGCAGGAAGTCCGCAAACGAGTTTTGCGAGCCGATGCCGCCGGAGCCGTTGAAATCGAACTCGCCATTGATATAGAAATCGTAGAGAGTGTTGTTTTGATACGGTGAGAAAAAGCCCCCGAACTTCCAGTTATGCTTTCCTTTCACCCAGGTGACAGTGTCGGCCCAGGCGAACGTGTTATTCACCTCGGTGGTCGGACCCTGCTCGCTAAACCCGATCGCCAACCCGGAATCAAACAACAAATTCGTGGGACCGGTCGGATTATCCGGTGTCACCCCGATGCCGAACGCGGACGGTCCGGGCAACTTGCGTGCCGGGGCATCGTGCAGACTATTGTAGCGTTGCGCGGTGAAGCGGAATTCATTAAGCAAAGTGGGGGAAAAGACCCGGCTATACTCGATGTTACCGAAGTACGTTTTCGTCAGGAATGTAACCGGAAAACCGGCGACGTTGGTGAAGGTGAAGGGGTTCAGGGTGGGGTTATGAACTCCCCCCAGACTGACGCTGATCTTGTTTTTGTCGCTCAATGAAAAGTCGAGCTTGCCGGTAAGCTCGTTGTTATTGTCGCTGGCGGTGGCCTGAGTGGACACCACACCGCTCGGCGCAGTGGGAATCAGACCTGCCTTGATGTATGCCTGCGCGACGCTGTTGATCCGCGTGGGATCGATGATCGCTTGCGCTTGCAATGCCGGATCGGCCTGGAAAAATGGGTTCGCCTGAAGGAATGCAGCCACGTTGGGGTCCGGCGAACCGCCATTCGATTGGGAAAAATCACCGGCCAGTTCACGGGGCGTAAACGTGGTGATGAGGTTCGACGACTGATTCTGGACCTGCCGCTGTCCCTGGTAACTGACGAAGAAAAAGTACCGGTCTTTTCCGCTGAAGACGCGAGGGATGCTCAAGGGGCCGCCGACCGTGCCCCCAAACTGGTTGCGCTTCAGGACCTCCCTCGGCAGGCCGGTAAGATTGTTGAAGAAGGTGTTGGCATTGAGGGCGTCGTTGCGCAGAAACTCGAATGCGCTCCCATGGATGGCGTTGGTGCCGGACTTGGTAACCACGCTGATGACTCCGCCGCCGTTGCGCCCATATTCCGCCGTGTAGTTGCTGGTCAGCAGACGGAACTCCGCAATCGAGTCCGGGTTGGGGTCAAAGACAACGCCGTTATCCAGCAGGTTGTTGTTCAGCCCGCCGTCCAGAAGGAAAGTGACGGAGTCAGTGCGTCCGCCCGCGATGCTGTAATTGCCCGCTCCGGTGTTGTCATCGTTGCTCTCCGTCACTCCCGGCTGAAGCAGCGCCAGATCCAGAACATCGCGCCCGTCGAGAGGCAGGTTCACCAGCGGCCGGCTAGTGACCGATTGCCCCAGCGTCGACACCACTGTCTCCACGGCCGCGGACGTGGCCTCCACGGTCACCGACTGGTTCGCGGCTCCCACTTCCAAGTGAACGTCCACTCGCAGCGTCTGATTGATCAGCAGCTTCTGTTCGCTGGTTTGCATTTTCCGGAAACCTTCGTGTTCCGCCACCACGCTGTAGCTGCCGATCGGCAGTTCGAGCACCTGGAAGTTCCCTTCCTTGTCCGAAACCGTTTCTCGGGTTAACTGGGTCCCCGTGTTGGCGATCGTGATTCTGACGCCCGGGATCACCGCTCCCTGCTGGTCGTAGACTGTCCCTACGATCCTTCCCGTCGCTTCCTGCGCCAAGCCATACGCCGGCGCGAGTGCAAGCATCAGAGTGAATATCGCCGCCTTCGACACCCGCATGAGACTTCCTCGCAATCCAACCTCGCAAATCCAACCGCACAGAGTATGTCCGAACGTCTTGCGTCCGATCTTTTTCATGGCCGCCTCCAGTTGGCTCGAGACCTTTCTCATGCGGAATGCACCCGTGGCCTCATACGTCCTTTTCACAGTACAGTGCTTGACGGAAATCGGCGAAATGAGGCCTGCCGGACATCAACGTGGCGCCCACTACGCTGAACTCAGACCCAACTCACGACGCAGACGCACAAAGACGTACTGATATGTAAAGGGTGCTAGCGCCGAACAGCGCTCCTGGCCGCTACCAGGATGATAGAGGGATATCACATTTCGGCGGAGCTAGTCAATTGGGAGAGAGAGAATTTCGCTCGTTTCCTGAAAATCGCTGCAGCGCAAGCTCCAGCATTTCAAGTTGAAACTGAGGCGGGGCATTTTGCCACACTGATCTCATTGTTCACAGAGGCGGGGAGTTTATTCCATTCTTTGTCGATGTGGGTTTTCGGGAAGCCCCACAAAAAAAACTCGCCTGTGCGATAGCATCGCGCAGGCGAGGCAGATCAAAGAGGGGTCGTTTCCGAGACGCCGGGGTCTTAGGTGCCCCGTTCACCCGGAAACGTTTATTGAGGCAGCTTTGGTTTCTGTCCGAGCAACTCGTGGCATGGGCGTCTTGCCCATGCCTTCCCACGGGCGAGACGCCCGAGCCACGCTCACTATCTTCTCGCGCCGCTCAAGACAGAGAACGCTGAACTTTTTCTCCTTCCAGAAAACTATGAGTACTGCTTGCTCTGCTTCCGGCCGACGCTGCCACTCGGGCCGGGTCGGCCTTTAATCAGAAGGCCCCTGACACTCTGCGTGCGCCACGCTGGCTAGGTTGCCGCCTTTGCTTCCTAAGCCAGCTTTCAGGGGCCTTCCTTATGATGTTCAGAGTGTCGCTTACTTGCGCGGGCTTTTCTGTGACGGCCATCACGCTTGTTGGTGACGGCGAAAATGCGGGCGAAATGGCTATCGGTTCGCCTTGCGATGGGTGGCAAAGGTGCGAGCGAGGCGGGGGTTCTGCGATACTAATTGTTCGAGCTGCTCGGTAATCTCCGCGGGCGGCGCGGAGCGAAGGAGCGCCTCAATCGCCGCTTCGGCGTGGCCGGAGGCCGTCCGCACCAACTCGAACAGAAAGTCACACGCAGGCTGTTGCCGTGTCAGAGCGATGGCGGAGAGCAACACGGACCGGAACCAGGCATCGCGCGCACCGTGAAAGCGATCGCGCAACGCGTCAAAGGCCTCGGGGGAGCGAGTGCCGGCGATGGCCAAGGCGGCCTCGGCTGCGACGTCGTCTCCGGCGGCCATGAAGCCCTTCGCCCAAGCAATTGCCGCCGTGCCCTCGATCGCGAGGACGCCGCTGAAACAAGCTCCCAGGATTTCCGGCTCGTCAGCGGACAGCGTCGCCCGCAGGCGGAGCAACAGAGCGGCGGACTGCGAGCCAATTGACTCGACCGCTCGAGCAGCCTCTGCGCGGACCGACTTGTCTTTGTCGCCAAAGAGCTCGATCAGATGGGCCAGCAACTCGCGCTCCGGCAGCCCGCGGCACCCGACCAACGCGTGCGCGCAAGTTGACCGCAGAGTCCCTGCGGTATCCGCCTGCCCTCCCCAAACCGGCTCATTCTGGATGTGGCGCATCCCGCGCAGAAACACTTCCGGGTCATCGCACTGTAGCGCGCTCAGGGCGCGGCTTAATGCGTTTTTGGCCCAACACTGCGGGTCGGTTTTGACTGGGTCGGTGAAGAAGCGATCGAACACCGCAAGGAGCTCGGGCATCAGCTCAACCCGGCGCAATTCGCGCACCAAGTCGGCCGCCTTGGCTACCACATAATTGTTGCGATGCGCCAACGCCTTGCGCAACGGCGCGATGGATGCCTCGGCGGGCTGGTGACGCAGCGCTTCGAGCGAAGCGAGTTGATCTTCAAAGCTGCGCTTGCCGGGCATGCCTTGCAGTGTAACCCAA
>Ga0187803_10000737_pt1 | contig 12888 bp, 11 predicted proteins | sample NC_wetland_sal_i_2_FD_132425 | JGI IMG/M metagenome (GOLD analysis project Ga0187803, IMG submission 132425) | Wetland sediment microbial communities from Neuse River Estuary, North Carolina, USA - Control_3 | ecosystem: Environmental > Aquatic > Freshwater > Wetlands > Sediment | place: USA...
CAGCGCGAAGATGCCGAAGACACCATGCAGGAAGTGTTGGTGAAATCCCTTCCCTATCTGCCGAAGTTCGATAGCCCAAGAGCTTTGCTGGTATGGCTCTACCGCGTGGCCAAGAACCGTTGCCTGATGAGCCGTCGACGGAGTAAATTTGCGCCGAAGCAGGAGCTCACACTTGATGAGCTTATGCCGGACCGGCGCGAGTTGGAGACTTTGTCCAAGGAAGGCCCGGTGAATCCAGAAATGCTGGCGATTCGCAGCCAGGAGGCGCGCAAATTGCGCGAGGCGATACAGAAATTGCCGCCGCAATATCGCATCGTTCTGGTGTTGCGTGACATGGAAGGACTGAGCGACGAAGAAGTGGGCGAGATTACCGGCCTGAAACCGGGAAACGTGCGGGTGAGATTGCATCGCGCGCGGTTGTTTGTGCGGAAGGAATTGACGAAGCAACTTACCGTGAGGGGAAGAGAAAACTCGCACGCCCGTGCCCACCCGGCCCCGGCGGCGTCGGGGAAACGGCCGGCTTCCTGCAAGGCCTTGTTTGCCGAACTTTCGAATTATCTCGACGAACAACTTGACGATTCGATGTGCGAAAGGTTGGAAAAGCACCTAGAGGGATGCGAGCCGTGTAAAGCGTTTCTGGCAACGCTCGAGGCTACAATCCACGAACTTCAAAGCGCGGCTGCAGGGGCACCGCGAAAAAATATCGCGGAAAAGGCTCGGCGCAAGCTGCTGGCGAAATTTCCGTCCCTCTCAACAACCTTCCAAGAAGCCAATGAGGGTCCGAAAGCCTAGCGCGCTGCGGCGACGGGAGCTTCCGCGTGCGCGTAGCTGTTGATGGCGCCGGCTACTCCGCTTCCGGGCGCGTGGCGGTGGCCCTGATCAAGCAGAACCTTGTCCAGAGCCGCCAGCAGTTCCAGGACAAATGGTTTCTGGCTGCAGTAGCCCATTGTGCCTAGCCGCCAGATCTGACCCTTGGTGGCGCCAATGCCTCCGGCAATTTCGATATTGAATTCATCCAGAAGCTGATTGCGTACCTTAACGTCGTCGATGCCCGCAGGAATCTTCACGGCCGTGACCGTAACCAAGCGGTCTTGCGGCTTTGCCACGAACATTTGCAGGCCCATGGCTTCGGCGCCAGCCACCAGCGCGAGTTGATTGATTCTGTGGCGTTCCCAACGCGATTCCAGGCCTTCATCGAGGCAAATACGCATGGCCTCGCGCAATGCGTAAATCAAGGAGATCGGGGGCGTGTGATGATAGAGCCGGTCCTTGCCCCAATAATTCATGGCAGTGGAGAGGTCGAAGTACCAGCTTTGCACCTTGGACTTACGGTTGCGGAAAACTTCCTCGGCGCGCGGGCTTACCGTGATGGGAGACATGCCCGGAGGCGCGCTGATGGCTTTCTGTGATCCGCTGAAGCAGATGTCGATTCTCTGCTTGTCCACATGGAGGGGGACGGCGGCCAGCGAAGCGACGGTGTCCACCACCAGCAAAGCACCGCACTCGTCGGCCACTTTGCGGAAGGGATCGATGTCGGTCACCACGCCTGTGGAGGTTTCTCCCTGAGCCAGCCCGATCATTTTGATCTTGCGGCCCTTGGCCACTTTGCGTACGTCTTCCGGATCGACCGGCTTGCCTAAAGGCGCCTCGACGACGTGGGCGGTGGCCGGAGTGTGCTGCGCGATGACGTGCATGCGCTGCGAGAACATGCCATTGACACAGCAGATGGCTTCATCGCCGGGTTCGAGCGAGTTCAGCACCGACGCTTCAATGCCACCGGAGCCGGAAGCGGAGAGCGGAAAGGTGATGCGATTTTCGGTCTGGAAGAGTTCGCGGAGAAGGACTTGGGTTTCGTCCATGCAGCCGCGGAACCAAGGATCGAGGTGGCCGACAATGGGAGTAGCAAGAGCGCGATAGACGCGCGGGTCGATGGAGCACGGCCCGGGAGTCATCATCAAGCGAGTGGGAGGATTGAGTTCACCGAAGTGAGTGGTCATAGGATTACCCTTTCAGGGGTTCGCTCCGAACCGATCAAGTGATCCCGCCAGGGGTACTTCGGGGGAGCGCAGGAGTACCGCGGGAAAGACTAGTTTGGCGCACCGGGAGGGGTGGGCGCAACGGTCAAATTGGCTTCCCCTCCGCAGGTGGAGGGAGGCGTGGCGCCGTCTTCATAGGTCCCTTTGTGTTGCGGACAACCTTCAGGAACCCACCCTGCTTTGGGTTCTTTGGACTTTCGAGTTTCTAATTTCGTCCTCTGCCCTACGACTTTGCCGTCCGGTACCAACTCGCAATCGAGAGCAAGAAAAACAACCCCGCGCCATGCAGGAAGGTCAAATACGACATGCCGTTGCCGCCGGGAGGCCCATGTGGGGTGGGATGACGCTAAAGAAGTAGCAAATTCGAAAGATCAACGCGAGGGCCGTGCAAATCAGGCTTAACCAATGACCTATGACCGAGAGTCGTTTTTCCATGCCATCACCCCGGTACAAGATTTTTCGTGAGAATTGGCCCGCTTCGCTTCCCCCGCTACTCTGCGCCAACCAGAGAGTCAATAGCGGGTCCCCTAGTGACCCCGCCTGTTAATCGCGGGGATACGTCGGGCTGCAGCTGAGATGCCAAAACCACAGGGGTTAGAACACTAAAAGTCGCCTTAACACATTAAGCATTCGGAGCCCTAATCGAGAACGAGAAGGCGGTGTAAACCCGCTCCTTCAAAGGGGCTTGGCGGAAGTTCACTGCAGGTAGGTTTGGCGGAGGTAGGCGACCGTGGCCTCGTCAAGGTGGGAGTAACTGGTGCGCAGTCCCTGGAGCAAGGCGGCTTCGGGCGAGGACTCGGTTCGCTCGGCGTCGAGCAGGCGTTCGATGGCGTCAGGCCCGGACTGAGCTTCGATACCTTCGACGACAGCCAAGGACCAAGCGTAGGCGAACCGCGCCTGAGGCGCGTTCAGATGCATCCAGGAGCCTTCGTAATAACGCAGGGATGTGCCTTTTCCCTGTTCAAACGCGGCCAGCAGGTCTTGAGCATCGGCGCCACTGCGTCTCCCTTCCATCCATTGGGCGACTCCTTCATGGAGCCAGACGGGGCAGCGCCCGGCGGTCTTCTGATACACGAAACTGTGTGTGAGTTCATGTTTCAGGATGTGCATCAGTTCCGGAGAAACGGTTTCCATGCCTTGCACGGGCACGCGAATGCGACCGTCATAGACAGCGCTGGTCCAGCCGGGCACGCGGGTGACGTCGCGGAAGGCTTCCTGGGTGTAGAGAATCACGCCGATGGGCTCGGGAGGCGTGAAGTGCAGCTCGGAGCGGAGGACTTGGAATTGCTCTTCGAGGGTGCGAATGACTTCGGAAGCGAGTTGACGACTGGCACCACCGTGGTAGCGGACGATGAAATGGGAAGATTGTCCCTCGCGAAAATCACCTTCAATGTCCCGGTCCTGTTGGACTTTCGCCAGCAAACCAGCGACGTCTTGGCTGGGACGGATGCGCTGTGCGACTTGCAAATCAGCCACGGCCGCGTCCGTCTGGTTAAGCATAAAATGCGCCCAGCCGGCCATGGCCGCGGCTTCGGCCGATTGTGGAGCGAGCGTGCGGGCTCGTTGAATGGGCTCGAGAGCTGAGGAATAGTCCCCTTTCAGAAGTAGAGCGTAAGCACGTCCAAGAAGACTTAAGGTAAGCAAAGAAGGCTGGCGTCCAGCCAAATCCTGCATGGCATCAAACTGCTCGAGGGCCTCGTCCAAGTTACGCTGTGTGAGATCGAACTCTCCTGCCGCGAAATGAGCCAGAGCCGCGCGGGTGAGTGCGGCGGAACCGCCGGTTTTGGCCTGTGCATCGGCGGAGGCAATGTAGGCGGAATCGATCACCCCGTCCTTCACCACCTGGGCCTGAACGGCCGCGTAGCTATTGATGGTCGGCGCAGCAGGCCGGGCAAGGGGAACCTCGGCACCGCCCTTCCCCGCGGCGGTGGGCTTAGTGCCTGGGTTTGCAGAAGCAGTTGGTTGCGTGGGTCCAGTGCGCTCGAGGCTTCTGCAATCCACGAAACCGAGGCGCGAGAATTGCCGGGCAATGCGTATGCCGCACCATCGCCCGTTGCCCTGGTCGACACGAAGATCGACGTAGACCTCTTCGCCCTTCGCCAGCGAACGCACCACAGGGCTCAATGCGCTCATCTCCGAAAATACTGTCAGAGTATCGGTCTTAACAGTGGCATTGGTGGCCGCAGTGGGCATTTGCGAGCCCTGGCCGCGTGCTTGGGCAGGAGAGAAAAGAGTCCAGGCGGCGAGGACAAACTGGATACGTCGGCCGGACATACTCTTGTTGAGCACGGTAAGCCCCGCCAACCTGCGGGTGTGGCAAAACTCTAAGAGGAAGGCAGCGCAGCGTCAAGAGCGAGGCCTTCGACGAGGATGTTTTCGGGGACACGGCGAAGTTCGCGCACGATGCGGAACCAGGAAAGGATTTTAAGCGTGTAGTACGTGATGTCGATTTCCCACCAATAAAAACCCTGGCGAGCGCTGGCCATGTAGTAGTGATGGTTGTTGTGCCAGCCTTCACCGAGCGTGACGAGGGCCAGGAACCAATTGTTTTTACTCGTGTCGGTAGTTGGGAAACGGCGATTGCCGAAGATGTGGGAGAGCGAGTTAATGGTAAATGTGCCGTGCCAGAGCAGCACAGTGCTGAGGAAGAAGCCCCATGCAAGCAGGGGCCAGGCGCCAATCAGCCACATCGCTACACCCAGCACAGCGGGCGGCACCAAATAATACTTGTTCAACCAGCGAAGCTCAGGGAACTTGGCGAAGTCTCCGATATGGTCGAAGCGAGTTGCATTGTACTGGTCGGAAAGAATCCAGCCGACGTGCGACCACCAGAAACCGAAGAGCGTAGGGGAGTGGAGATCCTCTTCTTGATCGGAGTAGCGGTGATGATGGCGGTGATGAGCTGCCCACCAAAGAATACCCTTCTGCGAGGAGGACATGGCCATCCAGGCGATGACGAACTGAAACCAGCGGCTGGTCTTGAAGGAACGGTGGGAGAAGTAGCGGTGATAACCGGCGGTGACGAAGAACATGCGGACTTCGTAGGTGAGAAAACAGGTGAGCAGGTAGTACCACTTGAATGGGAAGAAGAAGATGGCGAGGGCGGCGAGATGTATGAGCGCAAAAGGAATGCAGGAGATGAGCTGCAAGCGCGCGCCATTGGGCAAAGGGATAGATAAAGGCCGAGCGACGGATGCCATTCGGAAAAACTCCTGCGCGTGAAGAGATCGTTTCGTCAGGTGGTAAAGCGCAAGAGTCGAGCGTGCTCAGCGCGATGCACCACTGGAATGAGTCTACGGGGAGTTCCAGTACCCGTCAAGGGATATGAAGAACAACTGTTCGATAAAAGTGGGTTATAGGAGGAATAGAGGGGATATGCTATCGTGCGAAGGAAGAAGAGAGAGTGAGGAAGAATGGCGGAACGACCGGTATTGGTGGGATTGATCCCGCAAGCGGTGGTGCTCGACCAAGGCGACCAGGTGAGCTGGATTTCAGATGCAGGAAATTTGCGCGTGGAGTTCGATACGAACCGCTGCCCGTTCAGCTCGAACATTTTTCAGGCACCGGTGGGAATGAGGCTGCTGAGCGGGCCGGTGGTACCGGGCACAAAAGCCGGGAGCTACAAGTACCGACTGTGGCTGAATGACCAGATGGTAGGCCGAGGCGAAGTTATCTACCGGGACAAGTGAGGCAGGGCGCTCACCGCGACCTCGTGGATTCGAGTTTACTCAAAACGTCCAGCACGGGCAGAAGTTGAGATCCTTCACCCGCCTGCCTGCGGTAGGCAGGCAAAAGACGCGGGCTCAGGATGACAACGGTGATTTTTTGCCGAGTAGAAGCCCTTTGGCGGGAAAGTCGACTTGAGTGTCCAGAGTGAAAACGAGCCTTAATCGCCAGCCAGGCGGACTCGGCCGAAGTCGACGGATTCAGCAAGGCCGCGGCGAACCGGGCCGAGGACAAATGCGGGAACATCGCGCTCCGGCTCGAGGGAGAGGCTGAACGATTTGCGAGGGAACTCGACCCGCCTGTCAAGCTGGAGGCTGGCTTCCTTGAGGAATTCGGCGGAAAAGCCGAGGTCCGCGGCGCGATCAACACCCCAGAACCACACCTTTTCCTCGTTGCGCTGAAGAAAGCGAAGAGACTCCTCGAGCTTCTTCATCGCGCGATCGAAAGAGGAGGCCAGGAAATAGACCCCCAGATTCCAGGAATGCCGAGGGTATTGGGCCTGTATCCGGACACAGTACTTGCCAGACTGGTTCCGCTCGATGCTGCAGCGGTAGTCATTCCGGAGATGGTTTGTGCGCCCTGGCATCGTTTTGCCCATAAGTGATTCCCTGAAACAGCATGAGTGGACTTGGAAGAGCCTACACACTCGAAGACTAGCGCCCAGAGGAGGGATGCAATGGACGCCTCTTAATCGAGTGGGTTCAAACCAGTCAAGAATAGGCTAGCGGAGCGCGCGGGATCGAGCAAGGGGGTCGTAGAACAAAAACAACTGTTGTATTTTCTATGAGTTAGGGGTTCTACGGGGCGAACCAAACTCGCCAAACCCGCGCATCTTGTCTTGCATGAGCTGGAGCTTCCCTTCCTGCTTCAAGCGTTCCTCCAGAGCAGTTTGGAAGGCATCGTAGGCTAGTTTGCGCTTGGACTGGAGGAGGGTATCTGTGATTTTCTGCTTGTCCTTCTCAAAATCGGCTGGATTTGGCTCGACCTTCTCCAAAACTTGATAGGCGACCCAAGAGACGCCTACATGAAGTGGTGCGCCTGCCTCACCCTGCTTGAGAGAGAAGGCAGGGGAGAGGAGCTTGGCGCTACCAAGACCAGGGACACTGCCGTCCCGAGCAAAGAGATCGGAAGTTTTGGCGTCGAGGCCGAGGGCCTTGGCGGCGGAGGCAAACTTTTCGCCGGCCTTAACGTGCTTGGCCAGGTCTTCGACCTTGGACTGGGCCAGTTGTTCGGCTTTCTGCTGCTTGAGCTCGGAGACGATCTTGTCGCGGACCTCGTCTAGAGTTCCAGGGTGAGAAGGAGAGACCTGCTTGAGGGAGAGGACGACATAACCGCGGTCGGTCCGAAGGGGGAGGCTAAGCTCGCCTTGGCGCAGGCGGACGATTTCGTCCTTAACGTCCTGGGAATTGCCTAGTTCGAGGACAGGATCGTTGGGAGCGACGGGATGAGTTTCGGCGATGGAGAGGTGGTACTTCTGTGCCAGGTCATCGAGGGTAGTCTTGTTGGACTGGCGAATGTCAGTGGACATCTTGTCGGAGGTAGAAGCGGCGATTTGATCGACCTTCTGTAGGAGAAGAGGGGTACGGATGGAGTCCTTGACCTCGTCGAAGGGTTTGGTGTGAGCGCTTTCTTTGTCGAGGACTTTAATGATGTGGAAGCCGTATTGGGTCCGAATAAGGTCGGAGATTTGACCCTTGGGGAGGCTGAAGACGGCTTTATCAAATTCAGGGACGGTCTGGCCATGAACGAGCCAATCGAGGTCGCCGCCTTTCGTTTTTGAACCAGGATCCTCGGAAAACTTCTTGGCGAGGTCCTCAAAATTGGCGCCCTTCTTCTTAGCCTGAGCGAGGATGTCTTCGGCCTTCTTCTTGATTTCGGCGACCTCGGCGTCGGTCTTGCCAACGGTCATGAGCAAAATGTGCTCTGCATGAACGCGCTCCGGGACCTCATACTGCTGGATGTTCTGCTGGTAGATGACCTTGAGCTCATCGTCTGAGACTAGGGTGTTCTGACGGATCTGATTGAGGTCAAGAAGCCCGAAGCGGACGACGCGCTTTTCGGGGATCACAAACTTGGATTTGTTCTGGTCGTAGTAAGACTGAATCTCATTTTGGTCAGGGTTGATTTTTTCCGCCAGGTCTTCGGGGCGACCGGCAGCGTAATCGAGCTTGATCTTTTCGTTCTCGAAACGAAATTCTTCCTGGAGCTCCGCGGGGCTGACGCTGATGCCATCGGTGAGCAGCTTATGGAACTTCTCATCGATCAAGCTGGTGCGGATGCGCTCCTCGAACTCCGGCACGGTCATCTGGAAGCGCTGCTGGACGTCGCGGGAGTACGCGTCGTAACCGACGAAGGTGTCGCCATTAAAGGCAGAGGGCAGAAACTGGCGAATGCGGTCGGCGCGCTCCTTGTCGCTAACGGTTACTCCAAGGCGCTTGGCTTCGTACTCAATTTCCTTCTGAAAGACGAGTTGCTTGAGAATCTGTGCGGCGTACAAACCTTCCAGCTGAGAGGGAATGGAATTGTTCTGGCGAATCTGGCTGAGTTGCTGATTGATGTCGGTGAGCGTGACAGTCTGATCCCCAATCCTGGCAACGACATCGCCGGCGGATTGCGTGGTGTCAGGGCCCTGGGGCACGAGATAAAGGAGCATGCTAGCCGCGAGGAATACGATAATGACGCCGAAGAGGATTCGGACGCCGGTTTTCTGGTTATCAAAGACTCCAGCCATTCCAGATGTCTCCTGAATGATCGAATAAACTTCATATTATAGGGTAAGGGAGGCGAAAGCCCCAAACACAATGGAGGAGTCTCGAAAGCAAGGGGATCTCAGCGCCACTTCTCGCGCCGCTGGACTTTGCGTGGCAAGTGAGCGAAACTCGCCTTCTCTGCAAGCAAACGGACAAGGCGGAAATGGACAACTCCGGAGAGCTGAATCGCCTGGTGCGGGAGCTGAACGAAGGGCACAGCTCCGAACCCGCCGACGCCTCGGCGACCGCGCGGCTGGACCAGTGGCTGACCACGCTGGTGGCACGAAACGGCAGCGATCTATTGTTGGTGGAAAACGCGCCGCCGTGTATCCGCGTGCAAGGTGAACTCCGCAAAATCGAACCTAACTCGCTGGATGAAGCAGACATCGAGGCCGCTGTGCTTCCCGCGCTCTCCCGGCACGCGTTGCGGCTCTTCCGGGAAACCCTGATTGCCGATTCTTCTTATCGTATCGCCGGGGTCGGACGTTTCCGGATCAATTTGCATCGCGAACGCGGCCGGGCGGCTGCAGCAATTCGCGCGTTGCCGAGCCGCGTGGCGGCGTTGCAAGAATTGCATCTGCCGGCGACGGTTGCAAATCTGGCGCATTTACCGCGCGGACTTGTGCTGATTGGAGGACCGGCAGGATCCGGCAAATCGACCACACTATCGGCGCTCATCCACGAGATCAATGTGCGAGAGGCGCGGCACATCGTGACGATTGAAGACCCGATTGAGTACGAACATTCAAACGTGCGAAGCGTGATCGAGCAAGTGGAGATTGGCACCGACGCGCCGGACTTCCCGACCGCGTTGCGCGCGGCGCTGCGGCAGGCGCCTGACGTGATCGTAGTGGGTGAGATGCGCGACCCAGAAACAATGCGGATCGCGGTGGCGGCTGCGGAGACCGGGCACCTTGTGCTATCGACACTGCACACGACGGACGTGGCGTCCACGGTGGCAAGAATTGCGGATTCGTTCCCGGTGGAGCGGCAGAACTCGATCCGGCAGGAACTGGCGATGGCATTGGCCGCGTCACGCAAATTCTTTTGCCCAGCAAGAACGGCGGACGGTTGCCGGCAGCGGAACTACTGATGGTTGGATATGGGGCGCGGCACCACATCCGGCGAAACAATTTGCAACACCTGCACCAGGAAATTCCGCTGACGAAAAAGAAGGGATCCTTCACTTTAGAAGAATCGCTGGTGACACTGGTGCGGAATGGGGACATCGAGCGGGAAGACGCGCTGCTCTGCGCGATCCACCCGGATGATTTGGATATCCTGTTGAAGACCTCGGCGGCACACGCCTGAGGATGTCATTGAGAAGAGTTGTGTGCGGTAAATTGAATCCTACCCGCAAGGTTTGACCCATACGTGAACGCAATCCCCATTCGACCGGGACGATTTGTAATTCTCTTGGGTGCCCTGTTCACGTTTGACGCGATGGCTCTTCATTTCATAACGAAAGCTCAAGCGCGATCTCAACCAACGTTCTATCGAGACGTGCTGCCAATCCTGCAGCAGCACTGCCAGGCGTGTCACCGGGGGGGAGACATCGCGCCGATGAGGTTGGAATCGTATGAAGAAACGCGAAGATATGCGGGAGCGATTCGTGAAACCACGCAGAAGGGGACGATGCCGCCATGGTTTGTGGAAAAAGGCATAGGGAAATTCTCGAACGACCCCTCCCTGAGCGACGGCGAAATCGCTGTTTTAGCGGCTTGGGCAGAGGCCGGCACGCCGGCAGGCAATCCCGTCGATGCACCACCTGCGCAGAAATGGTCGGGGCGCTGGACGATCTCGGAGCGGGATGTAACCGTGGCAATGACGGAGGGAGCGAAGATCCCGGCCGAGGGAGAGGTGGATTACACGTACGAGATAGTGCCGACGCAGTTCACCGAGGGGCGGTGGGTGAGAGCGTCCGAGATTCTTCCAGGAATGCCGGAAAACGTGCACCGCGCGGTGGTTTATGTACGACCACCAGGATCGGCGTGGCTGCGTCATGCACCGACCGGAAAACCGTTTACGGCGTCTATGCTCGCGACGGAGGAGGAACGGAGGGATGCGATATGGACCGACAGCGACGTCCTGTTGGTCTACGCACCCGGAAGCACGCCGGACAATTGGCCCGACGGAATTGCGAAATATATCCCGGCGGGATCCGACCTGGTGTTTCAAATGCAATACACGACGAACGGAAAGGCCGGAACGGACGTGACGCGAATCGGGCTGCACTTTTCGAAGGAGCCGCCGAAGCTGCGCGTGCTCACATTACAGTTAACGAACGATCATTTCGTGATTCCTCCAGGGGCGCCGGATTATCGAGTAGAGGCACGGGGCAAGCTGCCGAATGATGCGCTGCTGCTGAGCTTTGTCCCGCACATGCACCTGCGGGGAAAACGGTTGAGTACAACATTGTGCGAAAGGATAAAAGCATCGAACCATTGCTTTGGGTGAACTATCACTTTCACTGGCAAATGAGCTACCGGCTCGCGCAACCATTGGTGTTGAAAGCGGGAACGGAACTCCAGGCGGTAGCGTGGTACGACAATTCGAGGGGAAACATGCACAACCCCGATCCCGATGCGGCGGTGCGCTGGGGAGAGCAGACTTCCGACGAGATGATGGTGGGATTTTTCGATGTGGCGGTGGCGCCGGAGTTCGACAAGCAGAAATTTTTCAAGAGGGAGAAGGCGGGGGAATGAGCAAAGGAGAGAAGTAGAGGCTGGCCAATGGGCCAGTTGGGGAAAAGCTGCGGAAACGCTATTTGTAGATTGACCACCGCCGAATGGGGATTTCGCGCATGCACATTGGGGTGTGCTAAATTGCAAGATTGGAGCTTCCGCAACACCTAAGCCGATGACCACGCAAATACCGACCGAGCCGCGCCGCCCCACTGCCCCACCCGTGCCCCCGCAGGCACCGAAGATGCACCACGTCGAAGTGTATTGGCACACGGTGTCGTACAAGACAGTGGGGTTGCTTGTTGCGCTGGTGGTTGTGCTGGTAATTGTGGGAATCTTCGTGGCGAAACCGAATTGGACGGAGATCTTCACGACGAAGCTTTCGAACGCATTGGGGAATCCGGAGACAGAAGCGCTGACAAGCACGCAGACGCAGGCGAAGTTCGTGAACCTGGACGGACGAGTGCAAGTGAAGAAGGTGAACTCCGTAACGTGGGTGGACGCGGATTACCACACCACACTGGATAAGGGCGATCTGATTCAAACGGGAGCAGATGGAGCAGCACGGATCACCTTTGCGGACGGAACCGAGTACACGGTGAACAAGGATACGTTGATCACGGTCGAAGAGAATACCGTGACGCGCGATCACTCGAACACGGCAGTGCGCATTAACGTGGGCGCCGTGGACCTGGCGACACCAACATGGACGTTGCGCGATGCGCAGGCAGCAGTGAGCGTGGAAGATGCAACCGCGTTCATGAAACAGAACAGCCGGGCGACGGTGAAGAACGATCCAAACAAGAATGAACACGAAATCGTAGTGGCGAACGGCGCGGCGGAAGTACATCGCGGGAACGAAAAGATCGAGCTGACGCAGTGGGAGAAGGCGAGTTTCCCGACTGGCGGAGCAACGCAGAAATCGAGCGTGCTGGCGCCGCCGGGACTGGTAGCACCGCTGAACCTTCAGCCCATCATCTCGGAAAGTCCGAAAGCGGCGCAGATCCGGTTTGAGTGGCAGGCAGTAGAAGGCGCGGTAGGTTATACATTGCGGGTCAGCCCCACGTCGATGTTTACGAAGCTGGTGAAGGAAGTGCCCGTGCACGGGACGAGCGCGGAAGTAACGGGGCTGGAGGCGGGCGATTATTTCTGGAGCGTGACGGCCTCCGACGCGAAGAAGGAAACCAGCGAGTTCAGCGAGACGTTTAAATTTTCACTGGTGGCCCAAGGCAAAACGCAGGAAATGCGCCTGGAGATTCAGAGCACGCAGATGCACGGGCGCGTCGCTGAACTGATTGGCAGGACGGAGCCGGGGGCGGCCCTGATCATCAACGGTCAGGCGGTGGCCAATATTTCGCCGGATGGGACCTTCCGGCATTTCACGGAACCGCTGGAGCCGGGGGAGCACACTATCGTGGTGATCGGTTCGAACCGTCGTGGCGGGACGGCAACACAAAAGGTTTCCATTGTTGTGCCGAAGTAGATTTGGGGAATGACAGGTTGCGATTTTGCGCGGGCCTTGGAATCCGGCGACAATAGGAAGTGACGCCGGGGGCAGGCGCGCGCGGGGATCCTACCGGGCAGGACCCTCTCCGCAGGGGGAAAGCAGTAATGAATAAGAATGGATACAACCTAAGGTCGGTGTTCAGCTTGTTTTCGTCCGACCTGGCAATCGATTTGGGGACGGCGAAC
>Ga0187803_10000738_pt1 | contig 12881 bp, 9 predicted proteins | sample NC_wetland_sal_i_2_FD_132425 | JGI IMG/M metagenome (GOLD analysis project Ga0187803, IMG submission 132425) | Wetland sediment microbial communities from Neuse River Estuary, North Carolina, USA - Control_3 | ecosystem: Environmental > Aquatic > Freshwater > Wetlands > Sediment | place: USA...
CAACTCTGGGTCGAACGCGAACATTTGGATCAAGTTCTTCCGCTTCCCGCCGGATATCACCATCTGCGCATGAACAAGGACGGAGTCTTGGGCATGCTGACCGGCGTCGCGACGGCGAAGGCCGCTGCGTCCGTGATGGCGCTGGGTCTCGATCCGCGCTTCGATCTCACCAAGGCATACTGGGTGATCGCCGGAATCGGCGGCGGCGATCCGGCGGACGTATCGCTCGGCTCGGCGGTGTGGGCGAATCATGTGATTGACGGCGACATTGGATACGAAATTGACGCGCGCGAAATTCCGGCAGATTGGCCAACGGGCTTCGTGCCTCTACGCAAGGCGACGCCCTACGAGCAGCCGGTGAAGGCGCAACTCGACGGCGAGGCGTACACGCTCAACCAAGATCTCGTGGCCTGGGCCTACCAGCTGACCAAGGACGTTCCTCTCGCTGATTCGGAAGAAATGCGCGTCTCGCGGGCGAGATACACCGGTTTTCCCAACGCCATGAAGCCGCCTTTTGTGACGCGAGGCGACACGCTGTCCGCCGGCACGTTCTGGCACGGCACGCGCATGGATGAATGGGCCAACGAGTGGACGCGCTATTACACTGGCGGCCAGGGCAACTTCATGATCGCGGCCATGGAAGACACGGGCACGATGCAGGCGCTCACGTTCCTGGACCAGGCGGGGCGCGCGGACCTGAAACGTGTGCTCGTGCTGCGCACCGTGAGCAACTATGACCGCGAGGCGCCCGGATTGACGCCCGCGGAGAGCCTCAAGAATATGTCTGGCGGAAAATACGCGGCTTATATGCCTTCGCTCGAAGCGGCGGAACGCGTGGGCGACAAAGTGGTTCGCGACATCGTCGAACATTGGTCAGAGCGTGAGTCGAATATTCCGCGCGCCCTTCAATAGGTGTCAGGATTGAAAGGACAAGAAACATGCTCAGCACAAGACGTCTGCGCGTTCCGCTGATCGTTGCTACCGGCGCCGCGCTCCTCCTCGCCTTGCCTGCGCTTGTCTGCGCCCAGACCTCGACTAAAGAACCCGCCGCGGCGACTGGAACGGCCGAGCAGCGCGCGGCCCGCGCCTACGAGGCAGCGCGCGCGAACCCGCTCGAACTCGAAGCCTTTCTCCGCCGGATGCCCAAAGGCGCGGACCTGCACTACCATGAGGCCGGCGGCATTTACGCCGAATCCTGGATTCGCGCGGGAGCGGAAGATGGCCTCTGCATCGATCTCGCGCGGCATGCGTTCGTGGCGCCGCAGCCCGTCTGCGGCGCGGGCCAAGTGGGTGCCGCGGAAGCGCTCTCGAACCAGAGCCTTTACGACGCGCTTGTGAATGCGTTTTCGATGCGCAGCTTCGTTCCCACGTCCGGCACCAGCGGCCACGACCGCTTTTTCGACACATTCGACAAGTTCTTCTTGGCGAGCAATCATCATGCCGGCGAACGGCTTGACGAAATCGCTTCGCGCGCCGGAGCGCAAAACGAGCAATATCTGGAAATCATGGAGACTCCCGATTTCAGCCGTACGGCACAGATCGCAAGAGAAGTCGGATGGCGCGATGATCTCTCTCAGCTCCGCGACGCAATGCTGGCCCGCGGCCTGCGCGATGACGTTGCTGTGGCTCGCGCCGACCGGGACCAGGCCGAAGCTTCCCGCCGCTCGATCGAGCATTGCGGCACGCCCGAAGAAAAGCCCGCATGCAAAGTCACGATCCGCTACATCTACCAGATCTTGCGCGATTTTCCGAAAGAGCACGTCTTCGCGCAGACGCTCCTGGGTTTTGAAGTTGATTCGGCCGACCCGCGTTTTGTGGGCCTCACGTACGTGCAGCCCGAGGACAACACAACCCCGATGGCTGACTATGTGTTGCAGATGAAATTCATCGACTACCTGCACGGGGTTTATCCCAAGCCGCACATCAACCTGCACGCCGGCGAGCTTGCGCCCGGACTTGTACCTCCCGAAGGCCTGTGCTGCCACATCCGGCTGGCGGTCGAAATGGCCCACTCGCAACGGATCGGGCACGGAGTCGACGTGATGCATGAGGATCGCCCCTACGATTTGCTGAAAGAGATGGCCGCGAAACACGTGATGGTGGAAATCAATCTGACCAGCAACGACGTCATTCTCGGCGTTAGCGGAAAAGACCACCCTTTTCCCGTCTACCGCAAATTCCACGTTCCTGTTGCGCTCTCAACTGACGATGAAGGTGTCTCTCGCATCGACATGACTCACGAATACGTGCGCGCCGCCGAAACCTACGCCCTCAGCTATGCGGACCTGAAGCAGCTAGTCCGCACCGGCCTTGAGCACGCGTTTCTTCCCGGCGCGAGCCTGTGGCGCGAGCCGGATGTTTTCACGCGCACCGCCGCGGCATGTGCGCCAGACGCGCCTGGAGCTGCCAATCCGTCCGCGGCCTGCGCCGCCTTCCTCAAATCCAGCGAGAGGGCGCAGCAGCAGTGGGAGCTTGAACGGCGCTTCCGCGAATTCGAGGCCGGCTTCTGAGACAAATATGGCGATCTGGCACGCCGCCCGGCCGAAGCATTGCGTGGGACCCCGCTTTATTAACGTCCTGTTAAAGATTGAATAGAGCTATCCGTGATAGAATCCGCCTCAATCTGGAGGTATCGTCCATGCCTGAACCATTGCCGGAACATCAAAAAACACAGTTGGTTGTCCGCTCGCCCCTATCTACCGAAGGATTCGTATCGATTTATTTTTCGAGTCCGGACGGAAGGCTGATGAGCGAAGAGGAGTGGTGGAATCTGAGGCAGCTCATCGAGCTGACCAACAGGGTTTGCGTGAAAGAGCAGGCGCGCGCGCAGTCGGCATAAGCGCGGACCACTGCGCTTGGTCGCGCGCATTTGACCATATGTGGCAACGAACGCCACAGCGCCCGCAATAACGTAACCCCCCATTGAAAGATTCCCTTGGGAAGATCGGCCTACTTTAAGTGAAATCGTTTGCCTAGGGGCCGCCAATTTTGCCACGTCGCGCTCCGAATCTGCTCATTCCACACGACTTGCCATTTGCGTTAGCCTGGCACGGTAATTGCCATATTGGTATTCACCCGTAGTTCACGATCCGGGAGGCATGCTCATGGCTAACCTTGGAACGACATCCGTTGTCGACGAACACCGCGCCGCAGTTCTGCTGGGTCTTACCCTCCCGGAGCTGCGATGGTTTTCGCGGGTGCTTGGATTGGGCTACAAATTGGAGACCGGGGACGCCTCTCGCGTCTTCTTTACATACGAAGAATTGAAACAATTGTCGTCCGCGTCTGCTGCGTCGGCAAAGTAGTACCCCTTCGAAGGACGGGTTCCCTCCTTAAATCCACAAAATCCGGCGCCTTTCCGGCCAACCTTTTGCCTCCTTGGATTTATCTGATCTTTTTGTAACGCATTTGTTTAGCTGGACGTTCAGAAGGCAGACCCATAAATTTTATGCCACCAATCAAGGCCTGAAACATCTGATTTAGGATGTCGTATTATATAGGGTCTGGCGCCCACACCTTTGGGAAGCGATAGGAGATTGATGCTCCGCGGGAACAAAACATTTTATCTGGCCTGTATTTTGGGTTTGCTTCTGACCGCCTGCGCCAAGAAAGATCCGCCGCCGTTTGAGCGGCCTCCTTCGCCTGTGACGGTGGTGGAGGCCGTTTCGCTGGACGTGCCCCTTTACCTTGACGAGGTGGGCCACACGGTCGCCAGGGAAGTGGTGTCCGTTCAACCCCAAGTGTCTGGGAAGATTACAGAAATACATTTTGCAGACGGTGCAGATTTGAAGAAGGGCGATCCGCTATTCACGATCGATCCGCGGCCGTTTCAGGCGCAGCTCGATGCGGCGCAAGCCAACCTCGCGCAATCGAAGGCGGCGCTGGATTTTGCGCGGATTGAATTTGACCGCGTGAAGGACCTTGTCGAGTCGAGAGCGATCGCGCGTCAGGATTACGACACGCGAAAGAATGCGGTCGACGTGGGCGAAGCACAAGTCAAGCAAAACGCAGCGGCGGTTGAGTCCGCGCGCCTGAATCTCGAGTACACCACGATTCTCTCGCCGATCGATGGCCGGGCGGGGCACAGGCTGGTCGACAACGGGAACGTCGTCACGGCAAACACGACGACGCTCTTGACCATCGAGCGCATGGACCCGATCTATGCCGACTTCACCGTCACCGAAAACGATTTCTCCGAGGTGCAGCGCAACGACGCCAAACATACGCTGAAAGTGGAAGTGCGCCTGCCGGATGAACAGAAGCCCGAAGTCGGGCAGCTCACGTTTCTCGACAACTCCGTGCAGGGCAGCAGCGGAACGGTCATGCTCCGCGCCACCGTGCCGAACCCCGCCCGCCGCCTCTGGCCCGGCCAGTTCGTGAATGTGCGCTTGGTGCTGGCGACTTTGCCGAAAGCTGTGCTCGTGCCGGCTGCCGCGCCGCAAGATTCCGCGAAAGGTTCCTTTGTGTACGTCGTCAAACAGGATTCTACCGCGGAATTGCGGCCCGTGAAGCTCGGGCAGAGGCAAGGAGAAATGGTGGTGGTCGATCAGGGCCTTCAACCGGGCGAACGCGTCGTCCTGAATGGTCAGCTCGGGGTGATGCCGGGTGGCAAGGTGCGCGTGGTTACGGGTACTGCCGCTGCGCCACCGGCGGGACAACCATGAACCTTTCAGAACCATTCATTCGCCGTCCGGTCATGACCGCGGTTCTAACGGTCTCAGTCATTGTTTTCGGCGTGCTCAGTTATTTGCGCCTCCCGGTCAACGATCTGCCAGTGGTGGACTACCCGGTGATTTCGGTGCAGGCGAATTATCCCGGAGCGAGCCCCGACACGGTCGCTAACAATATTGCCACCCCGCTCGAACGGCAATTCATGCAGATCAACGGGCTCGAACTGGTGACCTCCCAGAGCACGCAGGGCCACGTGAGCTTCACGTTGCAATTCGCGCTGGACAAGAGCATCGATGCCGCCGCTACAGACGTGCAGACCGCTATTTCGCAGGCCAGCGGCAGCCTGCCCACGGATTTGCCGTCGCCGCCGACGTATTCGAAAACCAATCCAAACGATCAGCCTATCTTGTACATCGCCTTGACCAGCGACTCCGTCACGGGCGGCCGGCTCTACGATTACGGGAGCACGCAAGTCGGCCAGCGGATCAGCATTCTGCCCGGCGTGAGCAGCGTAAACGTTTTTGGCACCAAATCGGCCGTGCGCATCAAGGTCGATCCTTCGAAAATGTGGGCGCGCGGAATTTCCATCGACGACCTTACCAACGCCGTGAAGAACGGGACCAGCTACACCGGCGCGGGGCAGTTTGATAGTTCGTCCGGCACGGCTCTGCTGAAGCCAAACGGGCAACTGGAAAACGCCGCGGCGTACGGGAATCTGATTGTCAGCAGCACCAGCGCAGGCCCCGTCTATTTGCGCGATGTCGCCGACGTCGAAGACACCGTGCAAGATGAGCGCATCCGCATGAAGTTCTGGGTGCGCGGGTACGGTGAGCCAGCCGCAACCGTTGTCGTGGCCGTAAATCGGCAGGCGGGCTCAAACGTCGTGCAGGTTGCGAAGAGCGTGCGCGACCTGCTGCCGATCATTAGCGCCGAATTGCCCGCGTCGGTGCGCGTGACGCCGATCTACGACCGTTCGCAGACGATCGTTAATTCCGTGGCCGACGTGCAGGCAACGCTGATGTTCGCGTTTGTGCTCGTCGTCGCCGTGATTTTTGTGTTTCTCGGCCGGGCCACCGATACGCTCATCCCCGCCGTAGCGCTACCGCTGTCCCTCCTGCTTACATTTATGGCCATGCGCCAGTTCGGGTACAGCCTGGACAATTTGTCGCTGATGGCGCTGACGCTGGCTATCGGATTTCTTGTGGACGACGCCATCGTGTTTCTGGAGAACACGGTGCGCCTGATGGAAAGAGGAATCAAGCCGCTCGAGGCGTCCCTCGAAAGCGCCCGCGAAATCAGCTTCACGATTCTTTCCATGACAGTGTCGCTCGCGGCCGTATTTTTTCCGCTCGTTTTCATGTCGGGGCTGGTGGGACGAATCTTCCGCGAATTCGCGATCACCATCGTTGTGTCGATTTTTGCGTCGGGCTTGGTCTCGCTGACGCTCACGCCGCTGATGTGCGCGAGGCTGCTGAAACCGAGAGGGCACGGCGTCAAAAAGAATTGGGTGGAGCGCACTGTCGGTCGAGTTGAGGAAAGAGTCCTGCGGGTGTACGGGAAATCGCTTTGGTGGTTCCTGCGACATCGATGGATCTCCGCCCTGACGTGGATCGCGTGCATGGCCGGCACGATTTTTCTCTTTTCCGCCGTGCCGAAGGCATTCTTGCCCATTGGTGACAGCAGCTTTATCTGGGGCGTAATGATTGGAAGAGAAGGCTCGTCCCCCGATCAAATGCACGCCTTGCAGGATCAGGCAGGAGTGCTCATGCGCCAGGATCCCGCCGTCGGCGCCACGTTCACGATGAGCGGGAATGGCCAATTTCTGGCTTCGAATCAAGGCCTTCTCCTCGCGTTTTTGTATCCACCGCAAGCTCGCGCGCCGATTCAGGACGTCGCGGGAGGCTTGATGGGCCGGCTGGCCACAGTTCCAGGCATTTTCCCTTTTCTGCGGCCTTTTCCGGTCTTGGAAATCAGCACCGGGGCAACCAATACGAATCAGGGGCAGTATGCCTATTCGGTTTCGGGAGTGAACGCGCAGCAGGTTTACGACGTCTCGCAGAAGCTGATGGGCAAGATGATGCAATACCCGGGTTTTGCGACCGTAAACAGCGATTTTTTCGATCACACGCCGAATCTGGAAATCAATATCCGGCGCGACCAGGCGCGCACCTATGGCGTTTCCGAAACGCGAATCCTCAATTTGCTCCGCAATGCGTATTCGCAAAATTATCTATATCTGATTAAGAAGCCGGAAGACCAGTACCAGGTGATCCTCGAGGTGAAGGATTCCGAACGCGCGCACGCCAGCGATCTCTCGCTGCTTTATATCCGTTCGGATGACGGCAAGAATCTGGTGCCCCTCAGCGCCCTCGTGGATTGGACAACCACTCTGGGCCCGCAGAACGTGAATCACCTCAACCAGTTCACCGCCGTGACGATTTATTTCAATACGAAGCCGGGCGTCGCGATCGGCGACGCCACGGACTATATTTCCAAGGCCGCGGCGGAAGTCGTGCCCGTGACGATTCGCGCGAGCCTGCAGGGCGAGGCGCTGACGTTCCGCGACACGGTTCGCGACTTGACCATCCTTATGGCGCTCGCCGTATTCGTCATGTACGTGATCCTTGCGATTCTGTATGAGAGCTATGTCCATCCGCTGACCGTGCTTTCGACGCTGCCGACCGCGCTCGTCGGCGGCTTGCTGACACTGTACCTCTTTGGCGAGCAGGCATCGCTGTACGCATTTGTCGGAATGTTCATGCTGATGGGTATCGTGAAGAAAAACGGAATCATGATCGTCGATTTCGCCCGGCAGCGCGTGGACGCGGGGGAGACCGCAGAGAACGCCATTCATGAGGCCAGCCTGGACCGCTTCCGCCCGATCCTCATGACCACGCTCGCGGCGGTCATCGGCGCCGTGCCCATCGCCGCGGGCTATGGAGCTGACGGGGCGTCGCGTCGCCCGCTCGGGATGGTGATCGTCGGCGGCCTGGTCGTTTCGCAATTCATCACGCTGTATGTGACGCCGGTCATTTATTTGTACCTCGAACAGTTCCAGGAGAAAGTTTTGAACCGCACATCGTTCTTCCATTCGGGACAAACTCAGATTCCTTCCGCGGGCGGCCAGATTACCGCTCAGGACGGGGCGGCGGACTAGGCCACGATGAACAGACGTTTCGCTTTCTTCCGTTGCTCACGATTTTTTTCCTTGACGCTCTGCGCGCTGGGGCTTTTTCTCGCCGGCTGCACGGTCGGCCCTAATTACAAAAGGCCGAATACCGACGTCCCCACCGCGTACCGGGGACTGACGGCGGAGGAAGCGGCAAGCGCCTCCACGCAATCGCTCGGCGAGGAAAAGTGGTGGGAAGTTTTCCAGGACGAGCAGCTGCAAAAGATGATTCGCACGGCGCTCCAGCAGAATTATGACGCGCGAATCGCCGCGACGCGCGTCCTCGAAGCGCAGGAGCAAGTCTCGCTGGCGCGCGCGAACCAGTTGCCCACCGTGAGCGTCAGCGGCACCGGCGCCGGCCTGCGCAATCCCGCGACGGGACCCATCCCGTCATACACTTTCAATTATGGCCGGGTGACCGCAAACGCGGCGTGGGACCTCGACTTCTGGGGTAAGTATCGCCGGGCCACGGAAGCGGCGCGGGCGAATTTGCTCGCGGCGGACTGGGCGCGCCAGGAAGTAAGCGCCACGCTCGTGGCCAACGTCGCGGCAGCGTATTTTCAGCTTCGCGAGCTCGATTTAGAACTGGAAATATCGCAGAAGGCGCTCGCCTCCCGCAAGGAATCGCTGGAGCTGACCAAGACGCTCGAGGAACACGGCATCAATTCGATTCTGGACGTGCGCCAGGCGGAACAGCTTGTCTACACGGCCGGCGCGGATATCGCCGACTTGCAGCGGCGCATCGGACAGCAGGAAGATCTGCTGAGCACGTTGCTTGGGAACAATCCTGGGCCGATCACGCCGCGCGGAAAAGAGCTGATCGATCAGCCCCACGCGCCGATGGTTCCTGCCGGGCTTCCTTCCGCATTGCTCGAGCGGCGGCCGGACATTCGGCAGGCGGAAGAATTGATGGTGGCGGCGAACGCCCGGATCGGCGTGGCCAGGGCGGCCTATTTCCCAGACATTTCACTGACCGCGCAGCCCGGTTTCCTGAGTTCGTCGCTCACCGGACTGTTCAGCGGCTCCGCCGGGTTGTGGACGTTCGCAGGAACCGTCACGCAGCCGATTTTTGAAGGCGGAGCGCTTCGTTCAAACGTCCGTCTGGCCCAAGCGCAGCAGCAGGAAGCGGTGCTGACCTATCAGCAGACCATTCAGGGCGCGTTTCGCGACGTCTCCGACGCGCTGATCGCCTATCAGCAGAACCAGGAATTCCGTGGGCAGCAGGAGCTACTGGCACGCGCTGCGGAAGACGCGGCGCAGCTTTCCGGCAAGCGCTACGAGGCCGGGACCACAAATTATCTGGAAGTCCTCACGAACGAAACCAATTACCTGTCCGCGGATATCGGCCTCGCGCAAGCCCGCCTCAACGAAATCCTCGCCTTGGTGCAAATCTACAAAGCACTCGGCGGCGGATGGCTGCAGTAGCGGGTTCCCGTAAACAAAATAAGAGTTCTTCGATTTGTGCAGGATAGACTCTTACGGTAGCTGCGCTTCTTGCACCCGGCATCCCTTTGAGCCTGAGTGTTCGTTGGCGAGGCTGAATTGAAACCCGTCCACCTCGATTTCGAGGTGGACGGGCGAACCCTCACGACTGTCGGAGAGCGATGAGCCGCGCACTTTCGGGGCGGCTCGCCGTTGTTGCAATATCTAGTCCCTGTCGTATTTCAAACATTCCTGGAGCTGATGGAGCGATTCATCAATCGCTTTGATGGCCTCTACGCGGTGGCCGCCAAAATCATGGGCGGCGTGTTCCAGGTGCGCCCTGGCATTTCGAAGTGCGCCAATCGCTTCCCGGATTTCGGGATGGGGTTCAGGCAAGGCTGCGGGTGCTGCCGCTGGCTGTGGGGTTGCTGCAGGAACTGCGGCTGCCTTGGGCGACGCTGGGGTAGTCGTCACCGACAAGCAGAGCGCCAGTGCAAAGATTACCAGGGCGGAAAGACTCAGCATTTTCAGTTTCATCGTATGCTCCATGACATTCAAGATTTTCTCGCGGGCTCCCGAATAGCGCCGAGAGGGTGTTATTTTAACGCCCGGCGCGTCGCGCGGAATGCGTGGAACCGAGGCTTTGTCGCATGCGTACATAATAGTTTCGTGGCATCGGCGCCCTCATCCTTTGTGTTGTCGCTTCGCCAAAACAGCGATTCATCGCGAATGCCTGGGATGCGACCCCGCCCTCTATCTTCCCTTTTCATCGGGGCACGTATTCGATTATTGTAGGCGTTCGCGTTTGGAGGTGATCCGTGGCTGTTCGCATCTGTCCGCATTGCAAGACGGAAATTCCCGCGCCGGAAGCCGCGGCGCGCTCGAACGATATCGTGTGTCCGAAGTGCGGCACTCGGCTTGAGGTCGCGCCCGGGTCGCGCACGATCTCTTCGCTCGCAGGTCTCGCTGCCGGCGCGATTGTGTGGCGGCTTTCATCTGGTTCGGCGAGCGACCTTGGAGGCGTCCTCCCAACGCTGTACGCGTTTCTCGCGCTCGGCATCGTCTCGCCGCTGGTGCTGATGTTTACGGCAAATCTGCGCAATGCCCCCGCAGCCCCTGTTCCCGAGCCCGCCCATGCTCCTGGTCCGGCCGGGCACGGCGCGGGCGGTCATGGCGGCGGCCATCACTAGACTCTGCTGCCCTAGCTGCATCTAGGAGCTAAAGACGTACCTTACTGAAAGTCGGCTTCCGAGAGGTGCGTCCGCAGACCTGTCCGAAAGTGCGACTATCTCGTGTATTTGCAGCAGATAGGTACCAATAGTACTAAGGGCACTGACACCATCGTACTATTGCCCGCCCTGGACTACGCCACCATACTGCGTGCTATGGCTCGGTACTCAGCTATGTTGGGACGCCGTATCGTCGTGACGTACCGCGCCGGAGACATTATTCTGCCCGCCACTGGGAATCTGGCCGCCGACTCCGGGAAGTCGATCTTTCTGGAAGAAAGCTACCAGCAGCAGGGCAATATAAAAACCTTCCGGTGGGAAATCCCCTATCCCTGCATTGTTGAGCTGAACGAGTGCCCGGAAATACCAAAGCCTTCCGCTTCCATAAACGAGTCGCGCGAGACGTCTCCAGAATCTGCGCTGCAACGCAAACCGCTCGAACTCAAGAACCGCCCCGCCTAGCCTTCCCGTCTCTGCCGCCGATTTTCATCCGGTTTTCCAACGAACTCCTGTAGACTTTTCCCTCTTACAGCTTTCCAAATAATTGATTCGCTCAGGAGGATTTTCGTCATGAAGCCGCCAGTTGGATTGATTGGATTGGGACTGATGGGCCACCCGATGGGGGCCAACTTGCTAAAGGCCGGGCATCAACTCACGGTGTGGAACCGAACGGCTTCGCGCGGCGACGACCTGGTGGCGCAAGGCGCGAAGCGAGCCGCGACGCCGCGCGAGGTCGCCGCGGCATCGGAAGTGATCCTCACGATTGTCAGCGATCCCCCGGCGGTCGAATCGGTGCTGTGGGGAGAGAGCGGCGTGTTTGCGGGGCTTCGGCGCGGCAGCGTAGTAATTGAGTCGAGCACGGTCAGTCCGGGCCTGGAAAAGCGAGCCGCCGCGGCAACGGCAGCGCTGGGCTCGGAATTCCTGGAAGCGCCGGTGACCGGCGGGACGTGGGGAGCGGAAAAAGGCGAGCTGGTCTTCATGGTGGGCGGCGAAGCGAGCACGCTGAAGCGCGTCGAGCCCGTGCTCGGCGCGATGGGCAAGCGCTGGTTTCACCTCGGACCGGTCGGCGCGGGGCAGACCGTAAAGCTGGCGATGAATTTGCTGCTTAACTTGGAAGTCGAAGCGTTTGCCGAGGCCCTGGCGCTGGTCACTCGCGCCGGCGTGCCGGGGCAGAGCCTCTTTGAAGTGATGCAATCCAGCATGGGGCGCTCGGGCGTTCTTGATTTGAAGGGAGCGAACATGCTGAAAGGCGAATACAAGCCCAGCTTTCCTCTGCGACTCATGCACAAGGACGTGGGCCTGGCTCTTGACCTCGGAAACCAACTGGGAGTGCCGTTGCCCGCCGCCGCAGCGGCGCGCGAAGTGATGAACGCCGTGAAGGGCGCCATCACGGACGACGTGGATTTTTCCGCGCTCGCTACTTTTTGGAAGCATCCTCGGTAAGCCGGTTTCTTTTTCATTTTTCATATCCGGAAAAGTAAGCCAACTTCAGATTCGCCATTCTTTTCTGGAATGGCGCACTTTCCTTCCAACTGCAACGCTTGGGCGCCCAATTCCGCGTCGGAATTTTCTTCATGGTTTTGCGTCGGGCGGAAGGAAGCACATGGGGAGATCGCGCGAAGTGCGCAGTCCCGCTTGCGCGCTCAGGATTGGGGGGATGCAATTTACGACGACCGAGGCGGTGGCAATGTCGCCGTGCGTGCCGCCGGGGATGGTGAGCGTCAGGTTGGGGTTGCCGGCGATTTCGACCGTGTCGCCGGGCTCGGTTGCGCCGACGAACATTTGCAATTCCATGTAGATTTTTTCCTTGCTTCCGGCGAAGCCGCGTGCGATCTGGTGCACGCCGGCCACCTGGCCCGCCGCGACTTCCAGGAATGGAGTCTTCACGCGCTCGCGCGCGACCACGGGCTCGATCGTTTCCGAAATGTCATCCACGGCGAGGCCCAGGGCATCCGAAACCATCGCCACCGATTCGGGCAGGCCGTGATGTTTGATCGCGCCCGCCGCCACCTGCGCGCGAAATTCCTCGACCCTCATTCCCGCGCCCACTTTTTTCTGCAGCGGCAGGCGGCGCTTCGACGCATCCACGATGCGAACCGCGCGCGCGGATTCGATTCCCTGAGATGCGGCGCTAAGCGTGATCAGCAGCTTATCCATCACGTAGCCGGGATTGATGCCTGTGCCGATCAGAGCGACGCCCCAGGTCTTGGCCTCGGCATCAAGCTGAGCCGAAAGCTCCGGATATTTGCGGAACGGGTACGCCAGCTCTTCGCACGTCGAGACAACGCATGATTCCGCTGCCAGGCAGGCCATCAATTGGTCCATCACGCTCGGCAGGTAGGAAGAAGTTGAATGGATGACCACATCCGGTGATTCGCCAAGCATGGCCG
>Ga0187803_10000739_pt1 | contig 12876 bp, 8 predicted proteins | sample NC_wetland_sal_i_2_FD_132425 | JGI IMG/M metagenome (GOLD analysis project Ga0187803, IMG submission 132425) | Wetland sediment microbial communities from Neuse River Estuary, North Carolina, USA - Control_3 | ecosystem: Environmental > Aquatic > Freshwater > Wetlands > Sediment | place: USA...
CGCATCGTGAAAAAATACGCGCGCCTGCTCTCGACCGGATGGAACGCGCACCCACACACGTTCCGCCACGCGTTCGCCACGCACCTGCTGACCGAAGGTGCGGACCTTCGAGCGATTCAGGAGCTGCTCGGCCATCGCTCGCTCTCCACCACGCAGCGATATACGCACGCCTCGATCCGGCATCTGATGGAAGTTTTCGACAAATCGCATCCGCGGGCCTGAGGGGGCTGCGGGCTCAGCGAATCGTGTTCCAGTACACCGTGTAGCGTTCGTCGAAGATGCGGTAGAGGGGCGACAGGCGAATTTCGTTCTTCTGCCCGTTTGTTCGGAAGGCGAGCGGCTCGCCGCGAACCGGCTCGATCCATCCGGCGGAAGCTCCCGTGCCGGCCGTGATCGCCGGCACGGAAATGCTCTTCGCCGCGTCCGGCCCCAGCGGCCCGTAGATCATCTCGCGCGTCAGGCCGGAGGTCCCCAACCGCCCAGCGAGCGCGAGCGGCCCGTACATCGCCGCCTGAATCGACGGATCATCCGGCAGCGACTCGGTCCGCAGGCCCATCGGCAGGGTCACTCGGATCCGGTCGCCATCCCTCCACTCTCGTTTGAGCGTGATGTACGGTGCGTCGAGAGGGAGCGCTAACACGGGCTTTGCGCCATTGATTGTTGCCGACGCCCGACGAGCGGCCCAATCGGGAATCCGAATCGACACGTCGACGGTCGCCCGGTCCTTGGTTCTCAGCGTGATCGTGGTGCTGTCTTCCTCCGGGAAATGCGTCTCCTGCACCAGCGTCAGCCCCTTCTCCGGCCAGCGCACTTCGGAGGAGATGAACTGGTTGACGGTAATGCCGTTCTCGTCGCGCCAGAAAATCGAGTCGGCGAGCTTCGCGAACTCCTCCGCGCCCGTTCCCGTGCAGCACCAGAACGCGCCGTACGGCGTGCCGAACGTCTTCCAGAGCCCCGGTGCGAGCGAGAGGTAATACATCTTCATCCCATCGCGGTCCTGTGTGCCGAGACGCATGTTGAAGAGCGAGCGCTCGTAGAAGTCCATGGCACGCGGATCGCCCGACCACGCGTAAATGTGGCGCGTCAGCTTCATCATGTTGTACGAGCAGCAGCACTCCTCCGCCGAGGGGCCCAATTCGGTCGCGAATTTGCCGGGATCGGTTCGCCAGCCTTCATTGTTGCTGGTGCCGCCGGTGCAGTAAGTGCGTTGCGACGTGACTTCGTGCCAGAAATATTCCGCGATGTCGCGGTAGCGGGCGTCGCCGGTTAGCTCGTAGCCGCGGGCGGCGCCGATCACTTTCGGAATGTTGGTGTTCGCGTGCAAACCTTTGAGCTCATCGCGGTGCTCGGCCAGCGGATCGAAGAACCGCTTGTGATCGAAGCGGCGAGCGAGCGCGAGGTAGCGTTCCTTCCGCGTTGCTGCGTACAGGTTGAACAGGACTTCGTTCATCCCGCCGTGCTCGACCATTTGCATGCGCGCCCACTGCTCGTCACCAATGGGTTTCAAGTACGTTTCGACCCAGCCGGCCATCCGCTCCGCCGTCTCGAGCGCCTGCTGGTTGCCGCAGTGCGTGTACATGTCCAGGTGTCCCGCCAGGATTTTGTGGTAGGTGTAGAAGGGCGCCCATACCTTCTTCCCTTCGCGCAGCCGGCCGTAAAACTCGGCGGGATAGGCGCCGAGATAGCCGCCGGCGTCGAGGGCCTTCTGGCAACGCGCCAACTCCGCGACGAGCGCGTCGCCTTTCCGCTTCATCTCGTCGTCTCCGGCGCCGGAATACTGGAGCGCGCAGGCGGTGAGGATGTGGCCGCCGGCAAAATGCCCGCGAAGTTCGACGTTGGGCGCTTCCCAACCTCCCAGCGGCTCCGCCGACGAGCTGATTCCCGCCGTCACGCGGAACATGTGCAGCAGCCGGTCGTTCGGAAGCGAGTCGAGATAGCGTCGGTTTGCCTCCATTTCTTTCTGGAAGATTCCGGGGCGCAGGCGCACCTGTGCCATCGGAAACGCCTGCAATTTTTCCGGCGCCGCTTCCGGACGGATCGAGTGGGCGCTCGCTCCATGCGGAAAAAACGCAGCTCCCGCGCCGGCAGCCGTTGCTGCCGCCAGCCATTCCCGCCGCGTCATATCTCTGCCGCTGTTCATGGGCCGCCTACCTCCACTAGGGGATTCCAAGGGTTGCGCGCCTCACGGAATTGTGGCAGCGTGACGCCGCAATTCCTACACGAGCGAGGTGCGCAATGCCATCTTTCGGCCGCCAGATTACCGCTGCGATTCTGAGTATTGGCATTCTGGTTGGGCCTGTCTATCCCGCGGGGCCCGCGGGAAGCGCTCCGAATGGCCGGGCAAAGCCGGCCGCCAGCGCGCCCGCAGCGTCCGATTTCGACACGTATCCGAGCGAGCTGGAGCCGGCCATCGAACGGTACGAAAGCGACCTGCGCAGCATCGAGCGCAGGTACACGCTCGCGGTCTCGCCATCCCGTGACGCACGCCTGAAGCAGTTCTACACCGAATGGCGCGGTTCGCTGGACCAATGGGATTTCTCGAAGCTGGGCCTCGAAGGCAAGGTGGATTACGTCCTGTTCCGCAACGAGCTCGAGTACCAGTTGCACCAGCTCGACATCAAGGCCAAGCAGTACGCGGAAATGGAGCCGCTTATCCCCTTCGCCAAGATCGTGTTCGAATTCGACGACGGGCGCCGGCGCATGGACACCGTGGATTCACGCCATGCCGCCGAACTCGTGGCCGGGCTGAAAAAACAAATCGACGAAACACGAAAGGCGGTGGCGCTGGGACTGAAGCCGGAATCCGAACAAGCTAAAAGCGGAGCGGACAAAGTCCGGCCCATCCGGACGCAGAAATACACCGCCAATCGCGCCGCTGCCGCGATCGCCGCCATGCGCGAGGCGCTCAAGCGTTGGAACACCTTCTACAACGGCTACGATCCGCTGTTCACCTGGTGGGTGGCGGAACCCTACAAGGAGGCGGACAAGGCGCTCGATGACTATCGCAACTTCCTGCGCGAGCAGGTGGTGGGCGTAAAAAGCGACGACAAGGAAACGATCGTCGGCGATCCGATCGGCCGCGACGCGCTCATGCTCGAACTCGCCCACGAGATGATTCCCTATACTCCGGAGGAGCTGATCGGCCTGGCCAAGAAGGAACTCGCGTGGTGCGACGCGGAAATGATCAAAGTCTCGCGCGAGCTCGGCTACGGCGACGAGTGGCATAAAGCCATAGAAAAGGCCAAGCACGGGACCGTCGATCCCGGCAAGCAGCCGGAGATGATCCGCAAGCTGGCCGAAGACGCGATCGCGTTTGTCAAACAGAATGATTACGTCACTGTCCCCCCGCTGGCCACGGAAGATTGGGGCATGCTCATGATGACCCCCGAACGGCAGCTTGTCAGTCCCTTCTTCCTCGGCGGAGAGGACATTCTCGTCTCCTACCCCACCGACACCATGACGGAAGAGCAGAAGCTGATGAGCATGCGCGGCAACAACTACGGATTCTCGCACGCCACCGTCTTCCACGAGCTGATACCGGGCCATCACCTGCAGTTCTTCATGATGCAGCGGTACAAGCCCTATCGCCGGATGTTCCATACACCGTTCTGGATGGAAGGCTGGGCGCTCTACTGCGAGCTGATGTTCTGGGACATGGGGTTCGACAAGACGCCGGAAGAAAAAATCGGGGCGCTGTTCTGGCGGATGCACCGGTGCGCGCGGATCATCTTCTCGCTCAGCTTCCACCTGGGGAAAATGACGCCGCAGGAGTGCATCGACTTCCTGGTGGAGCGCGTGGGCCACGAGCGCGACAACGCCGCGGCGGAAGTGCGCCGCTCGTTCGCCGGGGAGTATCCTCCGCTCTACCAGGCCGGCTATCTGCTGGGCGGATTCCAGTTCCGCGCGCTACATCACGAGCTGGTCGATTCCGGAAAAATGACCAGCCGCGAAATGCACGACGCGATCCTGCGCGAGAACACCATGCCGGTCGAGATGGTGCGCGCGCTTCTGACCGGCCAGGCCCCGGCGAAGGATTTCAAATCGTCCTGGAAGTTCTACGGCGACGTCACCCCGTAACCAGGGGTGGCGCGGGCTTCCAACCGGTGTTTTTCCCATGGTGCGGCGGGGCGCTTGGCGCTCCCCGGCGCGCGGTGGCACCATCGCTATTACTCATCGTGAGCCGCGCGGTGACGTTCGCCTTGTAGTGACGCGCGCCCTGCCCGAGGATGGGAGCGCGCCGCTTGCGGCGCCTCGCTCGGCCATCCCATGGCCCCAATTCTTGAAGTCCGCGACCTCGCAGTGGTCTACTTTCCCCACTCGGGAATTCCCACGCGCGCACTGGGAGGGGTGAACTTCTCCCTCGAGCCGGGCGAGATTCTCGGGGTGCTCGGCGAATCCGGCTCGGGAAAAAGTTCATTGGCCGCTGCGATGCTCCGCCTTCTACCTCCCAACGGGCAAATTCTGCGCGGCTCTGTGCGGTTCGAGGGAACCGATCTGCTGGCGGCCGGCGAAGAAACCCTGCAGCCTATCCGCGGCGCGCGGATAAGCCTGATCTTCCAGGAGCCGGCGCTCGCCCTCCATCCCACGATGCGCGTTCGCGACCAGGTGAGCGAGGTCGTCCGGGCGCACCTGGGCGGGCATGCGGGCCTGTTGCGCGAAAAAACGGACTCAGCCCTTCGCTCCGTTTTCGGCAGCGAGGCCCTCAGTCTCTCATCGCGTTATCCCCACGAATTGAGCGGAGGCCAGCGCCAGCGTGCGCTGATCGCGCAGGCCATTGTCTGCGGGCCATCCGTTCTCATCGCGGATGAACCAACCGCCTCGCTGGACCCCGGCACCCGGTCGGAAATCCTGGAACTGTTCCGCGAACTCCAGCGCTCGCTGCGCCTCGCGTTGGTGCTGATCACGCACAACCCCGCCCTTCTGGCCGGATTCGCCCACCGTATCCTCGTCCTCTACGCGGGAGGCGTAGCCGAATGCGGGCCGGCGGATGAACTGCTGTCGCGCCCAAAACACCCGTACACGCAGGCGCTTCTCGATTGCCTCCCGGCGTGGCCCGCATCGCTGGGTACGCGAACCCGGCTGCCAGTAATCGCGGGCGTGTCGCCGGACATGACGGCGCTGCCTGCCGGCTGCCGCTTCGAGCCGCGCTGCCCAGCGCGAATGGACGCATGCGGTGCTCGCGAGCCTGCTCCAACCGCGGTCGGAGCGGCGCACTCGGTCTCCTGCTTCAAGTTTGGTGGCTGATGCCCGCGGCGAATGGGAGCATGGCACCCCTGCTGACCGTCGAATCCCTGATGGTGCGCTACCCGCCCCGACATTTCGGCGGCACGCGCGCGGCGGTGACGGCTCTCGATGGCGTGTCGTTCTCCGTATTGGCGGGTACAACATTGGCTCTTGTTGGCGCCTCCGGCTCGGGAAAAAGCACGCTGGCACTCTGTCTCGCCTGCCTCGGGCGGCCCACGGCAGGAAAGATTCTGCTCGAAGGCCGCGAGCTAACGGCACTCACCGAATCGCAGCTCCGCGCGGTGCGCCCGAAGATTCAGCTCGTCTTCCAGGATCCATCGGGGTCGCTCAATCCGCGTCTCACCGCGCTTGAAATCGTCACCGAGCCGTTCGAAGTGCAGGGACGGTTCACTGAGGCGGAGCGGTACGAGCGGGCGGGCGCCCTGTTCGAGCGCGTGGGTCTTTCCTTGGACATGGGGCCGCGCGCTGCCTCCGAGTTCAGCGGTGGGCAGCGGCAGCGACTGGCCATCGCGCGTGCCCTCGCTCTCGAGCCGCGACTGCTGATACTGGACGAAGCGCTCTCCGCGCTCGACGCCTCCGTGCAGGCCCAGATCGCGAATCTGCTGCTCGATCTGCAACGGGCATCGGGCCTGACCTATGTATTCATCACTCACGACCTAGCCATGGCCGCGCGGCTGGGGGACGAAATCGCGGTGCTCGAACGCGGGCGCATCGTGGAACGCGGCGCGCCCGGCGACGTGTTGGACCAGCCCGCTCACGTGGCCATGCGCGCGCTCATGGCGGCCGCGCCGCGGTGGAACGCGCCCACAAAAGATCAGGCGGGCGAATGACGCGCTACGTCCTTCGCCGAGCCGTGCACGCTGCCTTCTTGCTGCTCGGCGTCTCCCTGCTGACGTTTCTGTTCTCTGCGCTCGCCCCAGGAAGATATTTCGACGAAATGAAGATGAATCCGCAGATCGCCCCGGAGACCATTGCGGCGCTCCGCGCGCAATACGGCGTGGACCAGCCGCTCCCGATGCGCTACGCACGCTGGCTGGACGGGCTTGTTCGCGGGGATCTGGGGTTTTCGTTCGCCTACAACGCTCCGGTGGGGCCCATGCTGCGTGTTCGCGCCGCAAACACGCTGCTGCTCACAACGATTGCCATGCTGTTCGCGTGGGGCTTTGCCCTGCCGCTGGGAATCTGGAGCGCCGAGCGAGAGGGAAGGTGGCCCGACCATCTGGTGACCGCGGCGACCGCAGCCCTATTCATTGTTCCCGACCTCGTCCTTGCGCTCGGCTTGCTGCTGTTCGCGGTTCACAGTGGATGGTTCCCCGCAGGCGGAATGGCCGCGGTGGGTGCTGAATCGCTCTCGTGGACCGCGCGCGGGCGCGACTACGTCCTGCACCTGGCACTTCCGGTTGCCGCGCTGGTGCTCGGGACCTGCCCGATGCTCGTGCGTCATGTTCGCGCCGCGATTCTGGACGTGCTTGATTCCGGCTTCATTCGCGCTGCTCGCGGCCACGGAATCTCGCGCCGTCGGCTGCTCTTTTGCTACGCTCTTCGCGCGGCGACGAATCCGCTTCTCTCTCTATTCGGTTTGAGCCTGGGCACACTGCTGAGCGGCTCGCTGATTATCGAGGTGGTGATGAGCTGGCCGGGCCTCGGTCCGTTCCTGCTGGAAGCGATCCTAGCGCGGGACCTGTACGTCGTGATCGGCGGGGTGTTGCTCTCCACGGTCTTCCTGGTGGGTGGAAACCTGGCGGCGGACCTGCTCCTGTACTGGGCGGACCCGCGCATCCGCGCGGAGCGCGTATAGGCATGAAGCTGCCGCGGAATCTGCGCGCCTGGATCACCGTGCTTGTTGCGATGCATGCGGTGATTGCCTGCGCCGGCTTCTTCGCGCCCTACGATCCCGCCGAGCAGGACCGCGAGCATCCCTACGCCCCGCCATCGGCGATTCACTTCCGTGATGCCAGCGGCAGTGTCCACTCCCGTCCCTTTGTCTACACCTTGCGGCTCGAGGCGGGTTCGGTGGACCACTACGAGGAGGACACGCTCGCGTCGAGCCCAATTGAATTTTTTGTCACCGGGGCGCGGTACCGCCTGCTCGGCATCGTGCCGTGCAGCCGTCACCTGTTCGGCGCAGGCGGCACGCGCGTCGCGCTGCTCGGCACAGACGGCTACGGGCGAGATCAATTTTCGCGGCTCCTGTGGGGCGGCCAGATTTCCCTGCTCGCCGGACTCGTGGCCACGGCGCTGGCTCTCACCTGCGGACTACTGGTGGGGGCAACCGCGGGTTTCCGGGGCGGGTGGACAGATGAAATCCTGATGCGCCTCGCCGAGCTGTTCCTGGCGTTGCCGTGGCTCTATCTGCTGTTTGCCGTGCGCGCGTTTCTGCCGCTCACGGTCAGCCCCCTCGAGGCGTTCTTTCTGGTGGCCGGCGTGGTCGGTATGGTGGGCTGGGCGCGGCCCGCGCGTCTGGTCCGCGGCGTCGTGCTCAGCGCAAAGGAGCGCGACTTCGTTCGCGCGGCGCGCGGATTCGGCGCCTCCGGAATCTACATTTTGCGCCGCCATATTCTGCCGCAAACCGCGAGCGTGCTCCTGACTCAGGCCGCGATTCTCGCGCCACAGTTCGTGCTGGCGGAGGTGACTCTCTCGTTTCTCGGCCTCGGCGTGCCCGAGCCGGCACCGAGCTGGGGGAACCTGCTGGCCAACCTCCAGCAATACAGTGTGCTGACCTCTTATTGGTGGATGCTGATTCCGGCGCTCGCGCTCACTCCGTTCTTTCTCGGCTACCTCGGTTTGGCAAGCGCGTTGCAGCGCTGGGCCGACCCGTCCAAGATGGAGGCGGTTGGCCCTGGGGCCTGGCGGTGACCGTGAGCCGAGCGCATTGCTTTCCACGTTGCATCTTGCTGTCTCTCGCCGTCCTGCTGTGGCCGGGTTCGGCGCGTCCCGCGACGCCCACGCCGCAGGCTTCGCGCGAAGATCTCGCGCAGATGCCAGGCGAGCCCGGACGCCGCGGCGGGCGGCTGGTGGTCACGCTGCGGGCGGAGCCAAAGACACTGAATCCGCTGGTGGCCGCCGACGCGCCGTCACGCGAGGTGATCGGCGTGATGCAGGCCGATCTAGTGCACATCAATCGCGCGAGCCAATCCACGGAATCCGCGCTCGCCTCCTCCTGGAAAGTTTCGCGCAACGGCCTGGAATACACGCTGAAGCTGCGCGCAGGGCTCCGGTTTTCCGACGGCCAACCGCTCGATGCCGATGATGTGCTCTTCACCTTCCACGTCCTGCTGGACGAATCCGTGCACGCCCCGCAAAAAGACCTGCTGATCGTCGGCGGCAAACCGATCGAGGTGCGCAAGACGGACGCGCACACACTGCTTTTTACTCTCGCCCGGCCCTATGGCGTCGGCGAGCGTCTGTTCGACGGCCTCGACATTCTGCCGCGCCACCTGCTGGAGAAGCCCTACCAGCAAGGAAAGCTCGCCCAGAGCTGGCCGCTCGAGACGCCGCCTGATCAAATCGCCGGGTTGGGCCCGTTCCGGCTGAAGGAATATGTGCCGGGCCAGCGCCTGGTGCTGGAGCGGAATCCCTTTTACTGGAAGACGGACTCCGCGGGCACTCGCCTGCCCTATCTGGACGAGCTCGTGTTTCTCTTCGTCCCCAGTGCGGACGCGCAGGTGCTACGCTTCCGCGCCGGCGAAACGGACGTGATCACCCGGCTCAGCGCCGACAACTTCGCTGCGCTCTCCCGCGACCTGCACGACGCCTCCTTTGTGGACGCCGGCCCCGGCCTCGAATACAACTTCCTGTTCTTCAACCTCAACAATCTAGGCGAAAAAACCCCGCCGGCGCTCGCCCGCCACCAGAAATGGTTCCGCGAAGTCCTCTTCCGCCAGGCAGTTTCCCTGGCCGTGGACCGCGAAGGAATCGTGCGCCTGGTGTATCAGGGACGGGGCGCGCCGCTGTGGGGACTGGTGACACCCGGCAACCCGCGTTGGGTGGACGCGGCCATCGCTCGTCCGCCGCGTTCGCTCGAACGCGCTCGCGAGCTGCTTCGCGTCGCGGGCTTCACCTCGAAATTGGGAGAGTCGGGCGAGACGCAGCTCTTCGACGCGGATGGCGTCCGCGTCGAGTTTTCCATTGCCACCAGCTCATCCAGCGGCGAACGCTCCAAGATGGCCGCGCTACTGCAGGACGATTTGAAGAAACTCGGCATAGGCGTCCAGGTGGCCCCGCTCGAATTTCGTTCGCTGCTCGACCGCGTCTTTCAGACGAAGGAATACGACGCGTGCGTGCTCGGCCTGGCCAGCTTCGACGCCGATCCTAACGCCGACATCAACGTCTTGCTTTCGAGCGGCGCCCAACACCTGTGGAATCCCGCACAGCCAAAGCCCGCAACAGACTGGGAAGTGGAAATCGACCGGCTGATGGAGCAGCAGCTCACCGCGCGCGGGTTTGAGGAACGGAAGCGCCTCTACGACCGCGTGCAGGAAATCCTGGCGGAATATCAACCCATGATTTTTCTGGCCAGCCCGCACATTCTGGTCGGCGCGAAAAGCAGCCTCGGCAATTTCCATCCCGCGGTGCTCGAGCCGTACGTCCTCTGGAACGCGGAACAACTCTTCTGGCGCGCGCCGGGCGGAAAGGCCGGCCCGTGAGCGCCGCCAGAACGCGTGCCGTCGAAACAGCATCGAAATTGCCGGATGATGCCCGGCTGGTGAAAGACTGTCTCGCCGGCAGAGAGGAAGCCTGGGCGCTCCTGATCGAAAAGTACAAGGCGCTCATCTATTCGATTCCAGTGAAATACGGCCTGCCGCCGCAGGAGGCCGCCGACATCTTCCAGACCACCTGCCTGGAACTTCTGGCGCGCCTCGGCGAATTGCGCGAAGTGCGGGCGCTGCCGAAGTGGCTCATCCAGGTGGCGCACCATCAGTCGTGGCAATGGAAGAATCGCGCCAGGCGCCTGGTGAGCCGTGAGTCTGAGGAGGGATCGGTCGAGCCCGAAGTGCCTCCGATCGCGGAAAGCTTGCTGCAACAGAGCGAGGAAGAGCAGATGCTCCGCGACGCAATTGCGGGGCTCGCTCCGCGCTGCCGCCAACTTGTGGAAATCCTGTTTTTCGAGGACGAGCCGCGGCCCTACGCTGAAATCGCGGCCGAACTGGGTGTGGCTGTCGGTTCCATCGGCTTCATCCGGCAAAAGTGCATCGAGCGGCTGCGCCGCCGTCTGGAAGAAATGGGTTTCGCATGACGCGGCGGACGCGGCAGCCGCGCGCCACCGGCGGCAAACCCTCTCTCGAGACGCTCATTGCGCAGTTGGTCGCGGTGGAGGAAGACGCGGATCGCCAGAAATTCCTCGCCAGCCATCGCAGGCTGGTGCGGCACGAGGTGGTTGAACAGCTCGCGCGCGGCGTGGTGGAGAAAGTGCGCGTGGATACCCGCGAGGCGCTGCGCTTCGCCGCCGCGGCCCAATCGGTCGCCCACCGCGTCCGTCGTAAGGAATCCATGGCGCTCGGCCTCCGCGCCATGGCGAATGCGCTTTACGCCAGCGGGGACAATCGCGCGGCCGTCGAGCACCACGAGCAGGCCGTCCAAATCTACGAGGCGCTCGAAGATTGGAAGGAAGCGGCGCGCACGCTGAGCAGCGCCATTCAGCCGCTCATCCTGATAGGCGAATACGATCGTGCCATCTCCGCCTGGGAGCGGGCGAAAGAAATCTTCACGCGCCTCAAGGAACCCTGGCGCCTGGCGAGGCTTGAACTCAACGCCGGCAACATCTTCCACCGCCAAGACCGCTTTGAAGAAGCTCTGGCGCACTACGAACGCGCCTACGAAGGCCTGCTGCCGCACGGCGACGCCGAAGGGCTTGCCGTGGTGCTCAGCAACATGTCCGTCTGCCTGATCAGCCTTAACGATTTCCCGCGCGCCCTGGCCACCTACCAGAGGGCCCGCGCCGTGTGCGAGCAGAACCATATGCCGTTGCTGGTGGCGCAGGCGGACTACAACATCGCCTATCTCTACTGCCTGCGCGGCGAATACACGCAGGCCATCGAGATGCTTTATGCGGCGCGGCGCGCCTGCGAGGCCATCGGCGACGGCTACCACTTCGCCCTCTGTCACCTCGATCTCTCCGACGTTTACCTGGAACTGAACCTCAGCGAAGAAGCGCGGGAAATGGCGCACGAAGGCTTCGTGCGCTTCGAGGCGCTGGGCACCGGCTACGAAGCTGCGAAATGCCTGGCCATCGAGGCCATGGCCATCGGCCAGGAGGGAAAAACCGCGCTGGCCCTGGAGCGCTTCACAAAAGCGCGAGAAATGTTTGGACGGGAAAGAAACCAGGTCTGGCCCTGGCTTCTCGATCTCTACCAGGCGCTACTGCTGATTCAAGAGGGCCGCTACTTTGAAGCCCGGCGGCTGGCCACGGCAGCGGCGGGATTCTTCGATGGAAGCATCCTCGCAGGAAAGGCCGTGCTGGCCCGCTTGCTGCTCGCGCGCATCGCGCTCGAAATGGGCGAAACCGCCCCAGCCCGGGAGGAAGTAGAGGCCGTGATGGCCCGCCTCCCGAATCTTCAGCGCCCGGTTCTTGAATACCAGTCCCATTTTCTCAGCGGGCAGATTGCCCTGCGCAGCGGCGATTCGCGCGCGGCCTACGCCTCATTTCAGGAAGCGCGCAGAGTGCTGGAAAAGCTGCGCGGCCGCCTGCAGGCGGAAGAGCTGAAGATCTCGTTCGTAAAGAACCGGCTGCTCGTGTACGAGGCGCTTGTCGACCTGTTCGTCAGCGGCCAGGGAGACGGCGCCGGTGCTGGTGAAGCTTTCGCCTGGATGGAAGCCGCGAAGTCCCGCAGCATGACGGAAATGATCTTTCAAGGCGGGCGCAGCATGCCCATCGGCACGGGCAGCCAGAGCGGGCTGGTGCTGCGCATCCGCGAGCTGCGCGAAGAACTCAACTGGTATTACCACCGCATTGAGCTCGAAGAGCTGCGCCCCGAGGAGATTTCCCGCGAGCGCATCGAGCGCCTGCAGGCGGAAGCTCAGGCGCGCGAAGGCGAACTGCTGCGCACGCTGCGCGAGCTCCCCGCGCACGAGCGCGAATCCGCCACGCTCGAAGCCCCAGCGGAATTCTCGCTTGATCGCGTCCAAGCTGCGATTCCGGCAGACGCCACGCTCGTCGAATACTACTTCAGCGGTGACCGCGTGATTGCAGCAGTCGTCACGCGAGAGAGAGTCGAAATCCTTCCCGTCACCCTGGTCTCCCGCACGGCACATTACCTCCAACTCCTTCGCTTCCAACTCTCGAAATTCCGAATGGGGCTTTCCTACGTGCAGCGCTTCGCCGAGACCCTGCTGCGCGCCACCGAAAGCCATCTGGATGCGCTCGGCGCGGAGCTCATCGCGCCGCTTCGCTCGATGCTCCACGGTAGCCGCCTCATTTTGGTGCCTCACGGCGGGCTGCACTTCCTTCCCTTCCACGCACTGCACATCGAGGGGCGCTATCTGTGCGATGAGTTCACGGTCTCGTACGCTCCCAGCGCCACCGTCTTCGCGCTGTGCCAGGAAAAACCGTTAAGCGATAAGCGCGCGTCGCTGGTGATGGGCGTTCCCGATGCCCGCGCCCCGCAGATCCTTGCCGAGGTCCAGTCGGTCGCC
>Ga0187803_10000740_pt1 | contig 12869 bp, 7 predicted proteins | sample NC_wetland_sal_i_2_FD_132425 | JGI IMG/M metagenome (GOLD analysis project Ga0187803, IMG submission 132425) | Wetland sediment microbial communities from Neuse River Estuary, North Carolina, USA - Control_3 | ecosystem: Environmental > Aquatic > Freshwater > Wetlands > Sediment | place: USA...
GACGTGATCCTGTGCGATTTGAATCTGGAGTCCGGCTCGGGAAAAGTGGTTTCCGGATTCGACCTTCACGACCGCATGATCGAGAGAGTGGAAGCTCGCACTGGTCCTCGCCCATCCTTCATCTTCATGACCGGAGACCTCGTCGACGCCGCCGTCGGTGAACAAGCTGGCCGCGAAGGCAATCGCTTCCTGCAGAAGCCGTTCCGTATCACCGAATTGCTAGCGCTTTTGAATGAACTGCCTTCCTCCGACATCCTCCAGCCCAAGAACAGCTCGTCGTAAGCTGAACAGTTTCCGATCGCGCCAGTTCTCCACTGGTTTTGAATTTTCGGGTGCTGCGACCTTGTGGTGCTCCAGGTTGTGGGAAACATACCTGCTTACTACTATTTTGTCTTTGTTCCCGGCAGGTCGATGCCGAAATCCCAGACGTAACCGCTGATGCCTTCGTCGGTCATTTCGACGAAGGCGTATTCGCCGGGCTCGAGGCGCTCGTCAACGGTATAGCGGAAGACGCCGGTGGCGGGAGTCCACGTTTGGATCTCGACGTCTTTGGCGTTGTGTTTTTCTTCGCCAGTGAAGTGGATGCTGATGCTGTCGATGAGGCGGTGGCCTCCCTTGACTTGCGCGCGAAGCAGGCGAAAACGAGGCTCGCGCGAATCGGCCGGCCGCATGAAGAATTCGGGCTCGGCTGTCGTGAGACGAATGGCCGCACGCTCGCCTGGGATTTCGATCGTTTTCTTGCTTGGGATCATCGACACGCCGCTCAAAATTTTTTCGACTTCGCGGCCGGTCGACATCTTGATTTCCGCGGTGCTCTGCTTCATTTCCCGAATCTGCTTGTCGCGATCAAGGGCGTACAAACCGACGGCGTCCGGGAGAAACAGGTTCGGTTTGATTTCCAGGCTTCGGTCGACATCGATGTCCTTGGTGAGCTGGGCCACTTGGGACGCGTGAATTTTGGCTTTGAGTTCAGCATCCTGCGCGGATTGCTCCGCCTCGGACTTGTGCGTGGCGTCCCAGTTCACCAGACTCGCAGGAATTTCCTCCCACTGCGATCGCTCGACGCTCCAGTAGCGAACCCGGTCTCCCTGCACCGTGTATTCGCGCGCCAGTTGAAACGTACCGTCCGTCAGGATCAGTTTCTTGCCTTTAGGAAGAGCAACGGGGATCTGGTTCGCCGAGGTGGGAGATTTGGCGCCTGCGTTTTGCTGAGCGGCCAAAGGCTCTATGACAAAAGTGCCCGAAAGATTGGGCAGAACTGCAAGCAGTGCCGCCAAGAGGATTACGATTTGCGCCGGGAGTCTCATCGTGTTCCTGAACTACCTATTTCCTGCACAGGTCTTACGATGCCACTATGGCGATGCAGGTTTTTTGTATGTTTCGAGGATAACGCTCAAGTGCCCCACACGCAACGGCGCGGAGAGCGGCGCAGGCCTCCGCCCGTGTGGTTTTGTATGCGCAAGGTGCAAATGCCACAGGCCGAAGCCCTCGCCACTCGAGTCAAAATTGCATCTGCAAAACGAAAATCTTGACCCCAATGATTTCGGTTTATATTCTTAAGGGAAGCGAAAAAAGGCGGGCCGTCAGTGTTCACAGCGGGGAAACAGGGCGGTGAGGACACTCAAGTCCGTATTGGAGAACAGCCAGCGTTCCGCCTGCCCTCCGACGGCTCCGGCAGCGCGAACAATCGAGCCGAGATGTTTGCTGCGGGCAACGGCGCGAAGATGCTCGGTGCAGATTCCCGTCAGAATTGAAATTTCGTCTTCGGTGAAAACTTTCTGAGTGGATTTAACGGTGATCATTTCCTGCCATCCTCCGCTATTTTTGCGGCCAATCGGCTCCGCCCAAAACGGAGTCCATGATACGAGAACACTTCTTTTCCGAGCAATAGTCCTGCCGTTTGCTCGATGCAGCGCTTACTCGTCGCGCTGAACAGGCAAACATCACGAAGCAAAAGCTTTAGCGGCAATCCAAACGGAAGGGAATCGTACTGGGGCATGTCGCGCAAAATCCAGAAGTGAAAAAGTGTGCTATTTTTTGTACCGCCCTACGGAATTTTGTGTAGCTTCAGAACACTCCTCGTTTCATGGCGCAAAGTCGGCGCTACAATTCCTGCCCGCCGGCCTGTTCAAACGCATGAGCCATGTGAAGCACACGATCTTCTCCGAACGCAGGCCCGTAAATTTGCAGGCCGACAGGAAGGCCGGATGACGTCTTCCCGGAAGGGACTGAAATGCCCGGCACCCCGGCCAAAGATCCCGTAACTGTATATATATCAGCGAGATACATTTGCAGTGGATTGGCGGTTCGCTCGCCCAACCGGAACGCTGGCACCGGCGAAGTAGGTGTCACGATGGCATCAACTTTTTCAAACGCTTCCCGGAAATCCCGTGCGATCAGAGTGCGAACCTTCTGTCCCTTCAGATAGTACGCGTCGTAATACCCAGCCGAAAGGACATAGGTGCCCAGAACGATGCGCCGCTTCACTTCAGCGCCGAAGCCGCGGCCGCGGGTCTTTTGATACATCTCGATCAGCGTCGCGCCGGGAACACGCGGGCCGTAGCGCACGCCGTCGTAACGCGCCAGATTGGAGCTCGCCTCGGCGGTCGCGATGATGTAGTACGCCGCAATCGCATATTCTGTGTTTGGCATGCGGATGGACACACGCTTGCAACCGAGCTTTTCGAGCAATGCAATTCCCGCCTCGATCTTTCTTCTCACTTCAGGGTCAATCCCCTCACCGAAATAATCGTCGGGAATTCCAATGCGCAAACCATGCAAGGACCGCTCGAGGCCGCCGGCGTAATCAGGAACGGGCACGGAAGCCGAGGTCGAATCGCGCGGATCTCGCCCGGCGATGACGGACATCACCATGGCGGCATCGCGGACTGTGTGCGCGAATGGCCCAATACGATCCAGCGACGAAGCGTAGGCGATCAGGCCGTAACGAGACACGCGGCCATAGCTCGGATTCAACGCAGGGACGCCGCAAAACGAGCCAGGCTGCCGAATCGATCCGCCAGTGTCGGTGCCGAGCGCCGCCACGGCGAGATTTGCGGCCACTGCCGCGGCCGAGCCGCCGCTGGAGCCCCCCGGGACATGATCGGTCGCGACGGGGTTACGCACGGGTCCATACGCGGAGTTCTCGTTTGAACTCCCCATCGCGAATTCGTCGCAATTCGTTTTGCCGAGGACAATTGCGCCGGCCTGTTCAAGGCGCGTGACCGCGGTCGCGTCATAAGGCGGCCGGTAGCCTTTCAAAATGAGCGATCCGCAAGTGGTGGGGATGCCGTGCGTGCTGATGACGTCTTTCACCGCCACAGGCACGCCAGCCAGAGAAGGCAGCGCGTCGCCTGCGGCGATGGCGGCGTCAATCTTGTCTGCTTGGGCGTACGCGCGCTCGGGCGAGAGGGCCAGAAAAATGTTGAGTTCGGCGTTGCGCTTTTCGATGCGCGCGTAGAAGTCCTTCACCAGCTCGCGCGCCGAAATTTTCCGGGCATCCAGTGCCGCGCGGACCTCTGGAATTGTCCATGTGGCTCCGGCGCTCACTTTTCGATCACCCGGGGGACTCGGAAATAGGGTGCTTCGGGATCGGGCGCGCCCTGGAGCACTTCCGTGATGATATCGGCGCGCACGACAACGTCCTCGCGCAAGGCCGAATCACCCGCGGAAGCTGCAACCACTTGCGTCAATGGCTCGACGCCCGAAGTGTCAATCTCATTCAACTTGTCAATGTAGGTGAGAATATCGTCAAGGTGAGCGCGATAGGTATCCACTTCCTCGGCGGACAGCTCCAGATTTGCCAGAGCCGCCACTTTTAACACGTCTTCCTTGCTGATCTTCATAACCTCGCCCAAACCCGCAGAATCAAGTGCACGATTCTAGCACAAGCGCTCTGCCGAACTTGTCGTCCAGGCAGCGGCTGGTGGACGTGTCAATTTGTTGCGGAGTGGACCGTTGAGCAACCCGAATACTCCTGCGAAAGCTCTGGAACAGGGTTTGGGCCATGACGACCGGACCGCAGCCGAAGACCCCCAGCGGATCACGCAAGTGAAGCGCCGTCAGTCCAGTACGATACTGATAATAATACACTTAAATTCTACTCGACCCAGTCCCAGTACCCTGGGACCAAAAATTTTGAAGCGGGCCGCCTATCGGTCATTCTGGGCGAGTCTGTTTACTATTGGAACGCTATCGAATGTGGCGCGCTGCCGCTTAGCGAACTCGGTTCTTTCGATATCTGTAGATCGAAGTGATTGAGCAAGACGGCCAATTTTCGGAGCAGGCCTTCACCATTTTGGAGGCCCTAAAAAGACCAACTATGCATTGGCTGACTCCAGGGATCGAAACCGAGTTCGCGTACGGAACGTGCGTAGTTCTCTTCGGGCTGCTGGTTCTTTTAGTGAGGAACAGGAAAATGACGACCAGAATTCCCTATACATTTTATGCCTCGCCCTCGCGAGGGACGGTCCTGACAGCTTCGCCCACGTCGAAAAGTAAATCGACGCAAAGCATGCGGCGCGCGACAACGCCGGTTCAACATTCCGGGCTTCTCTTGAGCACAGGTCTCGAGTACACGCCCCGCGGGAACGGAAATTGCAAATTGCCGGAGAATTCCGCAAATCAGAACCATTTGATCGGGCCTCTGGAATTCCCCGCTCTGCGCGTTTCAGCAGAGACGAAAATGGATCCGGCGTCATTTCCGTTTGGGAATCTTGACGATGTTACGCCGGCTGAAATTCCCGCGTTTGCTGCGCCGGAGACGACTCCAACAAGTCAGGAAAACATTCCTACTTCAACGGCCGCAAACGTTCCATGCGAAATGGAAGAGCGATGCGCGCAGGAAGTTGCGATCGCGACCGAATCTCAGGTGACGGATAAGACAGTGTCGGAAGCGCCTATCGCCGAGCAAAAAAGCGGGACCGAGCAGGTCGAGGGGAAAGAAGTCGCAATAGATGCGCAGACCCCGCCTGTTCACACCAAATCCGAAAAGAAAGCGCCGACAGAAGTGCTCCCGTTTTACGGGCTCCCCCAACAGCCTTTCGACGTGACTCCGGACCCGGCCTACCTTTATTTCAGCCCATCGCACCGCGAGGCGCTGACATCGCTCAAGGAAGGGATCGATCATTTCCGGGGATTCATGGCGCTCGTCGCCGAACCCGGCATGGGCAAGACCACTCTTCTGAATAAATTGATGGACCAGCTGAGCGATTCCGCGCAGGTCGTGTTCCTGTTTCAAACGCAGTGCACCTCCCGCGAATTGCTCTGTTTTATCTTAAATGAATTGGAAGTGGACCACGCGGGGATGGACGTCGTCGCCATGCATCGCGCGCTGAACCAGGCCTTACTCGAAGAAATGCTGCGCGGCCGCCGGTTCGTGCTCATCGTGGACGAAGCGCAAAATTTGCAGGAGCCGGTGCTGGAAACGATCCGCCTGCTCTCCGATTTTGAAACGACACATTCCAAGCTGATTCAAATCGTCCTGGCGGGGCAGCCGCAATTGGCGGAGACGCTCATGAAGCCCGGCCTCGTGCAACTGCGCCAGCGCATTTCCGTTCTTTCCAGCTTGAAGTCGCTCACCGCCGCCCAGACGTCGGAATATGTCGAGCACCGCCTGCGCGCGTCGGGCTGGAGCGGCAACCCTCTCTTCACGAGCGACGCATTGGCGCAGATCGCGGAATCGAGCGAAGGCGTCCCTCGCAGAATCAATAATCTTTGCTTCAATGCATTGCTCGAGGGCTTCCATCGTGGGCAGGAAATCATCGACGCGGAACTCGTGAAAAAATCGGCGGAGAAACTGAATCTGGAGGCGCTGGTCCGGCCCCGCCAAATGGATTCACATTCTCGCGAGTCAACCGCGCACGCGGAGACAATCAGCAGCGCGGAAGTTGCGCAAGCCCTCGCCGCCGCGTTCAACGCGCATGCCCGGCCGGGCGCGAAATCTGGCCCCATGATTGTGCCCAAGCCAAAACCCGAAGTCGTCTTGACCGGAAATCTCACGGAAAAAGTCCGTAGCCAGGGCTGGAGCAAGCGGCCCGAGTACCGGATCATGGTAACGCTGGAACGCGATCCCGTCACCGGCGCCCCCATCGCCGACCGCTACTATTGCTGCAGCATCTATATGGACGAACCGCAAGCCGCCGGCCTCAAAACCGGCAAGCCCGTGCGAATCAAAATTGAACAGGATTAAATAGCACAAGCTTCATAGCGTACGGAATAACTCACAATTTTGTAATTGTGAGGCGCGCTGCGCGCTGAGGAATCTCACTGCAGAATAGTTTCAAGTAGGGTCATCTACCCCAACATTCCCGGCTTCTTCAAATACTTGTCCACAATCGTGTCGGCAGTGCGATACGTCAGGGCGAGGATTGTCGGTGTCGGATTGGCCGCGCCGCTGTTGGGGAACGTGGAAGCGCCGATCACGAACAGGTTGGAAACGTCCCAGTGCTGCTGGTGCAGATTGACGACGCCGCGGTCGGGAGACGTGGCCATGATCGTGCCGCCCTGGATGTGTGTGGATTGGTAGCGCGTCACGTCGTAATTGCCGTAGCCGGGGAACGGGTTCACTTCTTTCGCGCCCATGGCGTGGCCGATCTCGACCATTTTCGCGTTCATGAACTCGACCATCTTTCGCTCGTTTTCCCGCCAGTTGATGGTCATGCGCAGGAGCGGATCGCCCGCGGGATTCTTGTACGTGGAATCGAGATCGAAGTAGTTTCCCTGGTAGGGAATGTGCTCACCGCCAAATCCGATGTTGGCCACGCGGTCGTACCATTCGATGGACGCTTTCTTCCAGGCCGATCCCCAGCGCGGCAACTTCATCGAACGCGGAAGATCGCCGAAGGTTGAAACCGGTTGCGTGCCGGTCATCGTGGCCCCGATCACACCGCCTCGGATGAAACCGACATTGCTGTGATCAAACACGTCGGCGTCAAAATCGGCCATCCGGATTCCCGTTCCGCCGGCGCCCATAAACCGGTTGAGCGGCTTGTCCATGAACACGTTCACGCCGAACTGCAGCTGATGCGTCAAATTTTTTCCCAGCGTGCCCTTGCCGGTGGACGGGTTGTAGGGCGTGCCGATGCCGGAGAGAAACAAGAGGTGGTTGTTGCCAAGCGTATAAGTCGCCAGGATCACCAAGTCGGCGGGCTGAAAAACTTCTTCGCCGGATTCATTGAAGTACGTAACCCCGCGCGCTCGTCCGCCATTGGGCCCCTTTTCGTGCACGATGCGACGCACAGTGACGCCGGTGCGCAGCGATACGCTTTGCCGCTTTCGCACTACGGGCAGATAGACGCTGGTGGGCTGAGCCTTGGCTCCAATCATGCACGGCGTGCGCTCGCAGAATCCGCAGAAGGCGCAGGGCGGCCGCGTGACGCCGTCGGGATTCGTATATTCCTCGCTGGGGATCGCCGTGGCATTGATGAAGGGATGATATCCCAGCGATTTTGCCGTGGCGCCGAACAGCGTGGGGAAATACGGCACCATCGTCGGCGGCATCGGGTATTCGGAGCTGCGCCAGCCCTCAAAGACGTTGCCGCCTTCAATCTTTTTTCCGTTCAGATTTCCCGCTTTTCCAGAAATGCCAACTTCGCGTTCCGAGCGCGCGTAGTACGGCTCCAGCTCATCATAGGTGATGCCCCAATCCTGGATCGAGTGGTCTTCCGGCAATTTCTGTTTGCCGTACCGGTCGATGGTTTTCGAGTACATCTCAAAGCAATCTGGCATCAGTCGTGGGTAGACCGCTCCCCAGTGCTCGCCCGTTCCGCCGACGCCCGTGCCGGGCAGGAACGCGCCGAATTGACGGACGGGACGAGAGCGCTCATTGGCGTTGTAGCGCAGCGCGATCGCATCGGTCGACGGATCTTGCATCATGTGCATGCGCACAAAAAACTCCAGCTCGTCCATGCCGGTGATGTACTCGGGCATGCGCGGGCGGCCGCGCTCGAGGATTGTGATCGAGTGTGGGGTGCGCCCGCTGAGTTCCTTGGCCATGAGCAGGCCAGTCCAGCCACTGCCGATGATGAGGATGTCGGTCGAGGGAAGGGTCTTCATGACTTCTGGACCTCATCCTCGGTCGTGCGGACTTTTCGTCCGATGGCTTGCTCGAGGCTGATGGGCTTGGGGCGGAACGCTTCGCCGAAGTGCTTGGTCAGTTCGTCATAATTGCTCATGCGCGGGCCCGGGAATCCGACCAGCTGCCAGCCGACCATGTCCACATTGCCGCCGTGCACGGGGTCGGAGAACATTCCTTCCATCGTGTTCTGGCGCAGCAGGGCGAAGAGATGCGTGTTCTCGATCTGCTGCAGCTTCTTGTCCTGCTCTTCGGGAGAAAGTCGATCAAAACCCTTTAGCGCCTTCAGGCCTTCGCGATACGTCTCGCTCGGCGTCGCTTTTCCCTGATAGCCGAATTCGCGCGGTGCATTCTCGTCAAACGGACCTTGCGTGTAACGGAAACGGTCGCGTCCGTAGGGGCCGGCAAGCTGCCGATCGATGTAGATCACCACGCCGGCTTCCTTGGCGCCCGGACCGGAATCGTCGCTCGGGAAAATCCGCGCCGCCGCAGCCGCGACGATCAGCGCTTCTTCCTCGGTGAAAAAGCGCAGCGGAATTTTCAGAGTTTGGGTTGATTTTTCCTGCGCAAACAGGCGCGAAACCCGCCGGTCAAGCGAATACACGAGGACGCCGCCGACACTTGCCGCGGAAAGAACCAGAAATTGTCTGCGCCGCATGCGCGAAAGTTTACCACAGGAAAAGCGGGTAAGGATCAGCCCACAGTTTCCCAATAAAAAAGTCTGCAAGAAATGGCGACTGGATCGTTCTCCTTATGGGCGCACAGAAGCGTCGGGGCGCTCGCAATTCAAGTTCAAGGGGGAGCATCATGAAGGCAATCAACGGACACGCCCGCAGATCTCATCTTTGGCTGCTCTTCGTCGCGCCTTTCCTGGTCATCACTGCTGCCTTGTGGTTGAAACCCTTCCAAGCTGCAAACGGCGAAACGCCGGTCGCTACCTATTCTCAGGGTCTCCTTCATTTGACCATTCCCTATCAAGCCGCTCAATCGGGAGCAGGGACTCTAACCGTGGAAGTCCTGAACCCAGACGACCAGGTCCTGGGGCGTGCGGAAGAGAGAGTGGACGTGACAGCGAAGAGAGGGCAATGGCAAGAGGAAATCAAACTGGAGAAACCTCTGGCCCTGGATGATCTGGTGTGGCAGCGCGTGCGCTATCGCTTTGACTACGAGGATCAAAGGCGCGCGGCGCTGGAGGGTGTGGAATCCATCTCGCAGATTCTACGCACACCCGTGGTTCTTATTCTCGGCCAGCAATCTTACTTGACGGGCGGCCAAGCCGCGGTACGACTCATTGTCACGGATTCGCGGAACGAAGTGATTGGCGGCCCCGGCGCGGTGCGCATCGAAATCTTGGCGCCGGACCAAAAGCCTCGCATCCTCTTCACCGGACGCCTGAACCGCCGAGGCACCGCTCAGGCGCAGTTCCGGTTTCCCGTCGGATGGGTGGGGAGCTATTCGCTGCGGTACTTCGTGGACACGTCTATCGGTTCAACGGAGTTTACGCAAGCGGTGCGACTGGAAAACAAAGTCTCCGTTCTCCTGACCACCGATAAGCCGGTCTACCAGCCGGGGCAGACGATTCATGCGCGCGCGCTGGCGCTGGATCGCTCCAATCATGAAGCGGCAGCCAACCGCAAACTGACCTTTGAAGTGGAGGACTCGCGCGGCAACAAGGTTTTCAAAAAATCGACACAGAGCGACAAGTTTGGAATTGCTTCGGGCGAATTCGGGCTTGCCGATGAAGTCAACCTGGGTACGTACCACCTCCGCGCCGTGATGGGTGAGTCTGAAGCCGGACCCGCATCCACGGCCGAAATCGCTTTGAACGTGGATCGATACGTCCTCCCGAAGTTCAAGGTCGCCATCGATTTCGGTGGAAAGGACAACCATGCCAAGCGCGGTTACCGACCGGGCGACCACGTAACGGGAACTGTCCGAGCCAACTACTTCTTCGGAAAGCCCGTCGATAACGGCGAGATCTCCGTCAAAGCCACGAGCATGGACGTGTCCGTATTTAACGCGGGCGCGGTCCAGGGCAAAACGGATCACGAAGGTGCCTATCACTTTGACCTCAAGTTACCCAATTATTTTGCCGGACGCCCAGTTAGCCAAGGAGCGGCGCGCGTGTTCATCGAGGCCACGGTCAAGGACTCCTCGGATCATTCGGAAACTCGCGGCGAGCCAATCACTGTCAGTGAATCGCCTTTGCTCATCACCGCAGTCCCCGAGGGAGGCACGCTGATCCCCAACCTGGAGAACCAGGTTTTTATCCTTACATCGTATCCTGACGGAACGCCCGCCAACGCTACCCTAACTGTCCATGTCGCAGGAAGACCCGATCAAAACACGACCGCCGACGACGGCGGAGTTGCCGTGATTCGTGTAAACGCAGGCGCCGGAACACAAACGCTCAAGGTGGAAGCGCAAGATAAGGAAGGCAACCGCGCCTCCAGCGTCATTCCCTTGCAAGCCCGCGAAGGGCCCGATCAAATTCTGTTGCGGACCGAACGCGCCGTGTATCGCGCGGGTGACCGCATTCAAATGAAAGTCTTCTCCACCCAAAAGCGTGGCGCCGCGTACGTAGACATCGTCAAAGAAGGACAGACTGTGCTGACGCGTGACCTGGACATCGAAAATGGCCAGGCCGAACTTTCCGTGATTGCCTCCGCGGAGATGGCTGGCACACTGGACTTCAATGCTTATCTTTTCGGAAGGGACGCGCAACCTGTCGGCGACCACCGGCTAATCTTTGTTCAGCCCGCCGATGAACTCAAGATCGAAACCACTGCGGACGCCCCGGTCTACAAGCCGGGCGTCGACGCGCGCATTCGCTTTCGCGTAACCAACGCGCATGGCGAGGGAGTTAGCGCCGCGATAGGGTTGCAGGTGGTGGATGAGGCGGTGTTTGAACTAGCGGAAAAGCAGCCAGGTTTTGCCAAGGTCTTCTTCTATCTTGAGCAGGAAGTGTTGAAGCCCCGTTATGAAATCCACTCGATCGGCATTCCGGACATCATAGAGCCGGGCGAAGAATCTCAGGCCGGGCCGCGTGACCGCGAAGCCCGGGCGTTGTTTTCAGCCACGGAAATGGTGAACACGAACAAGTTTGACGCAGAATTCGGCCGGACCGTACCACAGGCGAAATACGCCGAATACTCGGGTCGCTACCGGGCGCGTTTCCTTGTGCAGGTGCGGCAACTGTCGAAAACTCTCAACCACGCTTTCACTCAGGCTGCTCCGGTGGGTGGTCTGATGGAAGTGCTTGGAAAAATGAGCGGAGACCAAGCGCCCGAACTTCGCGATGCGTGGGGCACCGCCTTAGACATTGAGCCCGTTCAATCGGATCCCTGGAATCGGTATTACCTGGTGCGTAGCGCGGGTCCGGACAAGCAACTTGGCACTGCGGACGACCTGTGGACCTTCCTGGAAGTTCGTCACAGAAAGATTGTGGACCATCCGAGATCCGGCCCGAATACGATAGAACTCAAGATCGAGAAAGATCGCGGTCCATTCAACGGCCGCGCGGAGATCGTGGGAACCGCCGTCGATCAGTGGGGTGCGGCACTGGAAGGAGCGACTTTATTGGTTCGCGAAGTTTCGACCGGGACTACAAGAGGTGGGGGTGTCAACGCCATCGGGCAATTCCAGATGAGCTCTCTGCCCCCGGGTGATTACGAGCTTCAGGTTTTTATGGCCGGAGAAAAGATCCTGCGAGATTTTTCATTGGGCCCGCGCGACCGCGCAATTGTTGCCGCTCTTATCAGGCAAGAATGGCCGACAACGACTGTCTCGGAGACTGACGCAAGAGAATTGATCGGAGTCGTCAATGGGGCGCTTGGCGGGCTTGTCGACCCGCAAATGGATAACAGGCCCATCAATGGCCGCGACTTCCTGCCGCTTGCATCGCTCGCCCCTGTGCCTGCTGCGCGACCTGACGGCATTCGCGGTACGGCTCAAGCCGTAACGGTCACGGAGACAGCACCTCTCGTTGAGACCACGACGGCGGCTCTTTCCGGGCCAGTTAAGAAGGAATCTTCCACTTCCTCCGCCCCTCGCGTCCGGTCATATTTTCCGGAGGCGCTATACATCAACCCGGAGATCATTACTGACAAAGATGGTTTCGCCAGCATTTCTGTTCCCCTGGCGGACTCCATCACAACTTGGCGCATGGCGATGATGGCTTCCACGCCGAGCGGCGCTCTGGGCAGTTCCACTTCCAGCTTGAAAGTGTTCCAGGACTTCTTCGCGGACATCGATCTGCCGGTTACGCTCACGCAAGGCGACCGGGTCTCCATCCCCGTGGCTGTCTACAACTATTCGGGAGGAGGCGGCGACGTCAGCCTGCAATTGCAAGCGGAGGATTGGTATTCCCTGGTGGATGACGTTCCCGAGAAAAATGTAATGGTGGAATCGGGCCGTGTGGGTGGCTCGCAATTCACTCTGGAAGCCAAGCGGATCGGGAAATTTAAACTCACACTTTCCGCGCGCATGAATGGCGCGGTGAATCGCGCGGATATCGTGGTCCGGGAAATTGAGATTATTCCCAACGGACGCGAGCAAAGCCTGGTGTCAAACGGGCGGCTCGAAACGAGTGTGCAACACGAAGTGCGCTTCCCGGCGGATTCCATTCCAGGCGCGAGCAAGATTTCCGTCCGGCTCTATCCCGGTCCTCTGAGTCAGGTCATTGAAGGCATGGACAGCATATTGCAAATGCCGGGCGGTTGCTTCGAGCAGACTTCGTCCAGCACATACCCGAATGTTCTGGCGCTCGACTATATGAAGCGCACCAAAAAACTGA
>Ga0187803_10000741_pt1 | contig 12845 bp, 11 predicted proteins | sample NC_wetland_sal_i_2_FD_132425 | JGI IMG/M metagenome (GOLD analysis project Ga0187803, IMG submission 132425) | Wetland sediment microbial communities from Neuse River Estuary, North Carolina, USA - Control_3 | ecosystem: Environmental > Aquatic > Freshwater > Wetlands > Sediment | place: USA...
AATACAAAAACATCCAGCGGCGCCTTGAGATCAGTGGCTATCTCGAAAGCAACTGGAACGCCTCCACGCGGTGCTCCCAATACAATTACATCGCCACGGTTCGCGTATTTCCTCAGGCGCTGCGCCAGCTTTTGACCAGCTTCCTTGCGATTCGCAAAGATCATCGATTTCCCTCTTACTTATTCCCGAGTTCTCGCCTGTTTTGATATTTCAGCACTAGACCATGCCAGTCTCCGTGAGAGCAATCACAGCTTCTCGTGAGGCTGGTCACATGCAATCGTCAACACGCCTGTGACGCAGGCCACTGCCAGGTCGGGTGCAAGAGATCAAAAGTGGAGGTGGTCTCAAAGAAAGTCGCCAGGAAGTGGAGGAAGGTTGACATGAGTACCGATCGGCAGCGGCCTTTAGAGGGCCGGGTGCAGTAGCCTAGAGTCAGAAGGAAGGCACCTTCATGCCCATCGAAAAGAGCGAACTGGGAAAAACAGGTGAACACCAGGGACTGATCGCCGATCGCATTAAGCGACCGATGCCTGCTGACGCAGCCCGGCGACAGAGCCTTGTGCATTTGTTTCACGAGTTTTCGAAATGCCAGGCCGAGTACCTCCAATACGATGACGGATACCGTAGTTGGAGATATACATACGTACAAGTAGGTCTCGCCGCGCAACATTTTGCGGCGCGGCTCGGTGAACACAATATCGGCAAGGGTGATAAAGTCATCGTTTGGTCCGAAAACCGCCCGGAGTGGATCGCCGCATTCTGGGGTTGCGTCCTCGCCGGTGTCATCGTTGTGCCAATCGACTACCGCACCTCACCGGATTTCTTGCGGCACGTGCAAAAGATCGTCGAAGCTCGCCTTATTCTGGTCGGAGAGGAAGTTCACTTGAGCATGTGGGACCGCCAACCGCCCGCTTGGCGACTCTCCGAACTCGAATGGTCCACTGAGAACTTCGAAGCGCCGCAGGTTCGTCTCGACAAGGACGACGTCGCTGAGATCGTGTTCACCTCCGGTGCTACAGGAGAGCCGAAAGGAGTCCTCATCACGCATGGAAATATTCTGGCCAATATTGTGTCGCCGGAACAGATTGTTTCCAGATACGCCAAATGGTTTCGACCAGTCTTCCCAGTGCCTTTTCTCAGCTTGATCCCGCTGAGCCACATGTTCGGTCAGATTCTCACGCTCTTCATTCTGCCGCTCATCCCTGCGGTAGCAGTCTTCATGCGCGGATATAGCCCGCACGAAATTGCGCGGCAAATTCGTAATCGGCGTATATCCGTAGTGGTCGCAGTGCCAAAGATCCTCCAGGTCCTCAGGAAGCACGTTCTGCACCAATTCCCGGAAGCCGCTCGTTTACCCCAGGTTCCAACACATTGGGTGCGTCGCTGGTACCGCTACAGCCGCATACATTCCTCATTCGGATGGAAGTTTTGGGCATTCATCGTCGGTGGCGCGCCGCTTGCCAAGGAACTTGAGGAATTCTGGTCCGGGCTCGGATTCGCCGTCATTCAAGGGTATGGTCTCACTGAGACAGCCCCTCTCGTTGCCTTCAACAATCCCTTCGATACCAAGGAAGGAACGGTTGGCAAGCCCATCGCCGGTGTAGAAGTCAAGATCGTACCAGGCGGTGAAATCTTAGTGCGCGGTGGCAGCGTGTCGCCGGGGTACTACCAAGCTTCTGCTGAGACGGCCACCGCATTTGAGGATGGCTGGTTTCATACCGGAGATCTCGGGTCCTTAGATAGTGCTGGCAACCTGATCATTCAGGGGCGCAAGAAAGAAATGATCGTCACACCGGAGGGCCTGAAGGTATTTCCCGAGGACGTAGAGGTTGTGCTGAATGAGATTCCAGGTGTTCTGGAATCCGCAGTAGTGGGCAGAGATCACGTGCATGCGGTTCTGGTGCTTGAAAATGCCTGCGACCCGAACGAAGTTGTCCGCCGGGCTAACCTGCGCCTCGAAAATCACCAGAAGATTCGGAGCATCTCGATTTGGCCCGGCGAACGGCTACCGCGTACGGAAAGCACGCAAAAGTTAAAACACGGCGAGATCCAAGCCTGGGTCGAGAGCGGCGGCTCGGCGCCAACAACTTCAAGCGGACAGGATATGATCGATCTCCTTCGAAAGTACGCTCCTGACCGCGCCATCACACCAAATACGACGCTGGACGAACTCGGTCTGAGCTCTCTCGATAGGGTGGAACTCATGATTGATTTGGAGCAGAACCTCGATACCAGCGTCGATGAGTCGCTCTTGACTGGAGCGCGGATGGTCTCCGAGCTAGCTGAAATCGGTGTGCCTCCAACTGCCTCGGAATTCCCCGCATGGAACCGAATCTGGTTGGCCAAGATCATTCGCAACGTCGCATTGTCTACGCTTTGGCTCCCACTCACTCGGCTGTTCGCGCACGCCCGTGTTTCCGGCCAGGAACACTTGGCCTCGCTGCGAGGACCTGTAATCTTCGCGCCAAACCACCAGAGCCATCTGGATACGCCCTTGATTTTGTCTGCCTTACCTGCGCGATATCGCTACCGCATTGCAGTGGCAATGTGGAAGGAGTATTTCGATGCTCACTTTTCTCCGAAGCGACACACTCGGTTCGAACGATTCCGCGATAGCCTCACGTATGGCCTCGTGGCCTTGTTTTTCAATGCGTTCCCAATTCCGCAGACCGAGGCTGGCGCGCGTCAATCGCTGAGATACATTGGGGATTTAGTTAACGAGAATTGGTCAATCTTGTTCTTTCCGGAAGGTGGGCGCACTGAGGCGGGAGAGATCCAGCCATTCCAGCCAGGCGTTGGCCTAATAGCAGGACGGTTGGGTGTGTCAGTGGTTCCGATTCGATTGCGAGGGGTGGAAAAGGTCTTGCACCGGCACGCCCACTGGCCGCGCCCTGGCCGCGTGCAGATAGCCTTCGGAGCACCGCTGCATCTTAAAGGCGAAGACTACGGCGCACTGGCGAAGCGAGTCGAGGAAGCTGTCCGCGCGCTATAACATGGGAGACGCACTGCCCCAAGGCTACTTCGTCCATACCGTCAGATACGCGGTCCTACATTGGGCGGAACGAACGAGAAAGCGACCGCCATTTTCGATTGCACCGGCTCTCCGTTAAGGTGGGCCGGTTGAAATTTCCACTGTCGGATGGAGCGTTCGGCGGGTTCGGTCAGCGACGGAATTCCCCGCACGACGCGGACACCGGTAATTGTCCCGGTATCGTCGAGGTCGACTTCCAACACAACCGTGCCCGAGACAACGCTCGTCAAGGGATAAATGGCCTCGACCGCGCTAACGACCTTCGGCGGATCGAAACGCGGGGATTCCGGCTTCTTATTATTTTGAACCGCTCCTAGGCCGACCAATAGTCCCAAGAAACAAGTACTTATCAGCACGGGACGCATACTCGGTAACCCTCCTAATTGTCTCACGAGCTTGAGTTGCCTCAGGCGGAAGGCTTGGGCGAGCCCGAACTCGAATTCGATTATCCGCGGTCTAGGACCTCCTCCGTCGAGGATAGTCAATCGCGATTGCAACCATGTGAGCACGTCGCCGCCGTGTCATCGGGAATAGATGCGCTGACGCTATGGCACCGCTCACAAACCTTCTGTGTCCCGCGTCACACCCCGGAAGACTGGTCCATGCGAAGCCTCTTGTGATGAACGTCACTGTTCCTTGTGTCGCGATCTGGCTATATGAAAAAAGGGACATGGTTGTCGTTGGTAAGGATCGGAGGACGATATGGAAAAAAAGTACGTATATCGCGTGACTGCGGCTTCAACGGCAGCTCTTAGCGGGATTGCAACTGCCGAGGAGATTCAACCCTCGATTGTCTTCAGCGCTCCACCTGAATTTCAGGGAGAAGCAGGGCGGTGGACGCCTGAACACTTGTTCTTGGCATCGGTGGCAGGTTGTTTTGTGAGCACTTTTTCCGGAATGGCACGATTCTCTAAGTTTGAATTCCTCTCGCTTGATCTCGAAGTGGAAGGAATCCTCAGCAAAGAGGAAGTAGGTTGGCGATTTGCACAGATCGACCTGCAACCTCGGTTGAAAATTGCCGAGGGAAAGGATCGTGACCGCGCGAACCGCTTGCTCGAAAAGGCAGAAAAAACGTGCCTTGTGGTCCGCTCCATCAACAGCAAAGTGATCCTGGAGCCGGAAGTCGTTGTGGAAGAAGAAGTCCTGGAGCGCGAGAAGATGGGGAATTCGATCCCGATCAGCTAGCTGTGTGTTAGCACCTTTGCCCAGCTTTATGCGTCCCTGGCGCTAATTCCGGTTGCATCCAGCAGCAGGAATGTGCGAAGAAGCTTGCGCGTTTCAATCAAGCAGAGCTAGGAAACCGGCATGTCTTGGCAGACCATCGCAAAATCAGGCAGAGACTGGGCACAAGTTCCGAACCTAACGGACTATGAGCGAGCCAGGCAGACGTTCAGCTGGGAAGATGCCCGCAAAGAGCTCGATGGCTTGCCAGGTGGCCAAGGGCTAAATATCGCCTACGAAGCGGTCGACCGACATGCAAAAGGTCCGCTTCGTGATCACTTGGCCATTCGCTGGCTTGGCAAGAACGGCGAAGTCGAAGACTTCACCTACGGTCAGCTCCAGACCCTCACGAACCGATTCGCAAACGCCTTGCAGCACCTCGGAGTGAGCAAGGGAGACCGCGTCTATGTTCTGGCAGGCCGGATTCCGGAATTGTACGTTGCTGCCTTGGGGACACTGAAGCACGGATGCGTCTTCTGTCCTTTATTTTCAGCATTTGGTCCGGAGCCCATTCGGGCACGCGTAACGATTGGCCAGGCAAAGGTGCTGATTACCACGGAGTTGCTCTATGACCGAAAGGTGAAGGCGCTCCGGCCCTCTCTGCCATTTCTCGAGAATGTTGTCCTGATCGGGAACAATCGTCAGTCGACGAATGTGCCAAACACCAAGGATTATCTTCAACTGATGGAGAATGCCGGGGACTCCTATACCATCCGGCCGACCGCGCCGGAAGATATTGCCCTCCTGCATTTCACGAGCGGCACGACAGGAACTCCCAAGGGCGCGGCCCACGTCCACGCAGCTGTCATCGCCCATCACATCACCGGTAAGCTTGCGCTTGATTTCCACAAGGACGACATCTTTTGGTGCACTGCAGACCCGGGATGGGTGACAGGGACGTCCTACGGCATCATCGCTCCGCTTACGAACGGTATTACGAGCATCATTGACGAAGGCGACTTCGATGCGGAACGATGGTACGGAATTCTCCAATCGCAAAAGGTGAGCGTCTGGTATTCTGCGCCAACGGCCATTCGCATGTTGATGAAGACTGGATCTGAAGTCGTGCGGAAATATGATCTCAGCTCGCTTCGCTTCCTCTCCAGCGTTGGAGAGCCGCTGAATCCTGAAGCAGTTGTATGGAGCAAGGAAGTCTATGGGCTTCCTTTCCATGACAATTGGTGGCAAACGGAAACCGGCGGAATTATGGTCGCCAACTTTGCGTCGATGGACATTCGACCCGGGTCTATGGGCCGGCCATTGCCGGGAATCGAAGCGGCGATTGTGCGAAAGAACGAAGGCGGCTCTATAGAAGAAATCTCGGATCCTGATGTTCAGGGGGAACTAGCTCTGCGTCCAGGCTGGCCCTCGATGTTTCGAGCTTACTGGGGCGAATCTGAACGATATCAGAAATGCTTTGCCGGAGGATTCTATCTAACCGGAGATCTTGCGAAGCGGGACAAAGACGGATACTTCTGGTTTGTCGGCCGCAAGGACGATGTGATCAAGACCTCCGGACATCTAATCGGTCCGTTCGAAGTGGAGAGCGTTTTGATGGAACACAGGGCAGTCGCAGAATCCGGGGTGATTGGCAAGCCGGACCCCATGGCGCTAGAGATTGTAAAGGCCTTTGTGGTGCTCCGCAAAGGCTTTGCGGCTAGCGAAGCCTTGCAGCGCGAATTGCTTGGGTTCGCACGAACAAGGCTCGGGGCTGTCGTCGCCCCGAAAGAGATCGAATTCGTGGAGTCATTACCGAGGACGCGGAGCGGTAAGATCATGCGTCGGTTGCTCAAAGCGCGAGAGCTCGGCCTTCCCGAAGGGGATATTTCCACACTGGAGTCAGCCTAGATGGGGACGAATACCATTTCGAAACCTTTGCCGGTTGATCGGGACCACGCCCTGTTCCTGTTTCGAGAAATGCTGCGTATCCGCCGATTCGAAGAGAAGGCTGCCGAGATGTACAGCCTGCAGAAAATTCACGGCTTCCTCCACCTTTATATCGGGGAGGAAGCCACAGGCGTGGGAGCCATGCAGGCATTCACGCAAGATGACGCGATTGTGGCGACATACCGCGAACATGGCCATGCCCTCGCACGCGGTATGCAGGCCTCTGCCCTGATGGCAGAAATGTATGGCAAGGCCACGGGATGCAGTCACGGCCACGGCGGCTCGATGCACTTTTTTGACGCAAGTCGCCGCTTTTACGGTGGGTACGCCATCGTCGGCGGCGGATTGCCCATCGCAGTGGGTCTGGCATTGGCCGACAAGATGCAAGACCGCAAGAGAGTGACAGCCTGTTTCTTTGGAGATGGAGCGGTTGCCGAGGGCGAATTCCATGAATCCATGAATCTCGCAGCCTTGTGGAAGCTTCCCGTGGCTTTTCTCTGCGAGAACAACCTCTATGCCATGGGCACGGCACTGACGCGGCACCAGTCACAAATAGACATCAGCCTCAAGGCGCGTTCTTACGGAATGGATTCAACCTCCGTGGACGGGATGGATGTGCTTGCCGTGGAGGCTGCTGCGAAGCAGGCTGCGGCATACGTCAGGAGCGGCAACGGACCTTTCCTTCTGGAACTGCGAACCTACCGCTTCCGCGCGCATTCGATGTCCGATCCCGATTTGTACCGCACAAAGGAAGAAATCGAGGAATGGAAAAAGCGCGATCCAATCACACTTTTCAAAGCCCGTCTGCGAGAGTGGGGATTACTGACCGATTCGGACGTGGCTCAAATCGAGTCGGAAATCACTGCTGAGATGGAGGGGGCTGTCAAGTTTGCCGAATCCAGCCCAGTAGAACCAGTCGAGGACCTGCTCAAAGATGTCTGTGCCCGGGTGAAACCGTGACCAAGATGACTTATCGCGAAGCAGTGCGGGCGGCATTGCGCAAAGCGCTTCGAGCCGATCCTCGCGTTTTCCTCATGGGGGAGGACGTCGGTCGATACGGCGGCGCCTTTGCAGTAAGTCACGGCCTCCTCGATGAATTCGGACCGGACCGAATCCGCGATACTCCGCTTTCTGAATCCGTCTTTGTCGGCGCAGGAATTGGAGCGGCTCTGGGGGGGATGCGACCGATCGTGGAAATCATGACGGTGAATTTCAGCATGTTGGCCATGGACCAGATCCTGAATAACGCCGCGACCTTGCGCCACATGTCCGGCGGCCAGTTCGGCGTGCCGCTCGTTGTTCGCGTGGCTACGGGAGGAGGGCGCCAAATGGCTGCGCAGCATTCTCATAGCCTGGAGGTTTGGTACGCGCACATCCCGGGCATCAAGGTCTTGACGCCTGCAACTGTTTCCGACGCTTATGGAATGTTGCTGGCGGCCCTTCAGGAGCCGGATCCTGTCTTTATCTTCGAGCATGCAACGCTATACCCGTTGGAAGGAGAAATTGACGAGACGGCAGGGTTGGTTGACCTCAACCGCGCAGCGGTGCGGCGCGCCGGGCGAGACGTAACTCTCATCACCTTTGGAGGAACGCTCGGCACGACGTTGCAGGCGGCCGAACGTCTCGCCGAGGAAGCCATTGATGCAGAAGTGATTGACCTCCGCTCCCTGCGCCCGTTGGATACATCGACGATTGTGGATTCCGTCGCCAAGACGCATCGCGCAGTGATTGTCGATGAGAGTTGGAGAACGGGGAGCTTCGCAGCGGAAGTTAGCGCACAAATCATGGAGCTCGCCTTCGACAATCTTGACGCGCCTGTGGCTCGCGTATGCAGCGCCGAGGTGCCGATGCCCTACGCGAAGCACCTCGAGGCGGCGACGATGCCCCAGGTGGAGGGGATCGTCAACGCAGCGAGGAGCTTGGTGCCACATCATGGCTGAGTTTCCAATGCCGCAGCTTGGTGCGGACATGAGTGCGGGCAAGCTCCTGCGGTGGCGCAAGGCAGCGGGAGATCATGTGCAGCGGGGCGATATCATCGCGGACGTCGAAACGGATAAAGCGGACATTGAGATCGAAGTCTTCACGACTGGCGTGATTGAAAAATTCCTCGTGCAGCCGGGGGAAAGAGTTCCTGTCGGAACCGTCCTGGCGGTCATCCGCGAAGAAGGGAAGCCTCTTACGGCCGAGGAACTGCGTATCATGACAACAGCGGCCCGTGAACCCATTCCGGCCATACCGGAAGCACCAGCTCCTTCGATAGCACCAACGGCAATACGCCCTGCTGTGGGCGAAGCAAGGCTCCACATCTCTCCAGCCGCAAGAAAGCTTGCGGCCGACCTCGGAATCGACCCGGCTTCCTTGGCTGGGACAGGTCCCGGAGGCCGGATTACTTTGGAAGATGTTCAGCGGGCAGCGCAAGCCAAAGCTGCTCAGCCAGCGGCGGAGGTGACGTTAGATCGGCCGGCACGAATGCGCCAGGCGATTGCAGCTGCGATGGCTCGCTCAAAGCGAGAAATTCCTCACTATTATCTGAGCACGACGATCGATATGAGTCGGGCAATGGCTTGGCTCACTCAGGAGAATCTCAAGCGCACCGTCGAAGACCGGCTCGTTTATGGAGTGCTGCTTCTGAAGGCGGTGGCCCTTGCGCTGCGCGACGCTCCGGAGATCAACTCAATTTGGGCGGGCGGTAAGGCGACGCCGGTTCACGATATTCATGTGGGAGTGGCGATTTCCTTGAGAGGCGGCGGGCTCGTGGCCCCGGCACTGCACAATACGGATCGTCAGAGCCTTGGTGATCTGATGAAGAGCTTTCGCGATCTAGTGCAAAGGGCGCGTGCGGGCTCGCTTCGGAGTTCCGAATTGGGCGACCCGACGATCACGGTCACAAGTTTGGGAGAGCAAGGGGTAGAAAGCGTATTCGGCATCATCTATCCTCCTCAAGTCGCACTCGTGGGTTTCGGCAAAGTCGTTGAGCGTCCGTGGTCCGTGGAAGGACAGGTCGTCTCCCGGCCGCTTATCACAGCCACTCTTTCTGCAGACCACAGGGTAAGCGACGGGCATCGCGGGGGACTTTTTCTCGCAGCCGTCGATCGCAAGCTTCAGGAACCGGAAAAGCTATGACGAAGGACCAGATTAGAGAAACGGTTCTCCGCGTTCTCGGCCAAATTGCGCCCGAGGCTGATTTGTCGCAGATGAAATCGGACCTCAGGATTCGCGACCAATTGGATATCGATTCCATGGACTTGCTGAACTGGGTCATCGGCCTGCACAAGGAGCTTAACGTCGACATTCCAGAGGCGGACTATCCCAAGCTCGCCACGTTGGGCGGCTGTATCGATTATCTTGCGGCTCGCCGAGAGCTTCAGTAGCGCATCGAAGTTGAATTAGTAGAGAACAATTGTGACACACCAAAGATGTCAAGCCCTGCCGAGACTCCTGGCGCCTCCGGCAGATTGTGCCTGAGACTTCTTTGCCGGTTTGAAATGATGGCTGAACCACTCCGCGGCAATTCGTGCCACTTCTTCCAATGTTCCCGGTTCCTCAAACAGGTGGGTCGCACCCGGAACGATCACCAGCTTTTTGTCGGGACACTTGAGCTTCGCCAACGCATCTTTGTTCATAGTGATTACAGGTTCGTCGTCTCCTCCGACGATCAGAAGCGTAGGAGCCTGCACGGACCTGAGCGCGTCTTCGGCCAGATCGGGTCGGCCTCCTCGAGAAACGACTGCAGAGACGACATCGGGAAGCTCGGCAGCCGCCACAAGCGCGGCGCCGGCCCCGGTGCTGGCTCCGAAATAACCCACTTTAAGGTCCTTTGTGTCGGGGCTGTTCAGAATCCATTTGGTCGCGCCACTCAAACGCTTCGCAAGGAAAGGAATGTCGAAACGAAGTTCGCCTGAATACTCATCAATGGACTCTTCTCTTCGGGTCAAAAGGTCGAATAGCAAAGTGGCGATTCCATGAGCTTGGAGTACCTGCGCCACGTAGCGGTTCCGTGGGCTGTGGCGGCTGCTGCCGCTGCCATGCGCAAAAAGAACCAAGCCATCCGCGCCCTTGGGTAGAACTAACGTGCCCTCAAGCGTCGCCCCTTCGAGGTCAATCGATACCTCGCGCTTGATGCCATCCAATTGTTGTGATTGCCGGCCTGGGATCATGTTCGAGCTCCCTTCTGGATCGCTGGGATCGTCCTGTTCAACTTTTTGAAGAGCCGGCTCCCCGGCTCGACGAAGCAGTTCCGTCACCTCCTCATCCGCCATTTGCGAGAAATTTTCATAGAACTGACCGATCGCGTAGAAATCTTTCGGCGCGTAGACACAAACAAGGTCATCCACTTCACGTTTGAGCCGATTACAGGTGGAAAGTGGAGCGACCGGGACGGCGACGACAACCCGGGCGGGCTTCATTTGCCGGAGCGCATGGATGGCCGCGCGCATGCTCGACCCGGTGGCGATGCCATCATCTACAAGGAGAACGGTTAACCCTTCGAGTTTCAGAGGGGGCCGCGCGCCCCGATAGAGATTCTCGCGTCGCTCAAGTTCCTTCTTCGCTCTTGCAGTGACTTGATCGATTTGCTCCTCGGAAATGCCAACTGCTTCTATGATCTCCCGATCAAGAACACGCGTGTCGCCCGTTGCGATAGCGCCGAATGCGAGTTCCTCCTGTCCTGGAACGCCAAGCTTTCGCGAGAGAAATATATCCAACGGAGCATCCAAGGCTTTCGCTACTTCAAAGGCGACCGGAACTCCGCCGCGCGGAATTCCGAGGACAATTACATCCTTCCGATTCGCATATACCCGTAGCTGCTCAGCCAGCTTCCGGCCGGCTTGTTCTCGATCCCGAAAGATCATGTATTCATCCCCGAGAGTCATGTTCGTCGTCCCGCTCTAACCTCGTCGGAGACCTCAATGTGCTTCTGCGACAGACATAAGGATACAGGCGTGGACGAATGCTGCAGTGATGCGAATCACAGACGATAATCCGAATGGCAGCCAAATATGCGAGAGGAATTTCCGGGTCTCATTTGAGCGCGGCCAATGATCAAGAAAGCATCTTACGCTCGCCGTTTAGGAATCGATCTTGAATCGAAAAATGAGAAAGAAATTTTCAAATGGTTTCTGGCGTGCCTGCTTTTCGGGAAGCCGATTCAGACTGAGATTGCCGAGCGAGCCTACGGGGAACTCGTGGCGGCCCGGCTCACAAGCCCTGGTGCAGTCCTCAGGGCAGGGTGGGACAAGCTGGTCGGCCTGTTAGATCGCGCTCACTACGTCAGGTACGATTTTTCCACGGCGACGAAGCTTCTTGAGGTTTGCGAGGAATTGAAGAGCCGTTACGGTACGCTGACAAGCCTCCTAGCACAAGCCCGGACGCCGTCTGACCTCGCGCGCAAACTACAAGAGTTCAAGTACATCGGACCTGTGACGACCAGAATCTTCCTCCGAGATGTCCGCCCAATTTGGTATCGCAGCGCGGCACTCAAAAAGGGAATTTAATCGGAAAAGTTCAGTGGCTACCGGTCGCCTTGCGCGCTTCAATATTGAAGTACTCGATTTCCATGCATCGTCGGGCCTGATTCCAGCGGGTTGGAGTATGGAAAGCTCCGCAAAGGTCCGCCATTTTGTCCGTGATGCCGAGTGCGTGTACTCCCTCGGCGAGTGATGCATGGCAGCCGCGGATCAGCGTTGGATATAGACGCACGCCACGCGGAATCCCGCCTGCCATTTCCATCACATAGATGAAGGACTGGTCATTACGCTCGGTTTCGTCGATAGCGTAATCGTCCACAAAATCGCCTGCACCATACAGAATTGGCCGGTCCTTGTAGAACTCGATCCCGCGAAAAACGTGGCTCGAGTGACCGAAAATGACGTCTGCCCCCGCATCAATCATTGCATGAGCGAAGATGACATGCTCGTGAGGGGGATGGTAGCCCCAATTGGATCCCCAATGAGCGGACACAATCAATACGTCCACAATCTCCCGGCTTTCTCGAATCATCTCCAATAACTTCGTCGCCCGCGAATCGGTGACGTCCGTGGGTACATAAAAAACTCCGGGCCGATCCGCAGTCGCTTCCCAGTCAGGCTCGTTGTCCGTGAAGGCAAGGAGTCCAAGCTTCCGGCCAGACACAACGGACGTGGCAAGCCGAGATGCCTCTCTATGATTGAGGCCCGCTCCGCTATGAATGATTCCGGCTTGATCCAGAATCCCCAGCATCTCAATCAGGGCATCGTACCCGTAGTCCAGGACGTGGTTATTCGCCAGAGAAACAGCATTCATTCGGGCAGCCGCGAGCACGGCAATGTTTTTTGCATCTGATTGAAAGTGAAAAGCCTTGGGATACGCGGACCAGGGTGTTCCTCGATCCGAGATGACACACTCGAGATTGCAAAGCCGCCAGTCAGCGCTATGCAGAATGGGAAGTGTATCTCCCCAAGGGTATTCTGGCGGCGCGTCTTCTAGAACCTCATTCACTAGACGTCCGAGCATGCAGTCGCCCACCAGCAATAGGTCGAGGGAATCGTTAGTCATATCACTAGAACTCTTAGCGTCCAGTTGAGCGCCACACCGGGCGAATTCTTTGGCCTGCTCAATCAGCCGAAGCCGCCATCCCTTCAGCCGCTTGCTGCATTCTCTGCTTGGGGACGACGCGGACAGTGCTGGCTTGTGGCCCTTTATCTCCCGCCTCTTCGACAAACCTCACGGT
>Ga0187803_10000742_pt1 | contig 12845 bp, 6 predicted proteins | sample NC_wetland_sal_i_2_FD_132425 | JGI IMG/M metagenome (GOLD analysis project Ga0187803, IMG submission 132425) | Wetland sediment microbial communities from Neuse River Estuary, North Carolina, USA - Control_3 | ecosystem: Environmental > Aquatic > Freshwater > Wetlands > Sediment | place: USA...
TCGAGCTTCTTGCCGTCCACCGTCAGCACAATTTTGTATTCGCCGGGCACAACCAGCGGACCGGGCGGCTGCTGGCGCGGAGTTTTGCCGGGAATGGCGTGGTCGGCGAGCGTGTATTCGGTGTAATCGAGGATGTTGCCGTAATAGCTGTAGGGCAAAGCCAGCGGCGTCGGATAGCGCAGGTCCCAGACGAAGCGGTGCATCCCTGGCGTATTGGACAGGACCTCCGGCGGTGCGAACCAGTACGAGGGAACGTTGGCCAGAATCGTGGGAGGCGGCGGAGGGGTACTGGTGTAGCGCCGCACAAGGTTCCCGCGTGCGTCAAAAATTTCCAGCGTCAGTTCGCGCGCTGGCGATTTCAGGTAGTAGTCGAGGATGGCGCCATCCGGCGGGTTTTCGCCCGCGGGGTATTCGGGCGGCAGGGGCGTGTCCTGATTCTGGTCCCAGCGCCAGCGCAGCGCGGTTTGCGGTTGGAAGAAGTGCGCGGAAGAGTTGGCGATGCGGGCCTCAGCCTGGCGCAACGGCGTGACGTCATCGAGGATCCACAGCGCGCGGCCGTACGTCGCCGCGACCAAGTCGTCGCCGTGCACCTCGAGGTCGCGCACGGAAGTCGTGGGCAGGTTGAGCTGGAGCGACTGCCAGTGGCCGCCGTCGTCGAACGAAACATACGTCCCGGTTTCCGTGCCGGCGTAAAGCAACCCCTTGCGCACGGGATCTTCGCGCACCACGCGGGCGATACCGTTGTCCGCCAGTCCTTGCACAATTTCTTGCCACGTGCGTCCGGAATCGTGCGTGCGATAAAAATGAGGCCGCGCGTCCTGCGCCACGCCGACCGCAACGTAAGCCGTGTCCGCGTCGTGCCGCGAAGCCTCCAGCAGAATAATCGAAGCGGGCGAAGGCAGCCCGGCGGAAACGTTTTGCCAGGTTGCCCCGCCGTCGCGGGTCACCTGGATCAGGCCGTTACTCGTGCCCGACCAAATTACGCCGGCCTGAAACGCCGAAGGCGCCAGGGTTGTGATCGCGCCCCCCGGCGCGCGGCCTCGGCCTCCGGCTGGCGGCGCAGCCGATGGCGCGCCTTGCGTCAGATCCGGACTCATCTCGCTCCAACTCATGCCGCCATCCGTAGTTTTGAGCACGTACTGCGTCCCGAGGTAGAGCGTGTGCGGATCTTGCGGCGAAAAAATGATGGGGAGCATGGAAGCGGCGCGATATTTGCTTCCAGGGACAAACACATACGCGTATTGGCCGGTGCGGCGGTCAAAGCGGATGAGCGTGCTGTACCAGCCCTCGTTGTAAACAATATTGGGATCGCTGGGATCGGCCACAATGTACCCATACTCAAATCCGCCCACCGGAGCCCAGTCGCGCTCGGTGATTTCTCCATAATCGCTGCGGCTGGCCAGCGCGGCCGTGCCGCTATCCTGCTGCGCGGCGAGCACGCGATAGGGAAAATCGTTGTCGGTGGAGACGTGATAGAACTGCCCGGTAGGCTGGTTGTACCACGAACTCCACGTTTCCCCGCCGTTCATGCTGATCACCGTGCCTTGATCCACGCCTAGGATGATTTGCTGCGAATTTTCGGGGTTGACCCAGATCAAGCGAATGTCGTCGCCGCTCGGCGCGCCCATGAAGGATTCAAATGTCTTGCCGCCGTCGGTGGAGCGGTAGAGGGAAGTGTTGGGGACATACACGACATTGGCGTTACGCGGATCAACCAGAACTTTACCGAAACTGGGAAGACGCGGGTCGGCCGAGCTGCGGCGCCACGTGGCGCCGGCGTCGTCGCTGCGGAAGAGCCCCTGGCTCTCAATTACGTAGATGCGGCGGCCTTGCGTGCCGGGAGCGACGCTGATTCCCATGCGGCTCAGATTCTCCGCCGGTAAGCCTTGACCCGCAACGAGTTCCCAGGTTGAGCCTTTGTCGGTGGACCGGTAAACAACGGGCGCGGCGGCATTCGCACCAGAGGGCCCAAAGGCGCGGCGGCCTAAAGAAGCGTAAACAATGCGCGGATCATCGGGCGCAAAACATAAATCAAGCGCGCCGGTGTTGTCGTCCTTGAAGAGAACCTTGTTCCAGGATTTGCCGCCATCGGTGGATTTGAAAACGCCGCGCGCGGGGCCGGGAAGGCGATCACCGGCCGCGGCGACCAGGATGAGGTCAGGATTCCGCGGATCGACCAGAATGGTCGAAATGAACTGCGTTTCGCGCAGGCCGATATTGTTCCATGTGGCGCCGGCGTCCGTGGATTTGTACACGCCCTCCCCGGGCGTGGATTCGCCTGTGCCCACATAGACGATGTTGGGATTCGATTCGGCCACTGCGATTGCGCCGATGGAGGCGACGTGCTCTTGATCGAAGATTGGCCGCCACGTTTGCCCGCCGTCGTTGGTCCTCCACACCCCGCCTTGCGCCGCGCCCATGTAATAGACGCCGGGCTGGCTCGGCGCTCCGGTCACGGCGGAAGCGCGACCGCCGCGAAACGGTCCGATCAGCCGCCAGCGCATCCCGTTGAACAGGTTGGGATCCATCTGCTGCGCAAAGGCGGCGCAAGCCACAAGCGGGACAAGGACGAGTATGAGGGCCAGTCGAAAATACGGGCCTGAACGGGCGATCGGCGAGCTTCTGAACCAGCCGAGCTGAGAATTGTGGACCATGCGGCCTCCTGCGAGCGGGGAGAGTCTATCACCCGAAGTGCCGAGCCGTGGAGGCCACCGATTCGCTTTTTCACAACTCCGCCGCTGGGCTGGCGACTAAAAGTCCCCGGTTGCCAATTTGGCCAGTCAGGATGCCTCCCAGAATCGGTCTTACGCCATGTGTTTCGCGAAACACACCGCCTAACCGCCCGGATAGGTGGGGGAGTACCGGAAACCTCGTGGAGGCCCGCAAATCGCCTCTGCGCGCGAACTGCGTTTTAGGCTAATCAGAGAAATCGAGGTTGAAGCAGAATCACCCGCGGCGCCGGGACATCATGGCCAGTAAGTCGCGACCTTCGGCCAGCCCCAGCGCAAATGCCGCGCCGAAATAAACAAGTCCATAGGGAATGAGGACAAAGATCGCGAGGGGAATCGGTGAACGATGGCCGGCAGCCAGCTTCACGGCCCAGCCGGCCGCAGCGGCCAGAAGCGCTGCAGCCCAAGCCTTGGCCAGATACTGGGTTGGAAGCCCGGTGCGGCCGATGCGCTTGTTCAGGGTGCGGCGCAGAAGCGTGAACTCGACCCACGAGGCGAAACCGGCGGAAATCGTAAGCCCGGCGACGCCCCATCGCGGAGCAATGCCCAACAGCGGCGGCAGGGGAATGGCGCAGGCGTAACCGAGAGCCGTGGTCAGAATGACGCGGACGATTGCGTAGCGCAGAGGCGTGCGCGTATCGCGCAAAGCGTAATAGGTCGAAGAATAGAGCCGGCCTAGCGTGGAAGCCAGCAGACCAACGGTTGCGCCGGCCAAGATCCCCCAAACGTAGGCCGTATCGGCGCGCCGGAATTGGCCGGACTGATAAATCGCGCCGACGATGACGTCTCCCAGGGTCAAGAACGCGACCGATGACGGCAGCACAAAAAACGTAATCTGGCGCAAACCGGCGTCGAGCCGCGCGCGCAGCGCCTGGGCCACTTCCGTGCCTTCGCCCACCACGCCGGACATGGCCGGAAGCTCGGCCGCGGAAACCGACATCCCGAACAGGCTGACGGGAAGCGTATAGAGTGTCTGCGCGTAGGCCAGGGCCGCAACCGCGCCGGTGGGCAGCAAGCTGGCCAGCAGGGCGTCAATATACGCGCTGATTTGCACCACGCCGCGGCTGATGAACACGGGAAAAAAATTATGAATGACGGTGCGGACGTTGGCGGCGTGATAGGCCAGAGACAAGCGCAGGCCATGCAGCAACCGCAACACTACGGGCAATTGCACGGCGACCTGCAACGCGCTGCCCGCCACCGAACCCCAAGCCAGGATGGCGGCGAGAGGGTATTGCGCGTGGCGCGCGCCGAAACTCCACAGGGTCGCGATCATCGCCGCGTTCCACATCACCGGCGCGGTGTAGGAAAGAAAAAAACGCCGGTGACTGTTCAAGATTCCCAGGCACCAGGCGGAGAAAACCAGCAGGCCCGCGCCGGGAAAAAGGATGCGCACCAGGCGAATGGTCAATTCGCGTTTTGCGCCGGAAAAGCCCGGAGCGATGGCATCGATGAGAAACGGCGTGGCCAGGACTCCGATCAAGACCAGGATCGAAGTGCCCAGGGCCAGCAGGGCGGCAACGGCTCCGGCGGTGCGGCGCGCTTCCTCTCGGTCATCGCGGGCCAGCAGGCCGGCATAAACGGGAATGAAGGAGGCGGAAAGCACTCCTTCGCCGAACATGTTCTGCAGGAAATTGGGAATGCGAAAGGCGGCTTTGAAGGCGTCGGCGGCGTCGGAATTTCCAAAATAATGAGCAAAGACGCGATCGCGGATCAGACCGGCGACGCGGCTCAAGAAAATTCCTGCGGCCACCAGAAACGCGGAGCGCCGCGACGACAGGCGGCTCGCAGAGGGATTGGAGGAGTTGGTCACAAGCGAATGTGGCGAGAGCGGTTCATGACTCCGAGCGATTCATTACAAAAGCTGTCCGGCAGGATGTCAACGGCGATTCTAGGGCGTGTGGAGTCATAGGCACGTGCAATGCTTCCGGCCGTTCTGCAATTTGGCGGGGCCAAAGTTTCCCTTGGGTTCCCGCAGTCGCAGCATATATGATTTCCGGTTTGCAGGGCGGTGTCGCGTGCCTGCGAGTTTTCTGTTCATCGCCATCGATTCCAAATCTCAGGGCGCCTCCGAGGAGAGGACCTGTCCGGGCGGGCCGTCATGAAAAAAACGAATCGCAATTTCCTGTTTGCCAAAAAGGGAGGAGCACATTTGCGCCTAGCCGTGCGCGCCCTTCTGCTTCTCTTGACGGCCTTTGTGCTTTTTCATGGCCCAGCGCGGGCGCAGTCGGGCGTGGCGCAATCCGCGGCCGGAAAAGCGGGGGCCTCTGCGCCGGGCGCAGCGCAATCACACGCGGCAAAGAAGCCCGCGGCGAATCCGGCTTTGGCCAAGAGCGCCGCTTCGCCGGTTACGGACTTGCACAAGCAGCCCACGCTTTACGTCGTGGCCTACGCCCACCTGGACACCCAGTGGCGCTGGGAATATCCGCAAGTGATCGCCGAATACTTGAGCAAGACTATGCGCAACAATTTCTACCTTTTCGAGAAGTATCCGTATTACATTTTCAATTTCACCGGCGCCAACCGCTACATGATGATGAAGGAATACTATCCCGCAGACTTCGCCAAGCTGAAGAAATACGCCGTGGCGGGGCGCTGGTTCCCGGCCGGCTCGTCCATGGAGGAGGGCGACGTCAATTCGCCCAACGCCGAGTCCATCTTCCGCCAAATTCTTTACGGCAACGAGTTCTATCGCCACGAATTCGGCAAAGCCAGCGAAGAATACATGCTGCCGGACTGCTTTGGCTTCCCCGCTTCGCTGCCCAGCATCCTGGCCCACGCGGGCATCAAAGGATTTTCTACCCAAAAGCTTTCTTCGGGCTGGCAGCCAGCCCCGCACGTGGGCGGGCCCGATTCGCCGGAGAAAACGCCGGAGGGCATTCCCTTCAACGTGGGCATTTGGCAAGGGCCGGATGGAAGCACGGTGATCGCCGCGCTGAATCCTCTCAGTTACACCAGCACGGTCGAGTATGACCTAAGTAAAACGCCTCCGGAACTCCCGCCGCCGCCCTCTTCGCTCACCGCGCAGCAGCAACAACAATACCGGGAGCGAATGAGCGAGCGTGAAGATTGGGTGAAGCGGCTCCAGATTGACGGCGAGCTGACTGGAGTTTTTGCCGACTATCACTACGTGGGCACGGGCGATACGGGCGGTGCGCCGGACGAAACATCTGTCCGGTTGATGGAAGCCATCGTGACCAAAGGAAAAGCATCGCTGCCGCCGGTCAACTTCGGGCGCGGCCCAGGCGCGCGCCAAGCGGAATTGCCGCCTCCCTCGCCGCCAGTGCAGATGGGCGGCGGGCCTGTGCATGTAATGTGGTCCAAGGCCGACCAGATGTTTCGCGACATCTTGCAGTGCTGCAAAACCGATCGCATGCCCCGCTATCAAGGCGACCTCGAGCTGATCAATCACTCGGCCGGTTCGCTGACTTCCGAAACGTACCAGAAGCGCTGGGTGCGCAAGAACGAACTGCTCGCTGACGCCGCGGAGAAAGCATCCATCGCCGCCGACTGGCTGGGCGGCAGGCCCTATCCTCTAGAGCGCTTGAATCACGCGTGGCGCTTGGTGATGGGCGGGCAATTCCACGACATTTTGCCCGGCACGGCCACGCCCAAATCGTTCGAGTTCGCCTGGAACGACGACATCATCGCCATGAACCAATTTGCCGGCGTGCTGACCAGCGCGACCGAGGCGGTGGCTTCCGCCTTGGACACCCAAGGCGGCGGCACATCGATCGTGGTCTACAATCCACTCAACGTAGCCCGCGAAGATGTTGTCGAAGCCACGGTCGCTTTTCCCGGCGCCGTGCCCGCCTCGGTTCGCATCAGTGGGCCGGATGGAAGTGAAGTGCCGGCGCAAGTCATTGGCCAGAGCAGCGGGGCGGCGAGAATCCTGTTCTTGGCCAAGGTGCCCTCCGTGGGCTTCGCCGTTTACGATGTGCAAGCTGCGCAAGCGCCCAGCGCATCCTCCGAGCTCAAGGTTTCGGAATCATCGCTGGAGAACGCGCGCTACCGCATTCGCCTCGACCGCAACGGCGACGTTTCCAGCATTTTCGACAAGAAACTCAACCGCGAGCTTCTGTCCGCGCCCGTCCGCCTGGCCATCTCCACGGACAATCCGCAGCGGTGGCCGGCCTGGAACATGGACTTTGAAGACGAGCGGCGCGCGCCACGCACCTACGTCGGCGGGCCGGCAAGAATCCGCATCGTCGAAAACGGGCCGGTTCGCGTGGCGGTGGAAGTCTCCCGCGAAGCCGAAGACTCCCGCTTTGTGCAGACCGTGCGGCTTTCGGCCGGCGATGCCGGCAACCGCGTGGAGTTCGGCAATGTCATCGACTGGAAAGCCAAGGAAGCGAACTTGAAAGCCGTGTTTCCGTTGAGCGCCTCGAATCCCATGGCCACGTACAACTGGGACGTAGGCACCATCCACCGGCCCAACGAATTCGACCGCCAGTTTGAAGTGCCTTCGCATCAATGGATCGATCTGACCGACACCAGCGGAGCGTTCGGTGTGACCGTGCTGACGGATTGCAAGAACGCCTCCGACAAGCCGGACGACAAAACGCTGCGGCTGACCCTGATGCGCACACCCGGAACACGCGGAGGCTATCCCGATCAAGGTTCACAAGATTGGGGACACCACGAGTTTGTGTTCGGTCTGGCGGGCCACGAAGCCGATTGGCGCGCGGCGCAAACCGACTGGCATGCCTATCGTCTGAACGCACCGCTCATGGCCTTTGAGAGCCCGAAGCATGCCGGGTCGCTGGGCAAAGAGTTTTCATTGCTGACCGTCAGCGACAGCCGCGTGCGCGTGCTGGCGCTGAAACGCGCGGAGGAGAGCGCGGAAATCATCCTTCGCGCAGTGGAAATTGACGGCAAGCCGGCGAGCGATGTGCGCTTTGCGCTTCCCAAAGCGCTGGCCGGCGTCCGCGAAGTCAATGGCCAGGAAATGCCCGTGAAGATGGCCAACGCTTTGCTCGTCAAAGGCGCGCTGGTGGCTTCTTTCGCGCCGTATCAAGTGCGCAGCTTCGCGCTCAAGCTGGGCGCCCCGCCGGTGCGCGTGGCCCCGCCGAAATCGCAGCCGGTGATGCTGGCCTACGATACTTCCGTGGCTACAACCGACGGCAGACCGACGGAGGGCTGCTTCGATTGCCTGTTCGACAACCCGGCCGGCGCGCAGGGCAAAGCACTGCCTGCGGAGATGTTGCCGCGCGAAATCTCTTTTTCGGGCATTCATTTCACGCTCGCCGCCGCGGGAGGCGGGAAGCCGAACGCGGTCGCGGCCCGCGGACAGACCATCCATTTGCCGCCCGGCAATTTCAACCGGATTTACCTGCTGGCCGCAGCGATCCACGATCAGCGGGGCAGATTTCGCATTGGCGACCAGCCGATTGAGTTAACCATCCAGAATTGGACTGGATTTATCGGGCAGTGGGACTCGCGCACGTGGAATACGCGGCAAGAGGTGATGCAACGCCCGGCGGACGCGCCGCCGCTGCCGGTGGGAATGGCGCCGATTCGGGCGGTCACGGAATTTTCGGGCTTGATCGCGCCAGGATTCATCAAACGCGCGGATGTGGCCTGGTTCGCATCGCATCGACACAATTCCGACGGCAGCAACGAACCGTACGCCTATTCGTATCTTTTTGCGTACGGCATGGATGCGCCGGCGGGGACGAAGACGCTCACGCTGCCCAATAACCCGCGAATTCGCATCCTGGCCATCAGCCTGGCGGAGGAGCCCAACGTCGTTACGCCGGCGCATCTGCTCTATGACATGCTGGAACGTGCGCCGCCGTAAGACGCGATTTGCCCGTAAGTCATTGATTCCACGTCGGCGGTGCGTTTCAGCGCGGGAACCCATTTCGCAATTAGAAGCCTGCTGGCAGCCTGTACGGAGCGCCCCGGTGCTCCCCCGCGTGCCCGGCAACTGCGTCGAAATTAGATGGAGTGTTTCGCGCCACACTCCGTCGGATTTGCGCGCAGCGTCGGGGTTAGACCCTCGAGGACATTGTCCGGCTAGGCCGGAGCATCAAGATGCCTTACCATGTCCAGCATGGATGAGCAGGCAGCAGGATTGTTCGCAAAAAAAAATTTAGCATTGCTGGTCATCGGCTTGCTTTCGCTCGGGGCATACTTCTGGGCAACAAAAGTCGAAAGCCGCGCTCCACGGCTCTTCTCCTACGCGATTCTTGCGCAAGTTGTGTTGTTTCTGTGCGCCGCGTGGTTGATCGTCCGCGGACGGACGCACCGCGCGACACTGGGAATCGTCGTGGCCTTCGCCGTCCTGTTCCGACTCAGCGTTCTGTTCTCCGCGCCTCAATTGTCCACCGATGTCTACCGGTATATTTGGGATGGGCGCGTGCAAGCGGCCGGAATCAACCCGTACCGGTATATTCCCAATGCTCCCCAGTTGGTCAATCTGCGGGACACTAAAATTTATCCCCATATCAACCGGTCGGATTACGCTCCCACCATGTATCCCCCAGCCGCTGAGGCCATTTTTTTTACGGCGACCCGCATCAGCGAATCGGTCACTTGGATGAAGGCAGTGATGATGGGATTTGATCTGCTTTCTTTCTGGCTGATACTCAAAATGATCGCGCTCGCAGAACTGCCTCGCGACCGATTATTGCTTTTTGCCTGGCACCCGCTGGTGGTTTGGGAATTTGCGGGAAATGGGCACATCGACGCGGCCATGATTTTCTTTGTCCTGCTCGCGTTATGGGCCCGCTGGCGTCAAGAAGACGGGATCACGGGCATGGCCCTGGGGCTGGCCATTTTGATCAAACTCTACCCCATCATTTTCTTCCCGGCTTTATTTCGCCGCTGGAACTGGAAGATGCCTTTGGCCATGTTGACGACCATTGTGGCCGGATATGTCCCTTTCTTGACGGTCGGTACAAAGGTATTTGGATTTCTGCCGGGATATTTACAAGAAGAAGGTTTCATCAATGGTGGACGGTACTTCCTGCTGGGCGTCGTGTACCGGTTATTCCCGCATTCCGAGATTTCGGTTTCCGCATTCATGATCATAGCCGGTTTGATCCTGCTGATTTTGGGAGTCTGGGCTACCTGGCGGATGTCAGGTCCTGGGCTCAAGGATTTCACCCCTGTTTTGGCCATGGCCGCGACCTTCACTTTGCTCATTTCGCCGCACTATACGTGGTATTTCTCTTGGCTCATCCCCTTGGCATGCTTGGTCCCCTTTTTCCCAATACTCTTCCTCACCGCCACCGCTTTTTATCTGGACCAGACTCCCCTGCAGGATCCCGGCGGCCCCAGGTGGCAAATCAATCTCTGCCTGTACGTTCCATTTGCACTCTTCTCTCTTTTCCTTCTCGGCAGGAAGTACCTGCGCGGCCCCGCCCCGGCCGCGGAAGAAAAGGCCCTCGAACAGCAGTAGTTGGACAGGAAAGGAAAAATTCACCCGCGGCGTGCGTTCGACAGCCTGAGGACTTGCAGTCTCTGATTCAACTTCGCGCGCTGGCTCCCGGTAACGCGGTATCGTTTGCCTCGCCACTCTGCATCCGGCGGGTCCGGAAGGTCCGCAGCCATTCCGCCGTTTTTGGCGCTCTCTCCGGAGCGCGCAGCAGTTCATCGGCCAGGCGGCTGAGGTCGGCCAACACGTCAATGTCGTAGAACGGTTCAATGACAGTGACCGTAAGGCCCAGGGACCGGGCTTGCGCCATCAGCGCTTCCAGGGCATTCGCCGTGCCCATCGCATCGCCAAGAAAGAGATTGGGGTGGGATGCTGTCGCACCCACCAGATAGTATCCGCCGTCGTATGTGGGACCGACAACCAAGTCACTGGCAGCAAGCATCTCGAATGCGCGCTGCAGTGTAGAAGCGGGCAGGTGCGGGCTATCGCTATTAAAAGCGATCACGCGCCGGTGGCCTGTTGAAGCGAATTGCTCGAATACCGATGAAAGGCCAGCGGCAATGCCATCGCCTGTCTGCGCCACGATGGCCACAGCCTTACCCACACTGCGCGCGAGATCCTCGACATCGGGAGCCGGGCACATCATGACGACTTCTATGTGATCGAGCGATTTTGCCAGCGCCAGGGTATCGTCCAGCAAACAGCGATAGAGTTCGGTAATGGAGCCCGCAGCAAGGCTGGGACCCAGCCGAGTCTTCACCATGCCGGGTCTCGGGGCTTTGGCCATGATGACCAGCGTGCAATCACTATTGGCCGAACGCGTCATCTTCTCGCCGGAGCTCCATCGGCAGGGCCACGCGAGCTTCACACAGATTGCGGCGTGCTGGCTCGTCGCTGCCGGAAATAATAGCGCACGATGCGGGTGAGAATGAACCACCCCGCGCCCAACGTCCCACGAAGAGTGCCACTGATCTTCGATTGCCCAATGCGCGGATGATAGCTGACCGGGACTTCGATGATGCGGAAGCCGCGAAGGGCACCCTTGAGGATCATCTCCACCGCCCAACCGTAAGTCGTTTCTTCGAGAACGAGCGCTCTGAGGACATCAGCGCGCGCGGCGCGGAAAGGGCCGAGGTCGGTGATTTTCACCTTGAAAAGAAGAGTGATCAACCTGGCCGCAAGGCGGTTGCCGAACGCGGCGTGCCAGGGGAGCGCGCCGGGGATCCGCGGGCCTGCGAGGCGCGAGCCGAGAGCAATGTCCGCGCGTCCTTCGGCGATGGGGGCCAGCAGGCGCGACACTTCCGCTGGCCGATCACTGTAATCGCCATCCAGGAAAACGACAACGTCAGGTGCGTTGGCGCAGGCCAGTCCGGTCAGGCAGGCTTGGCCATATCCGCGGCGCGGTTCGTCAACGAGCCGCGCCCCCAAGCGCGCAGCAATTTCAGGCGTTCCGTCGGTCGAATTGCTATCGACTACGATGACCTCAGTGACGATATCTGCGGGAAGGTCCGCGAGGACGCGGCCGATTGCTCCGGCCTCGTTGCGCGTGGGAATGATCACCGAGACTCGCATTGGGCCTCGGCTTCGGTTACCACCACGGCGAGGATGGCCGCTGGCGAGCCAGAAGCGCGTCAACGCCCCATGTGCGGCCCGCGCATCCCACACACAGCGCCAGCGATGCCAGCACGGGAACGAGCAGTTCCCAGATCCACGCAGTGCCCCACTCCGACACCCAGAGGCTGGCAAGATACACACATGCGATAAGGCCGGCCGGGCGCGTGAGCAGACCCAGCACCAATAGAACCCCGAGCAGAATTTCCGTCACGGCCTGAAGCGGCGCGGCCATCGAGGCGTGGCTCGCCGCCTGCACCATGACCGCCTTCCACGCGGCTGGCGCATGGCCTCGCTGGATATAGTCGTTGATGAGACCCGCATATCCCGGCGCCGTGTACAGACCTTTGCCCAGGTTTTCAAAAAAAACCCACACGAACATCGCACCAATCGTAAGTCGCACAATGGCCAATCCGATTCCCACCTGCGGCTGGGCTTGTTGGGAGAATGTAACTCGAGGTTGGGTCACGCTCGCCATCGTTTGTGAGCCTCCTTGGAGTCAATTGCGGCCAAACAGCCTGTTTTATCGGGAAGTCAAAAAGACAGCGGTATAATATGCGTCTCATGCGAATGAAAGCAAACGTCGAAATCGATGCCGGGGCTAAGACGTTTGCCGATGGGTTGCTTGCCGACTTGCTTGCTGCGTTGCGCCGCAGCAAGCCAGGCGATCTACTGGCGATCACCAGCACGGCTGCAAGCGTTGGCGACGGTCTTGAAGCCTGGTGCCGCTTCACTGGGAACACTCTGGTCGAGTCGAGCAGCCTCAAGGCAGGTCGCACACGCTGGGTAATTCGGCACGGTGCCGCTCCCGAGAATCCTGAAGCGGAGCGCCCTGTCGGCTCCCGCCTTTGGCTCTACACCAATTTCGATTGCAAACTGTGTTGCGACTACTGCTGTGTGCGGTCGTCTCCCACCGCGCCCCGGCGCCCGCTCGGTCTGGCGCGCGTCCAACGAATCGCCAGCGAAGCCGCGCAACTCGATGTCCTGGAAATTTTCGTCACCGGAGGCGAACCCTTCCTGCTCGAGGATATCGCCGGAATTCTGGCCGCTTGCGCCGCCGCCGCGCCAACCACGGTGCTCACCAACGGCATGCTGTTCACCGGGCGGCGGCTCGAAGCGCTTCA
>Ga0187803_10000743_pt1 | contig 12835 bp, 13 predicted proteins | sample NC_wetland_sal_i_2_FD_132425 | JGI IMG/M metagenome (GOLD analysis project Ga0187803, IMG submission 132425) | Wetland sediment microbial communities from Neuse River Estuary, North Carolina, USA - Control_3 | ecosystem: Environmental > Aquatic > Freshwater > Wetlands > Sediment | place: USA...
ACTGTCCGACATGAAACAGGCCATAGTCGTGAGGACCGACCTGAAGATGGGGAAGGGGAAGGTGGCCGCCCAGGTCGCACATGCGTCATTGGCAGCAGCGGAGGCCGCTCAACAGCGGAAGCCAGGCTGGTACGACGGGTGGAAGGGGGAAGGTCAAGCCAAGATTGTACTGAAGGTCGACTCGGAGGAACAGCTGAACGAGCTTTTCATGAAGGCGAAGAGCGCCGGGCTGCCGGCGTCGCTCATAGAAGACAGGGGGCTTACCCAGATCGAGCCCGGGACGGTCACCTGCCTTGGCATAGGGCCCGGGCCGGACTCCCAGATTGACCAGATAACTGGGAAGCTAAGGCTGCTTTGACACCTGTGGCCGAGGCCGAAAAAGCCGTCGGCATCGAGTGCTATGCGACGGATGGGGCGCCCTGCGCGGCACGCGTAAAGTCGACGGCGAAAGACTTCGTGGTAGAAGAGCTCCTTCTCGCTGGTGAAATTTCGAAGGAGGCACGCCCCGAATATCTCCCCCTCTACAGGGTCGAGAAGCATTCGATCGACACGATGCACATGGCCAGGGACCTGTCAGAGGCTCTCAGAAGCAACGTGAGCTACGGCGGACTGAAGGACAAACGGGCAGCTGCAGTCCAGTACGTCACTCCGACAAGCAGGAGGTCGTCCCGTCCGACTAGCGTGGTCAAGAAAAATTACTCGGCAAGTCTCGTGGGATACGTCCCGCGGCCCATGTCCCGGGCGGCCATTCTCGGAAACAAGTTCGCAATCACGCTGAGAGATTGCTGCCCCGAAGTGGAACAGAGGGTGGAAGAGGCGATGCGCGCCGCGAGTGATAAGCGTCTACCGAACTTCTACGGGCTTCAGCGGTTCGGCACCTCCAGTGCCGGAACCCATCTCATCGGCAAGGCGATTATCAGGCAGGCGTTCGGGGAGGCGGTCGAGCTCCTGCTGCGGGGGCCTCCCCAGATGTATCAGGACGGAGGCTCCGGAGGGCAGGAAGAGTTGTCGAGGGGCGAGTACGGGGACGCGGTGAGGTTGCTTCCCCCGGGAAGGGATGTCGAAAGGAGGGTCGCGAAGGAACTTGCCTCGCACCCTGGCGAGTGGGTCAGGGCACTGAGGGCAGTGCCAGTGGGGCTCAGGCGCCTGTACGTCCAGGCGTATCAATCGTACCTCTTCAACAAGACGCTGAGCAGGGCACTTGCTGTCGGCGAGGACATTTCGGCCCTGAAGGCGGGGGACAACTGGGCGGGAACATCCAGTGATGGGCTCGTGTCTTCGGCGCCCCGCGGCGTAAGAGACAACCCAACCGAAATGGCCGTCCCCCTGGTGCAGCTGGTGGGGTATGCGTACAGGGACTACGGATCCAGGTTCGACTCCCTCATCAAGGAGGTACTAGAGAACGAAGGTATCAGCCCGGGCCAGTTCTTTGTGAAGGAGGCGCAGGAAGTGTCGTCTGAAGGCGGATTCAGGAGGCCGCACCTGGCGGCGCGCGACGCCTCATGGACAGTCGGAGAGAGGACCGCCACGCTGAATTTCACCCTCGCGAAAGGGCAGTATGCGACAGTCCTCCTGCGCGAGATAATCAAGCCGAGAGACCCTGCGGCTTCGGGGCTGGCCTGAATTCCGGGAACCCTTATACATCGACTGCGGATGGCCAGCCGGAAAGTCGATGTCAGCCGACATCTACGACCTGACTATAATTGGGGCAGGTCCAACGGGCCTCTTTGCAGCGTTCTACGCCGGCCTGAGGCAGATGAAAACTAAGATCATCGACGCCCTGGAGGAGCCTGGAGGCCAGGTGGCCGTCCTCTACCCTGAGAAGTACATATTCGACGTCCCCGGGTACACCCGGATACTGGCCAAGGACCTGGTGAAGTGCCTGGTAGAGCAGGGGCTCCAGTACAACCCGACCGTGGTCCTAGGAGAGCGGGTCACGACCCTCCACAAGAACGACGGTGTCTTCGAGTTGGGGACGGACAAGGGGACGAAGCACCTATCGAGGGCAGTACTAGTCGCTGCAGGGGTCGGCGCTTTTTCCCCGAACAGGCTGGAGGCGAAGGGAGCTGGTGATTACGAAGGGAAGGGAGTGTTCTACTTCGTCAAGGACAAGAGCATATTCAAGGACAAGAACCTGCTGATCGTAGGGGGCGGAGATTCGGCCGTCGACTGGGCGCTCAACATCAAGGGCATAGCGAAGAGGATCACGCTCGTCCACAGGCGAGACGTTTTCAGGGCGCACGAGGGGAGCGTCATCGCCCTGAAGAACTCGAGCGTTCAGGTCAAGCTGTTCTACGAAGTTAGGAGCGTCGCTGGAGATGGTTCCACGGTGACAAAGGCCGTGATATTCGACAACAGGACCCAGGCCGAACAGACCCTTGACGTCGACGCGATTCTCGTAAACATCGGATTCAGGGCGGACCTGGGACCCATCAAGGACTGGGGACTGCAGATCGATGGGAGAGAGATCCGCATCAACGGAAAGATGGAGACGAACATCCCAGGCGTGTATGTGGCAGGAGACATCGCCGGGCCCCTGGATGGTGTGAAATTGAACCTCATTGCGACAGGCTACGCCCAGGCTGCACTTGCAGTGAACGTCGCCAAGGCGTACGTTGATCCGAACTCCAAGATCTTCCCAGGCCACAGCAGCGAGATGAAGAAGTAACTAGTCTACTATTCCGAGCGCCCTTCTGTAGTCGGAGTCATTCCTTATGGCAGGATGCATCGGGTCGATGAGTATGCACTCGTACCACGCGTGTATCCCGTCCTCCCAGACAGGATAGGAGCCGAGGAGCTTCATGTTCGGGTGCCTTTCGGCTGCCCTCCTTTCGGCCACTTCTTGGGACGAAACTGCTGACTTGATCTTGAGAACACCCATGTGCTTGGGTCTCCTCCCTGACGTGGGGCGCTGCTTGCGCATCCCTCCCCTCGATACGCGCATCCGTACAACTACAACCCCTTCCTTAGCCTTGTAGCCGAGAGCCCTCGCCCTGTCCAACCTCCAGGGTCTGTCGACCCTGAGCATAGCGGGCTGCTTCCTCAGCTCCACTGCTCTTGTCCTCATGTCCCCTCCCTTCTCGTGGAGGATGTCCTGCCAAGTCTTCGAAATCTGCCTGTACATGGGCACTGGGGCGCCTCGTTTTCAGTCGGCAAATAAACGTTCTTCGCTGATTCAGCCCGATGAGAAGAATGCCCTGACCTTCTCCCCGATCACGACTATTGCGTCAGCCTGGGCCTCCTCTGTCTGTCCACCTATGTGAGGTGTTAGGATGGCGTTCGGAACCGAGAGTATCGGACCCGCAGGTGGTTCCTTTTCGAATACATCCAAGGCAGCCCCGCCGATGCGACCCTCTCTCAGCGCGGCGACGAGTGCTTCTTCGTCGATCACCCCGCCTCTTGACGTGTTGACGAGGAAGGCTGTCTTCTTCATCTGGGCGAACCTCGAGGCACCCACCATGTGGACGGTCTGGGGCGTCATGGGAACGTGCAGCGTGATGTAGTCTGAGGTGGAGAAGAGCTCATCAAGTGAGACCACCCTCGCTCCAAGGCTTTCCCGCACCTCTGGGGGAATCTCGATTACGTCGTAGAACAGGACGGACATGCCGAGGGTCCTTGCTATTTCTGCGATGCGCTTGCCTATCCTACCGAGGCCAACGACCCCCAAAACCTTCCCCTTCAGCTCCGTGCCCATGAGGGCGCTCTTCTCCCACTTCCCACCCTTGGTGCTCGCATCGGCCACGACGAGCTTCCTGCTGAGGGCGAGCATCAGGAGGACGACGTGCTCGGCGACGCTCTCGACGAGGGATTCAGGGCTGTTGATGACATTCACACCCTTGGACTTCGCGAATTCAACGTCGACATTGTCTAGACCTGTCCCGGGCCGGGCAACGAGTTTCAGTCGCGTTGCCCTCTCGAGCACTTCCCTGTCGACTTTCGTCCTGCTGCGGATGATGAATGCATCGTACTCCCCGGCCACAGAAAGGAGCTCGTCCCTGGTGATTGTCGGTCTGTAGTCAACCATGACTCCCGGACCGAGGGCGAGCTTTTCAACTTCGACGTGGTCGCAGATCAGGATCTTGGCCAACTTCCAATCCCCAGCCTTGCGGTCTCGGAAACCAGCGATATATCGCTTGAACCTAATCCCGAAAAGGCCAGGGTCTTGAGCGTGGCCCCCGACTCGAGAGGCGGTAGCGAGACTGGTGAGATGTTGGTCGCTTCCACCGACTCGACCCCCATGACCCGTCCGGTGAACCTCTCGTAGGCAACGGAGCACGCCGACGTACGCCCCCACCTGCGCTCCACATCGCTAACGACGAGCCCCGACGCCCTGGCGGAAACTGGTCCCATGCCGACCCTGGTCCACCTGAGACCGAATACGTAGAGCTCGTTGAATCTCACCAACCCGATGGCGTGTTTCGTTCCCATGCAGTTCGAGCCCGCAATCCTCCCAGAGAGTCCAGCCTCCCTCTCGAGCGTTGCCCGAGGAGGGATGGCGCCCTCGAGCTCGGCGCATCCTCCGGCCGCGTAGGTGGACTCGGCGCTCGTCTTCATGAGCCTGTCGACCAAGAGCCCGCCCCTGGAGCCCCGCCTCGCTTCCACTTGTATCATCCTAGGAACCCGCCTGGGGACGATGACAAGGGCGTCGCAGGGGAGCACGGAGCCATCAGCGACGACTGCCTCGACCATTCCCGCCCCGACTGCCCTGGTGAGGGTTCCTCCAAGGACGCGAACACCCTTCTCCTGGGCTGCCTCAACGATCACTTGGAAGGCCACAGGAGAAGGTGCCTCCCACTGCCAGTGAGAGACGATTAGGCTCACTCGTCTCCCGCGTCCTCCCAATTTTTCAGCTGCCTCCAAGCCTCTGAACCCTTCCCCAGCGACTAGGACCTCTTCGACCGAGGAAATTGCTCGTCCAACCTCAGCGTACTTCCGCGCGCCGTCCAGAACGAAGACGCCGGACTTCCGGAATCCCGGGAGTGTCGCGGGCTCGAAGAAGCACCCTGTCGCCACGACAACAGAATCGAATCCCGCTTTCCTGCCTTCGGAGGTGGTGATGGCGCCTCGGGAGGCCGATCTCACTTCGCTGGTGAGGATAGACGCCCATGACTGCGAACAGCGAAACACGTGGGAATCAGGCGCTTCTCTGCCCCTCGGCCGAGGATGGATGAGGTCTGGCCACGCTTTCCAGGGGGGCTCGGGTGTGTCCAGTCTGTCGACGATAGTGACCTCCGCCCCCATGCACGCGGCTTCCAGGGCTGCCTGCGTCCCCGCCGTCCCCCCGCCTATCACGCACACCCTGGCCAACGAGGATCACACCCAGTGAGACTGTTATAACGGGCCTGAATTTTGGCCGAGCTATGCTCGTGGGAGTCGTCGGCAAACCTAATGTCGGCAAGTCAACGTTTTTCGCTGCTGCGACCCTCAAGGACGTCCCCATAGCAGACTACCCCTTCACGACGATCCAGCCCAACGTCGGCGTCGCCCACCTGAAGACGAAGTGCGTATGCAAGGAGATGGGCGTGACGGACAACCCGAGGAACTCCGCCTGTGTTAGCGGCACCAGGCTTATTCCGGTGAAGATAGTTGACGTCGCGGGCTTGGTCGAGGGAGCTTCGAAGGGGAAGGGGCTCGGAAACCAGTTCCTCGACGAAATCAGGCAGGCCGACGCGCTGATCCAGGTGGTAGACGCCTCCGGCTCCACTGACCTCGAAGGGAGGAAGGTCCCGCTCGGCTCCCACGACCCGGTGGGGGACATTGCCATGGTGGAACATGAATTCGACCTCTGGATGTTCGGCATACTGAAGAAGGACTGGGAGAAAGCGACGAGGTCTCTGGAACAGACAGGAGGAAAGATAGTCGAGCATCTGGCGGAGAGGCTCTCGGGCCTCTCGGTGACATTCGGAGACGTGGAGCAGGTTGTGCTTCACCTGCATCTCCGGACGGAGAAGCCGAGCTCATGGACCGACGAACAGCTGATGCAGTTCGTCGTCGAGACCCGGAAGCTCACCAAGCCCTCCCTGGTTGCTGCGAACAAGGCTGACCTTCCATCCTCCCCCTTGAACATAGAGGCCATCCGGAAGACAGGACGCAGGGTGGTGCCGTGCGCCTCGGAAGCCGAGCTACTCCTGAGAAAGGCGGCGGAGCACGGCCTTGTCGGGTACACGCCAGGAGACCCGTCGTTTTCCGTGAAGGACCCACAGAAGCTGAGCCTCGCCCAGGCGAACGCGCTCCGGATGGTTGTAGAGAAGGTGATGAAGGTCTACGGTGGGACAGGCGTCCAGGACGCGATTAACCAGGCGTTCTTCGACCTGCTGAATGCGATAGTCGTGTTCCCGGTGGAGGACGAGACAAAGCTTTCCGACAAGGAAGGGAGGGTCCTCCCCGACGCGTTCGTAATGAAGGGGGGCTCGACTGCGCTGGACCTGGCTCGCACGGTTCACAGCGAGCTGGCAGAAAGTTTCCTCTACGCCGTCGACGCCAGGACAGGGAAGAGGCTGGGATCAGACCACGTGCTCAGCAACAGGGACATCGTGAAGATCGTCTCAAGCGGCAAGCGGGGCTAGCGGCTCAGCCCTTTTCGGCTCCGGTCGGGCGATGAGCTTGCTCTTCCTCACGCCTACGTGCCTAAGGTGAGTCACCTTCTTGGCCTCGTTGTAGACGTCGGAAGCCACCTTCTGAAGCACCAGCTCCTGCACGAACCCTTCGTAGTTCATGCTGGCAGCCTTCTCCCTGATCACAGCGTCCATGATGACCCTCAGGTCGTGCTTCTTCGAGCTGTTCATCTTCCCCTGGGAGAGGGCGGTGCAATAGACCCTGACAACGTAGCCGTCCTTGGTCGTATAGTCGCGGATGAAGTCGGACATGGACGAGCCCCTCCTGATCAGGCTCCTGAGGAATTCGCGGGAATACTCGTGCCCCTTGAAGATGGTGTAGGCCGTCTCCCCGTCGACTCTGTCCACCTGGAAGAAGAGTTTGAAGGCATAGTGCTGGGGGTCCTGCTTCAGGATGTCGTACAGTGTGGTCTCGATTACCCTCCCCTCGGGCTTCTGGACGTCCGTGAGAGGAATCCTTGCGATGGGGGCGTTACCGAATGATGGCGAGGCGGTGACAGTGACCCAGGACTTCAGTTTCCACTTGTCCCGAACCTTCGCTACTTTCTTTGGCAAACGAAGGCGCCCCGTTCGAACCGGGCTAATAAGCTCAGTGCTTCTTGAGGGCCGTAATCCCGTCCATGTAGGGAGAAAGAGCCTTCGGAATCTTCACAGAACCGTCCTTCTGCTGAAAGTTCTCCACCATTGCCACCAGGGTCCGCGTGACGACGGCCGTTGAGTTCAGCGTGTGGACAAGGACCGTCGGATCGCTCTGCTTCTCGCGGTACCGTATCTTGAGGCGGCGAGACTGGAAGTCTGTTATGTTGCTAGCAGACCCCATCTCCCTGTACTTCCCCTGGCCCGGGAGCCAGGCCTCGAGGTCGTACGTCTTGGCTGACATGAACCCTGTGTCCCCGCTGCAGAGTGCTACGACGCGGTATGGTAAGCCAAAAGCCTGGTAGATGGCTTCGGCATTGGCGATAAGCTCCTCGTGAATCTTCCAGCTCTCCTCGGGCTTACCAAAGACCACCTGTTCCACTTTGTAGAACTGGTGAACGCGAAATATCCCCTTAGTGTCCTTCCCGTGGGCTCCGGCCTCCACCCTGAAGCAGGGGCTGATGCCGCAATACCTGATGGGGAGCTTGGAAGCGTCAAGTATCTCGTCCATGTGCATGGACACGAGGGGGTGCTCCGAGGTCGCGATGAGGTGAAGGTCCTCCCCCTCGATCTTGTATATTACGGGGCCGAAATCCTCAAGGTTGACTACTCCCTCGTAAGCCGCCCTGTTGAGCATGAACGGAGGCTCGACGGCCGTGTACCCCCTCGAGCGGAGGAAGCCCAGGGCGTACTGCATTATCGCATGCTCGAGCTTGACCGCGTCGCCCTTGAGGAAGAAGAACCTGGCGCCGGCCACCTTCGCCCCCCTTTCGACGTCTACCATCCCGAGCGCTGTGAGTAGGTCGATGTGATCCTTCGGCTGGAAGCCGAAGTCCGGCTTCTCCCCCCAGGTCCTGATAGTCACGCTCTCGGTCTCGTCCTTTCCCGTCGGGACGCTTTCGTGGAGGACGTTGGGGAGGCTCATGAGCGCCCTGTTCAGCTTCGCGCTAGCTTCGTCCGCCTTCGCCTCGAGGTCCTTAATCTTCTGGGGGATGTCCTTGACCTCCCTGAGCTTATCTTCGATGGGTTCCCCCTTCTTCTTCAGGGCGGCCACCTGGGCCGTGAGCTCGTTCTGCCTGTGTCTCAGCCTATCCACCTCTGTCTTGAACTTCCGCCAGTCGGAGTCGGCCTTGGCCGCTTCGCCGACCAGAGGGACCTTGTCCGCCACCCCTCTCTTCTTCAGGCTGGCCACTACGGCGTCAGGATTATCGCGCACAAGCTTGACGTCCATCAACCTGGTTCACCCCCTCTGGACCCGGCCTCCCTCCCCTTGCGATAAAAGCCATACCTCCTGGAAGAGCGCGATGTCTCGGAGCAGCGCGAGGATCGTGGACAGCACCGAGGCTGGAGAATCGGACTCCGCCCTGAACTCCATCGCGGACCCCTTCCCTGTCGTGGAGAGTCTCAGCCCCCTGGGCGCCCCTTCGTTGTCCGGGGCGAGTACCGATTCGAGGCTCTTCCGCACCTTCACACTCGACAGTCTGAGGGCCAGGATCGCCTTTGATCTCAAGCTGAAATCATGTCCACCACTGCCTTCGAGAAGTCCCCAGCTCTCGATGACGGGATCTTCGCCCCGGCGGCCATGGCATGTCCGCCACCTACTCCCTTGACCGTTTCAGCCGCTTCCCGCATGATCAGACCGAGGTTGACCTCCCCCTCGAAGGCGTCCCCCACCCTCGATGAAATCTTCAGGTCGGAGTCCCTGCTGTCTGTGCTCCCGACGACCACCTTGTCCTTGAACTCGGGGGAGGAGGTGAGGATTGAGATGACGGGCCCTAGCAGCTTCTCGTCGACGATGCCCTGTCCCCTCACAAGGATCAGGCTGCCGTGCTGCACGATCCTCGACGGCTCGGATGATATCCCGTCGAGGGCCTTGTTGATTCCCGACCTATAGTCAATAAGGGTCTTCATGGCCGCCTTGAGCGCTTCCGACCTGTCACCAAGGCAGACTGAGATCCCCGTCCCTGCCGCGCCCATCCTGCCGCAAGCGTTGAGGAGCGTGCCGAACTCCCTCGCATCCCGGAGGGGTGTGAACGAGTCCTCGAACTCGAAAGTGTAGGCTTCCCCGACTAGACTCGCCAACGCCTCAGTCGCCCCGTCCACTCCACCGAGCTCGCCCGCTATGACCTCGGTCAACTTCATCTTCTCGTCAGGCGTAAGCGACGATATGGTCCTCCATGTCCCGCCATCCTTCAGTGCCAGTCCCGACTGGTGCAGGGCAGCCAGGACGGCGTCCTTGCTCCCGGTGAGTCCCTTCAAGAAAGGCGTCGACGTGAGGGCGATGGCTTCATGGACTGGCCTGGTCTCCCTCCCCGTGAACATCAGGTCCTTGGTGACCGACAGCAGCCCCCGGGCCTGGGCTACATCTACAGCCGCCCTGTTCAGGCCTGAAAGGGATCGCCCTGGGCCCGCGTCCTGCCTGTCGGCGAGTGCGCCCACCACAGCCAGGGGAGAGAGGTCGTCGTTGGCAGGATCCATCGCAGACGCGAAGAGGTAGGCCATGGTAGAGGAACATGCTTCGGTCCCCCCGTCGCAGCCGTAGGACCAGGCGTTGACGACTGAGGGGTTTTTCTCCATCTCAGGCGGGATCTGGTGATGGTCGAGGACAAGGTACCTGCCTTTGAAAGCTCCCTCCAGGTCCGGAACAAGGGTCGACCCCAGGTCAGTAAAGATGTAGAAGTCGTACTTCTGGACGTCAAGGGCCGAGATCGTTCGCGGGTCCAGGTCGGGGACGGACCGGATGGCAACGTTCGCCTCCTTCCGCATCAGAGACGCGAAGACAATCGAGCCGCTGCAGAGGCCGTCGGCGTCGATGTGAGTCACGACGAGCATCCTCCTTCCGCTGCGCGCCACCTTGAGGATCTCTGGCGAGATCGACCTGCACCGCGCGAGGAGGCCTTCCAGGTCGACCAAGGCCCTCCCTCCCGCTACGCCAGCTGGGCGACCACGGCCGTGTACTTGAAGTCGCTCGGGAGTATGCCCTTCGCCTTGTAGTACTTCGACAGGCGGTAGATCTTGGCTTCCACAAGCTCGAGAGAGTGCACGTTCTTCCTATCGCTCTTGTGCACCTGAAGGTGCTTCTGAACGCGCTGGGCCCTCTCTATTAGATCCTGAAGGTCCTGGGGGACCCTCGGCGCGGCTTTGCCTTCGGTCAGGACCCTTCCTAGAGACTTGCCCATCAGAGACTTCACAAGTGGGACGCCGTAGTCGTCGCGGAGCGTTTGACCTATCCTGCTCGGAGGGACCCCTTCCTTCGCAAGCTTGATGGCCACCGACCGCGCTTCGTCAGGGGTTGTGGTGACCCAGGTGGGAGTGCTCCTGCTGGGAGGCCTAGTCTGGTGGGACTTGCCGTGCCTGTGTGAATGAATGCGAGCCATGCTGCAACCTTTCAGGCGAGTCATGAGAGTTGGGCTGATAAATGTTGCCTGCCAGAACATCGTTTCATGTGACCCGGGCGTACCTTCCCCTCCGCTCTATGCTCTGGAGCTGCTTCAGGACAGCGCGGGACCGCGCAGGGCCGACGACACCGGCGTAGCCCCTGCTGAGGGCCTCTAGGGCCGAAGTCGCCGCCTCGGGGTGAGCTCCGACCAGGGTCTCCTTGATGAGCCTCAGGTCGACTGCGTGGTCTTCGAGCCTGGTCGTCCGTACGGAGAGGCCGAAGTCGATGAATACGAGGTTACCCTTCCTTCTGACAACGTTTGCGGTCGTGAGGTCACCGTGCATTATCCCTGCAGTGTGGAGCCGGGCTACGTCCCTTCCGAACTCAAAGAAAATGTCCTCCATTTCGATCCTGGGGAGCGTCCCCACCAGGTCCTTCACCCTGTCCCCGGCGACGAACTCCATCACCAGTGTAGAGGCGGGGACGTCCACGTTGTACAGGAAGGGTGAGGGGACCCCCGCCTTCTTCGCGAGGTGTATCATCTCGGCTTCCCGTACAGTCCTATGGCGCCTTATGGCGTCGTCCAAGACAGCGAGCCTGTAGGACAGGGGCTTCCTCACCTTGAATACTGCGTCCAAGCCCTGCCATTCGCCCCGGAGCACGTCCGCCTCTGCGCCCTTGTAGAGGAGCCGTCCCCGGGCGTACTCAGCCGCGCCAGGGGATGTCGACATGGTCGAGCCTCCAAGATTGTAGCACCTTCGATTCCGCCACGGGCACCTCGACATCCTTTGAGTGGGCCAGCCACCCCGTCCAGGCAATCTGGGCGCCGCAGTCTCCGCTGTATTCCAGTGGGGCCATGCTGACCGTTGCCGAGTGCCTCTTTGCCATCTCGGTCATCATCCCGCTCAGGCGCCTGTTGGCCGCCACCCCTCCCACGATCATCACTTCCTTCTTAGCAGTGAACGCCAGGGCGCGCTCCGTCACCTCTGTGACCATGGCGAAGGCCGTCTCCTGAATGGAATACGAGACGTCGGAGAACGAGCTCCCGCCATCAAGCAGGAGCTTCGACACCGTGAGCAGCCCAGAAAAGGAGACGTCGTTCCCCTTCACGGCATATGGGAGCTTCAGGTAGTTAGTCGAGCTCGACGCTGCGTCCTCGATTGTCTTGCCGCAGGGGGAAGAGAGGCCGTGGTGCCTGCCGAACTGGTCGAGGAGCTGGCCCAAGGTGAGGTCCAGGGACTCCCCCAGGACCCTCCATCTCCGGCTGGAGTATGCGAGTATCATCGTGTGTCCGCCTGACACCAGGAGCACCACGGGGTCCTTCGACCCTGTTAGCAGGCACCCCAGTTCGATGTGGCCCACGGCGTGGTTGACTGGCACCAGGGGCACCCCCAGCGACGAGGCCAGTGTCCGTGCGACGACCGCCCCCACCCTCAGGCAGGGGCCAAGGCCGGGCCCCATGGCGTAGGATATCGCGTCAAGGTCATTCAGGCTGACCCCAGATCTGTCGATGGCGTCGGCGAGGACCCCGGCCGCGTTGGCCAGGTGGTTCTGTGACGCCTCGAAGGGGTGAATCCCGCTCCCCTCCGGGGGCTTGTAGACCGACCTCGTGTTCGAAAGGACTTCGCCTTCCGAAGAGACAACAGACACCGAGAATGTGTGTGCCGTGCTTTCGATTCCTAGGACGTGGCGCCTCATGGCGGACTACATCTTGCGCGTCTGGCGATAGAGGTCCCCGAGGAGGTTGATGTAGGGCTTGACCTCGACGAGGAAGTCGTCGAACTTACCTCTCTCGAACGTCGAGTCCCGCTTCTTCCCGTCGACGACTATCTTGGCAGCCAGGACAATGCCCCCGCTCCTGTCCGGGTTCGACTTCAGTTTCGGGAAGTGTATGAGGGCGCCATACCCAACCTTCCTCTTCCCCTTCGTGAATACGACGTTGTAGTACATGCTGAGCGTCTTTGTGAACTGCGCCAGTTGCTTCTTCCTGCTCTCGCTCCGCTTTACGTTGTCGAAATCGGACGCAGAAAGCGTGTCTATCATCTCCTTGAGTATCTTCATGTCCCCGACCCTGTTGGTGTAACCTGCGTACTCGATGGGCATCTGGTACACGCTGTGCATGACCGAATCCCAGTCGTCGAGGACGGCGTAGGTGTCGGTGTCCAGGTTCATCTCGCGCTTGAGCTCGTCCGAGAGGATGTCCTCG
>Ga0187803_10000744_pt1 | contig 12822 bp, 7 predicted proteins | sample NC_wetland_sal_i_2_FD_132425 | JGI IMG/M metagenome (GOLD analysis project Ga0187803, IMG submission 132425) | Wetland sediment microbial communities from Neuse River Estuary, North Carolina, USA - Control_3 | ecosystem: Environmental > Aquatic > Freshwater > Wetlands > Sediment | place: USA...
CGCGGCCGCCGTCCATGCCGGTCCCGGCTATCTGTGGCGCGGGCTGCGCGTCTATTCCTACACCCAACCGCTTAAGGCATTCGAGCGTGCTCGTGCAATCGGCCGCCGGGGAGTAGTTTCGGATTTCGCTGACGCCCTCGGCCAGCGCGGCGAGAATGGCCAGGCGGTGAGAGATGGATTTGTCGCCGGGCACGGCGAGTCCGCCAGCGAGCGAACGAGCGGGCGCGATGGCCTGTTTCGCCATGGGGCGATTCTAGCAGCACGGGGAGGTAACGCGCCGCGCACGGCAACAGAGTCCTGGGAAAACCCTGCGGGGTTCAAGCGAATCAAGTAGAATGTGAGGATTATGGATCCTATGCGTTTGCCGGTTCGTCCGCTGATTCTTGCCGCGCTGCTGATAACGATGGCGCTGGTGGCCTCCGTATTTGCCGCGGGGAACGACCCGCTGGGCAACATCCTGCCGCTAGACCAGGTGAAGCCGGGGATGCGCGGCGAGGTGTACACGATCATCGAAGGCGACAAGATCGAGAAGCTGGATCTCGAAGTGATCGGAATCCTGCCCAACCTGATGGGGCCGCAGCAGGACATCATATTGGTGAGATTGGTGGGCGATCGCGCCGCGGAGGTTGGGGTGGCGGCGGGGATGAGCGGTAGTCCGGTGTACATCGATGGGAAGCTGGTGGGCGCGTTGTCGCTGAAATTCGGGATTTTTACGAAGGAAGCGCTGGGCGGAGTGACGCCGATCGCGCACATGCTGGAAGCGGATGCTTCCGACGCGGGCGCGACCGCTCCAGCACAGCGGGCGGGCGGCGGAGCGGCGCCGGCTGCGGGATGGCAGCCCGCCGCGGCAGCTTCGTCGAGCGCGTGGAACACGACCCCAGTTCCCTTCTCTACCAGCTATCCGAGCGTGGCCCTGCCCGAGCAAGCAGCAGTGCCGCAACAATATCCAGTGGCGGATCGCTATCTCCAGCAGTCTGGATTGCCATCGGGGGGCTATCTTTCGCCCATCGAGACTCCGTTGCTGTTCTCCGGCTTCGCCAAGGAAGCCATCGAGCGTTTCGCTCCGCAATTTGCGAGCTACGGTATGACGGCCGTGGAAGGCGGAACGGCTGCGGCGCAGCCGGACGACGCGAACCTGCAGCCCGGCCAGATGGTGGGGATCGTTCTGGCGACGGGAGACCTTTCGATCCAGGCCGGATGCACGGTGACGGCGATCGTGGATGGGCACGTGTTGGTGTGCGGTCATCCCGTGTTCAATTTCGGGAAGATGGCGTTGCCGATGTCGCGCGGGCGTGTGCTGACCACAATGGTTTCGTCGTTCGCTTCGACCAAAATCATGAATTCGGGCGGAGTGATCGGCACGATCGACTACGATCGGGTTTCCGCGGTCGCGGGACGGCTGGGTGCGCCGCCGCGGCTGGTGCCGGTGAGTCTGGAGGTTGCCACGCCGGCGCGCACAAAGTCGCTGCATTTCCAGGTGGCGGAGAACCCGAAGCTGACGCCGCTGCTGCTGGCCATTGCTACCTTCAACGGGCTGGTAGCGAACCCCGTGTACAGCGACGGTACCACGCTGCACCTCACCGGAAAGGTGGACGTCGAAGGCCATTCGCCCGTCGAGCTGGACAATATGTTCGCGCCCAACGATTTCGGGATTCCGGACGGACTGTTTGTGGCGCTGATGGTGCAGCAGATGTTCCAGCGCGTGTACACGAACCCGTACGAAATCCCGAAGGTGACCGACGTAAACGTTCGCGTCGAGAGCATCCCGGAGCGGCGGCAGGGGTTCATTGAAAACGCGTGGAGCGACCGTGCCGAGGCGGCGCCGGGCGAACAGGTACGCGTGAAAGTGCTGATCCGGCCGTACCGGGGAACGCCGTTCCTCGAGGAAGTGCCGGTGACGATCCCGATGGCCGCGCGCGGGACGCTACGCGTGGTCGTGTCGGACGCCGACACGCTGAACCGCATGAGCAACAGCATGGCGTTCAGCGGGATGGCGCGGCTGGCGGGACTCGAACAATTGATCCGCGTGCTGAACCGCGAGCGCCGCAATAATCGACTCTACGTGGCGCTGCTGCAACCCGCGCCCACGCTGCTGGTGGAAGACAAAGAGCTGCCCAACGCGCCGCTGAGCGAAATCGAAGTGCTGCGGCCGGGACACACCTTGGGCGGCCCCATGCTGCTGCAGGAATCGCTGACCGGGGAGTGGTCGGTGCCGATGAACCAGGTGATTTCCGGCCAGCAATCCCTGCTCATCAAAGTAAAGTAGCCGTCTGTCGAGGGGGCCAAAGCGCGCTCAGCCCGAAGGAATGATTCGCCGTTGCGCTGACCAAATCCCGAAAGCCCTGAAAGGAAGGTCCATGTTTTCGACCCGCAGAAATTTCGCGGCGGCGTGTGCCACGGCGATTGCCGCTGGCGCACTGCTCGTGGCGCTGCCCGCGGCTGCCGAGCGCATGCGCTTCTGGCGGCAATCCTCCTACGAAGACTTCGAGAAAGGGACGCAGAAGGGCGTGGCACTGCGGAGCGACGGGCGGCTGGTGCCCGCGCCGCGATTCCAGCAATTGGTGGACCCCAATCTGGCTTACCTGTGGGCATTGGCAACGGATTCGCAAGGGCGTGTGTATGCCGCGGGAGGTTCGACGGCAAAGGTGCTTCGGCTGGAGGCGAAAGGCGAAGCCAGCGCGGTGTTTGAATCAACCGAAATGGCGGCGCAGGCGCTCGCCGTGGACGCGCACGACAACCTGTATGTCGCCACGTCGCCGGATGGAAAGGTGTACCGCGTGACGCCGAAGGGCGAAAAGAGCGTGTTCTTCGACCCGCAACGGAAATACATTTGGGCGCTCCTGTTCGGCCGCGACGGCGTGCTGTACGTGGCCACAGGCGACAAGGGTGAAATCTTTGCCGTGACGCCGGACGGGAAGGGCGTGGTCTTTTACAAGACGGAGGAGACGCATGTGCGCTCGCTCGCCGTGGACGCGACCGGGCGGCTCTACGCCGGGACGGAGCCGAACGGGCTGGTGGTGAGGATTGAAACGGATGCGAAATCGAACAGCGCGCGCGGGTTTGTGATCTACGAAACGACGAAGAAAGAAGTCACTTCGCTGGTCACCGACGCGGCTGGCAATCTCTACGCCGCGGCGGTGGGCGACAAACCGCCGTCAACCCTGGCGACTCCAGCGCCCGCTGTGGCGCCGCAGCCAATGCCGCAGGTGGTTCAGGGAGCCACCGGGCCGGTGATTTCCTTTACGGCCACGCCGCAGGTCGCGTTTATGCCTTTCCCGGTTCTCGGCGGCGGCAGCGACGTCTACCGGTTCGGGCCGGATGGTGCGCCCATGCGGCTCTGGAGCTCCCGGGAGGAACTGGTGTACGCGTTAGCGCTCTCCCCGGAAGGCAAACTGCTCCTCGGCACGGGGGGCAAAGGCATCATCTACCAGCTCGAGAGCCAAGAAGTGTTCGCGAACATCGCCAAGACCTTTTCGGGACAGGTGACCTGCTTCGCGGCGCGGCCGGGAGGAGAAATCCTGGCAGGAGGAGCGAATCCGGGGAAAGTGTTCTCGCTGGGGCCGGGGGCGGAGCCGGAAGGAAGCTTCGAATCGCAGGTGTTCGACGCCAAACTGTTTTCCACGTGGGGACGGCTGACGTGGTGGGGCGACGACGGCTCGACCGACGGGCATATCGCCTTCTACCTGCGCAGCGGAAACACATCCGATCCGAACACCTATTGGAGCCCCTGGGCGGGACCGTTCCACGATCCCAACGGCGAACCCGTGAAGCTGCCGCCCGGGCGGTTCATCCAGTGGAAGGCGGTATTCCGCGACGGGGCGCCGAAGACGAACATCGCCTGGGTGAGCGTGGCCTACCTTCCGAAAAACGTTGCGCCCATAATCGATTCCATCGTTCTGCAGAATCCGGGGATCCGCGCGCAATCCGCCATGGGGATGGTGATGCCGCCGGGGCAGGCGCAACCGGTGCAGCTCAAGATGCCTGCGCCACCGCCGCTGCCGGGGCTGAACCTCTTTCCGCAAACCCCGCCGCCGGTGCAACCCGTAAAGTTCGAGCCGCCGCCTCAGGGCTTCGCGCAGCGGGGCTGGCAATCCGTGCTGTGGGGAGCGCACGACGAGAACGATGACGACCTGATTTTCTCCGTCTATTACCGGGGAGAGCGCGAGACGGTGTGGAAGCTGCTCAAAGACAAAGTGGAGACGCGCTTCTACTCCTGGGACACGGCCACGATGCCGGACGGCGCGTACTACCTGAAGATCGTGGCGTCCGATTCTCCGTCGAACCCTCCGGAGGAATCGCTTACGGCCGAGCGGGTGAGCGACCGGTTCATCGTGGACAATGCGCCGCCCGAAGTGCTGAACCTGCGGTTCACCGTTTCCGGCAATGCCGCTGAGGTGCGCTTTGAAGCTCGCGATTCGGCCAGCATGTTGAGCCGCGCGGAGTGGAGCCTGGACGGCGGCGACTGGAAACTCGTGCTTCCCGTGGGCCGGCTGAGCGACGCGCGGCAGGAAAGCTACAGCGTCACGTTACCGGGACTGGCCACCGGAGAGCACACTGTGGCCGTGCGGCTGACCGACGAATTCGACAATCAATCCGCGGCGAAGACGGTACTCCGCGTGGGCGCCGCATCGAAGTGAGCGCCGGGCCCAGCCTGGACGACATCCGCGTGGCCGCGCGGCGAATCGCGCCATTCATCCATCGCACTCCGGTAATGACCTGCGGCACGCTGGACGCGATGGCCGGGGCGCGCCTCTACTTCAAATGTGAAAACCTGCAGAAGACCGGCTCGTTCAAAATCCGCGGGGCCACCAATGCCGTGCTGCAACTGAGCCCGGCGGAGGCCGCTCGGGGCGTGGTGACGCAGTCGTCGGGGAACCATGCGGCGGCGGTGGCCAAGGCGGCGGCGGCCCGCGGGATCGCGGCGCACATCGTGATGCCGAAGAACGCGCCTGCGGTGAAGTGCAAGGCGGTGGAAGGTTACGGCGGCGTAATCACCTTTTGCGAGCCGAATGTGGAGGCGCGCGACGCGAAAATGAAACAATTGCTCGAAGAAACCGGGGGCGTGCTTATCCATCCCTACAACGATCGCCGCGTGATTGCAGGACAAGGAACGGCAGCGCTGGAATTGCTCGAAGACGTGCCGGAACTCGATGTGCTTCTCGTGCCGGTGAGCGGCGGCGGATTGCTGAGCGGGAATGCGATTGCCGCAACGAGCCTGCGGCCGTCGGTGAGAGTGATCGGATGCGAGCCGGTAAACGCGGACGATGCGTACCGCTCACTGAAGTCGGGCCACATCGAAAAGAATGCGACGACGGATACGATCGCGGACGGGCTTCGCGCGCAGTTGTGCGAGCTGACCTTCGGAATTCTGCGCGAGCGCGTGGACGAGATTGTGCGCGTGACCGAGCAGGAGATTGTCGAGGCCATGCGCCTGGTGTGGGAGCGGATGAAGATTCTGGTCGAGCCGTCGGCGGCGGTGGCGCTGGCGCCGGCGATTGCGCGGAGCATTCGCGCCGACGGCAAGCGCGTGGGTGTGCTTCTGTCCGGTGGAAATGTGGAGCTCGCCGCGCTGCCGTTTCACTAAAAACCGAAAAATCAAAGCTGAAACGTGAAAACGGAGGGACAATGTCCCGCCGAAAGTGAGGATTGGTCCGGGCGGCGGAATCGGCAGGCGTCCCGGGGCTTCAGGAGACCTCGATGATGAGATTCACGTTCGTTTCGCGCGCGACGGCGGCCGTCGCGGCTTTTTTCTTTTTGTGCGTTTGGCATCGGGCAGCTCAGGCACAGTCCGAGCCAGGGCTGGAGCAGGCGATCAGGAAGGTCATGTCGCGCCCGGAGTTCGCGCACTCGCGTTTCGGCGTTTCGATTTGGTCGCTCGATACCGGGAAACCCGTGTACGAGCTGAACGCGCAGCAACTGTTCGTGCCCGGCTCGACAACCAAGCTGCTGACGGAAGGGACGGCGCTGGAGCTGCTCGGCGCGGACTATCGCTTTCACACGAGGGTTTACCGCGCGGGCGCGCTGAAGAAGGATGGAACGCTGGACGGTGATCTGGTGCTCGTGGCCAGCGGCGACCCCAATCTTTCCAATCGCATCCAGGCCGATGGGACGCTGGCGTTTGAAGATGAAGACCACTCCTATGGGGGAGCGGAGAGCAAAGGCCTGCCGGGCGACCCGATGGTGGTGATCCGAAATCTGGCGCGGCAGGTTGCCGAGCATGGCGTAAAGCGCGTAAAGGGCCGCGTGGTTGTGGACGCCAGCCTGTTTCCCGAGGGCCAGCGCGAGCTGGGCACCGGCGTGGTGATTTCTCCGATCGTGGTGAACGACAACGTGATCGACGTCATCGGCTCGCCCGGGGCGACGGAAGGGGCCCCGGTGACGCTGAAGATTTCGCCGCAGACGGCTTACGCAAAGTTCACGAACCAGGCCACGACCGGCAAGGCCGGATCCCGTTCCACGCTCGATTACACCCCGGACACGACGAACCCGGACGGCACGCACAGTGTGACGGTTACCGGCACCTTGCCCACGGGGTCGCCGGCCATCATGGCGTCCTACGCTGTTCCGGAGCCGAGCCGATTTGCCACGACGGTTCTAGTGGAGGCACTGCGGGAAAACGGGGTGAAGTGCGCGGGGCTTGCCACGGGCGAGAAGAGAGATTTCAAGGCGCTTAGCGCTCACTACACTGCGGAAAATCAGATGGCGGAGCATGTCTCGCCGCCCCTCCAGGAAGAAATCAAGGTCACGCTCAAGGTGAGCCAGAACCTGCACGCCAGCATGACCCCGTCTCTTCTGGGGGCCCTGCTAGCCCGCAGCGAGAAGGACCTTCAGCAGGCGGGTTTTGACCTGGAGAACGGGTTTTTGAAGAAAGCCGGGGTCGATTTGACGGCCGCGTCGCAATCGGACGGCGCGGGAGGCGACGCCTACTTCGCGCCCGACTTTATGGTGCATTACCTGATGTACATGTCGCAGCAGAAGGATTTCGGCGTCTTCAAAAAGGCTCTGCCGGTAATGGGGAAGGACGGCACGCTGGTGAAAATCCAGGTGAACTCGCCGGCCGCGGGCCATGTGTTCGCAAAAACGGGCACCTACATAGTTTACGACGCGCTGAACAAAAACCTGATGGTCACCGGAAAAGGCCTGGCGGGCTACGTGGAAACGGCGAACGGCCAGCACCTGGTCTTTGCAGCCTACGTCAACCTGGTATCCGTTCCGCTGGGAGAATCGGACGCCATCCGGAAGATAGCCGGAGAAGCGCTGGGCGAAATTGCCAGCGCGGCGTATGAATTTGGAGCTGTCGCGAAGCGAGCGAGCGCGGGCGAATAGGATGTGATCCTGCGAAACGGCAGCGACGAAGCCACTTACACGGGGCCGACGAAGCTCTCCCGCGGGGTGGACTATGTGCTTGTGAATGGCCGGCTCAAATACGATCACGGGAAGCTGACCGGCACGCTGGCCGGACGGCCTCTGCGCGGGCCAGGATGGAAGAGCCCGGCCGCCGAGTAGCAAGCGGACAATTTTGCGATGGTAGGGGCACGTCCCGAAGCTTCGGGATGCCGTGCCCCTCATAGACCACGTCGGCTAGCGAGGTGCGGTGGCCAGGGGGCGGACGTGTGCGTTGAGGAGCGCAAGCATTTGGTCGCGGAGGAAGAAGGACATGTGGCCGGCGTTTGGGAGCAGAACGAGAACTTTTGCGAGCGCCTGGATTTCGGCCACGTAGCTCTGAACTTCTGACGTCACTGTGTGCAGATCCTGCTCGCCCTGGAAGAAGAACATGGGCACGTCGAAACGCGTGCCGAGGCTGAGCGCGTCGAAGGCCGCGAATTCAGGCATCAGCGCTTCGAACCAGGCCATGGAGACCGCGCGAAAGTCGAACGGGGGGAGACCCTGCGCGATGTAGTTGGCGCCTGCGGGCGGCGTGCGCATGGCCGCGAGGACAGCGGGGTCGAGCGCGGCGAAGATGGCCTGCTCGGCGGGGAACATGGCGTTGGCGTATTTGTCTTTGGTGGCCACAGCGGCCACGGTTTTGTAGGGAGGCGCGCCGATGGCTTCCAGTTCCGCTACGGCTGCCCGGTCGCCTGTGGCGCGGGCCTGCGCGAGAACCAGTTCGTAGGACAGAGCTTCCTGCCTGGAGAAATTGACCACCTGGCCGTTGCCAATGTACGCGAAAAACAGATCAGGCCGCGCTCGAACCAGTTTGAGGCCGTTGATGGTGCCGCCGGAGGTGGCCAGGATCGCGATCTTCGCAACGCCGAGGTACTGGCGGATAAATTCGGCGACGCCTACAGCGTCGCGCGTGACGCGATCGAAGCTCAGCCCCGCAGTTCCCTGCCCCATATTTTTCGCATAGGTCGAGCCCACTCCCGGGGGATCCCACTGCACGATGGTCCAGTCATTTTCCCAGGGTTCAAGGAAGGGCGCGGTCTGGCAGAGGCCTTGCAGAATCAGTAGGACGGGATTCGCGCGGTCAGCGCCGCGGATGGTGATCCACTGGTCCTGGCCGTAAACAGGGATAAAGCGGCCTTCGGAGATCGGACGGGGAGCGCGTGGCGAGGACATACAGCGTTGCCTCCCTTTGAGAAAAGCAGACCCCTTACCGCGGCGAAACACGCCGTGGTTCGGGATGACAGTGCGCGCACCACCAGGTGGCGCCAGTGCGTACGTGTGGGCTGTAGGGGCACGGCATGCCGTGCCCCTACGGGAGAGGGGACGCGCCCTTCCGAAAGAACCTCGTTTATTTGGGGTTGCCGTCGGCGTCGATAAAGCGGATTTCGCCGAGATTGAGTTCGCGGACGCCCGCCTCGATCTTGGCGCGGTCGCCCACAATGACCCAGACAAAGTGGTCGGGGTGGATCACTTCTTTCGCAGCAGTTTCCAGTTCCGCGGTCTTGAGAGCGCGGATGCGGCCGGCCATTTTGTCGTAGAAGTCGTCGGGCCAGTGGTATTTGAGCAGGCTGTTGATGGAAATCCCCACGGCGTCGAGCGTTTCGCGCGAACCGGGCAGCCGGAGCGTCTCGTTGGCCTGGATGCGCGCCAGCTCGTCCGGCGAGACGGGACGGTCGGCGAGAAAGCTGCGCAGCTCCTTGTTGACCTCGATGAGCGATTCCTTGGTCTTGTCGGTTTGCACGGGTGCGTAAGCCAGGAAGGGCCGTTGTGCGCGCGCCGACCACAGGAGGCTGCCCGCGCCGTAGGACCAGTGCTTGTCTTCGCGCAGGTTCATATTGAGCCGCGCGCTGAAGGTGCCGCCGATGGCGTCATTCATGGCCCGGATGGCAATTTCATCGTTCGCATTGGGCGGCGCGGAGACGTTGCCGGCGAAGATCACAGACTGGCCGGCATTGGGCTTGTCCACGAGGTAGACCACCGATTTGGGCGCAAGCTCAACCGGGGCCACGTTCTTCGACGGGACCTCGCCGGACTTCCAGGAAGCGAAGGCCTTCTCGATCTTCGGCGTGATTTCAGCGAGCGTCGTGTCGCCGACGACGACCAGAGTGGCGTTGTTCGGCCGGAACCAGACCTGGTGGAATTTGACCAGTTCGGCGCGCGCAATCTTCTCCACACTCACGGCGGTTCCCGAGCCGGTGAGCGGATTGCCGTAGGCGTGGTTCGGACCGTAGAGCAAACGCGGGAACACGCGAAGGCCCATGGTAATCGGCTCGTTCTGTTCCTGCTGGATGGCATCGATTTGCAGTTTCTGTTCACGCTTGAAGTCCGCTTCCGGAAACGACGGATTCAGGATCACGTCGCTGTAGAGTTCGAGCGAGGGGTCGAGTTTGGACTTCAGCGCCGAGAGCTTGACATAAGAGAAATCGAGATCGCCGTAGCTTTGCAGCTCCGCGCCGAGCAGGGCCGTCTGATCGGTGATCTGAAGCGCATTGCGCGTGCGGGTTCCGTCGATCAGCAGCGCGGAAGCGAGCTTGGCCGTTCCCGGCGAACTGAACTGGTCGGCGGCGAAGCCAGCGTCCACGGCCATCCACATATTCACCAAGCCGGCGCCCCTGCGTTCCGCCAGGACAACCTTGAGCCCGTTGGAGAGGGTGGCGCGCTGGAGTTTGGGCAAATTCGGTTCGGGCGCAATTCCGAGGGCGGGCGCTTTCGAGTGGTCGACTCCAGCGGCGGCTTTGTAGTCGGGGAACGGAGTGACCTCGGCGATGAACACGCCATCGGAGAGCCAGCGGTTCGCCGCGGACCTCAATTCTTCGCCGGTGGCTTTGCGCACGCGCGCAAGCGTGACCTTGTAGCCTCCCGGGTCGCCGGTATAGACGGCGTACTGCGCGAGCTGGTCGGAAGATCCGCCAAAGCCGCCGATGCGCTCGATGCCGCGGAGGAAGGCGGCGAGATAGGCGGTCTGCACGCGCTCGAGCTCGACGGGTGTGGGGCCGTCTTTCAGGAAGCGCGCCATCTCCTCATCAATGGCCTTTTCGATTTCAGCCAGGCTGTGGCCCGGTGCGGCCGTCACCTGCAAGCCGAACTGGCCGGCGATTTCGCGGGCGTCGTTCTGGACGGCCACGTCGCTGGCGATCTGATCGTCGTACACCAGCCGCTTGTAGAGGCGCGAGGTCTTGCCGTCGCCGAGGCAGGAGGCAACCAGCGTGAGGTAGTCCGAGTCCGCGGTGCCGAACGGCGGAATGTTCCAGATCTTGTAAATGCGCGGCAGCGGCACGCGCTCCTGTGTGACTTCGCGGTGGGTCCCGGTCATTTTGGCGACCCAGGCCTGCTGGTGGAAAACCGGAGGGCCGGGAGGAATATCGCCGAAATATTTCTCCACTTTTTCCTTGGCGGTTTTCGTGTCGATGTCGCCGGCCAGCACGATCACCACGTTGGACGGGCCGTAGTAGGTCTTGAACCATTCCTGGACGTCTTTGAAGGAGGCGGCGTCGAGGTCGGCCATGTCGCCGATCACATCCCAGGAATACGGATGGCCTGCGGGAAACGTATTCTCGGGAAAATGCTCTTCGGTCGTGTCGTAGGGCTGGTTTTCGTCCTGGCGCTTTTCGTTCTGGACGACGCCGCGTTGCAGGTCGAGCGTCTTCTGGCTCAGGTCGAGGTAGGCCATGCGGTCCGCTTCGAGCCACAGGGTGTAATCGAGCGCGGAGGTCGGAACGTCCTCGAAGTAATTGGTGCGGTCGAAATTCGTGGTGCCGTTCAGGTCGGTGGCGCCGACGGTCTGAATGGTCTTGATGTAGCTGCCGGGAGCGTGCTGGCTGCCGCCGAACATAAGGTGCTCAAACAGGTGGGCGAAGCCGGTGCGCCCGGCCTTTTCGTTTTTCGAGCCCACGTGGTACCAGACGTTTATCGCCACGATGGGAGCCTTGTGGTCCTCGTGGACGATGAGCGTGAGGCCGTTGCCGAGAACGAATTTTTGATAGGCGATGTCCGGCTCCTGCGCGCGCGCGGGCGCAGCCGACCCGCCGGCGAGAGTCAAAACGGACAGCACCGCGAACAGACGAACGAGCCGATTGGTCATGCTTCTTCCTCCGAATCTCTTGGACGGATGCTGGAATTTCCGGTTTCCAGGGCTGATGCGTACGGCGAGCCGCCAATCCCGACCGGGGTTCATCCCCGGCTCTCGACAGGAAGATGGTACCGATTTTGGGCAGGTGGGGCCAGCAAATTTCGCGGCCGGTTACTCGGCGCGGAGCGCCTCCACCGGCGAAATCGAGGCCGCGCGGCTGGCGGGAATGATGGCCGCGAAGAACGAGCAGATGGCCAGTGCGCCGGCCGCCACGGTGAGCGCGAGCGGGTCCCAGAATCCCACGCCATAGAGCTGCGCGGAAAGCAGGCGGCCGGCGCCGACGGCCAGCGGCAGGCCGAGGAGCAGGCCGATGAGCACTCGCTGGAACGCGCCGCGGAGCACGAGGCGGATCACCCGGGCGCGATCGGCGCCGAGCGCCATGCGCACACCAAATTCGTTGGTGCGCTGGGCGACGGCGTACGCGGTGACCCCGTAAAGCCCGATGGCGGCGAGCACCAGGGCAACCATGCCGAATAAACCCGCGAGGCTGGCTACGGCGCGCTCCTGGCTGAAGGTAAGACTGATTTGTTGCTCGAGACTACGAACCGAGGTGATGGTGAGATTGGGATCCACGCCGGCGACCGTTCGCGCGACGACGGGCTCGAGCGCCCCGGGCTGTCCCGAAGCTTCGGGATTGGTGACCAGCAGGATTCCCCCGATGTAGTGCGATCTCGATTCAATCCGCTGCATCAGCGGTTGCGGATAAGGGACTGTCTGCGCGAGCGGCACGTAGAACATGGGGAACGCAGGACGCCTCAAACCCCAGCCGGCAAATCGGGCGTCGCCCACGACGCCGACGATGCGGAGGTGTCCGGAATTTTCGGGCAGGTCGAGGCCGAAGTGCTGCTCGATGGGGTCTTCTCCGGGCTTGAAGAAACGTTTTACGAATGCCTCGTTGACCACGGCCACCAGGGGAGCGGATTCGTTGTCGCCTTCGTTCAGTCCGCGCCCACGAATCACGGGGACGCCTAGATTCTCGAGGTAGTGGGCGCTGACGCGGTCCCATGAGGCGCCGGTTTCCGCGGTTACGCTGCCGGCAGGGTGGCCGGAGACGATGACCATCTCGCCCCAGTTGTCGGTCAGTGGGTTGTAAAGCGCCAAGCCGGAGCCCTGGACGCCCGGAATGCGATTGAGCGCGTCTTCGAGTTGCCGGTAAAGCGCTGCCAGCCGTTCCTGGGTGTACGCGGCGGGAGGATTGTGAAGCGCGACCAGGACTCGTCCCGGAATCTGGTAGCCGAATTTTTGATGCTAGAGATTGTTCAGGCTGCGCGCGAGCATGGTGGCGCCCGCCACGAGAACAACAGAGA
>Ga0187803_10000745_pt1 | contig 12810 bp, 23 predicted proteins | sample NC_wetland_sal_i_2_FD_132425 | JGI IMG/M metagenome (GOLD analysis project Ga0187803, IMG submission 132425) | Wetland sediment microbial communities from Neuse River Estuary, North Carolina, USA - Control_3 | ecosystem: Environmental > Aquatic > Freshwater > Wetlands > Sediment | place: USA...
ATCGATCCAACACCATGAAAGCTCTAATCCTCCGAAACGGGTATAAAGCGGATCTTTCGGAGATGGAGCAGTATCAAGTATAAGAATTTCGCTTTTATTGGCAAAACGGATGATGCCATCTTGCTGATTATAAGTATAATCGCCTTTTTTGCCTTCTTTCAATCCCAACTTATTTGCTACTTCGAAGAAACTAACAAGAGTTGTACGTTTAAGATTTTTCAGTTCAAACCGTCCAATAGCACCACGACTTCCGGGGAATATATCAGATAAATATAACGCAAGATAACAACCTAGCCAGGTCTTGGCTCCTCCGGCTCCGCCTCCATATCCGAGTTCATCAACAGGGGATTTTGTATCCTCAAGAGTATCCCAAGCGGTAGTTTGTTTAGGCAGTAAGTTTATCGGGTTCTTTATCAACATCGGGTTTATTGATATATGTCTTATTGACTACTACAGTAGCGGGCTTCTTCTCAAGCGGTGTCACATCTTCGACTTGCTCAGGTTCGTTATAGCCCATCATCTTGTTGATATTCTCAATAGCTCTGTTTGCACCGTTGCTGTCATATTGCCAGACTCCCACTTCTTCATCATTTTCGTTGATTTCTGTAACCTGTACCATCTCACGACCCTTTGCATCATATCGCATTACTGGTCTTGCCTGCATACTCTTAGCTTTGATGGTTTGCAGATCTTCGAGAATGGTTGACTTATTGAAGCCTAGCAAATCCTCTAAATGATGCTTACGGAACTCAAGATACTCTTGTATTTCAGGCTTCTTCAAGTTCTCAGATGCAATTGAATAAGCTGTTTTTTCGCTATATCCTGCTTTAATTGCTGCCTGAGTTGCACAACGTGAACCGCCTAATTTAATATACCAATCACAAAATAGTTTTTGTTTGAAATTTAATTTTTTTATTCTTTTTTTTCCTTCGCTCATAAGCTTGCTATTGATTATGTGTTTAATTCCAAATCCGGCTTATTTATATCAGAAACCCTATATTTATTTTCCTTTTCCTCAATCTCGCTTTTATACCAATCGATACACCTATCCGCAAAAAAGATATGTCCTTTGTATTTTTTCTCAAAACCTTGTATGATCTTCTCATGCAAATAACACTCACAAACAAGGATCATAGATTTTAAATGCTCTGCTTCACGTTTCCTGGCTTCTTTGATTTTCTTATCCATGAATCCATAGGGCTTCTCAGCTTCTTCAACTTGACACGGCATTGATTCAATCTCCTCAATTTCCGGCTTTTCCAGGGGTTTTTGCAACCCGATGTTTAATCTTTTTTCCCGGTTAATCTTTTGTTGTGCCAGTATCTTTTCCCTATTTTTGGCATAAAAATTCCTGAAATACGCTCTCTTTTGTGCTTTTATTTCCTCATCGATTAATTCTACTTTTTCGGTTTTCTTGGGGACATCAATATCATTAATACTCTTTTCTTTCTCTTGATTATCAACCTTAGGTTTGCTGAGATTTTGAGGCTTTTGCATAGATTTCAAATATTCATCCAATGCGAGGCAGGTAAGATAGACGATTGTTTCATTAAAAAGTGCTCCTCTCTCATCAACGAGCCTTTTAAGCTCTTTATATTTTGACTCGGGAAATCTGAGATCCGTTTTGATTTTGATTTTATTTTCTGGAAATTCAAATATCATATTAATTTATTTCTTTTTTCTTTTTATTTTCCTGATATCTCAAATAAAGATTTAACTCTGTACTTATTTCACGATTGCATTTAGAACAAAAATAGCTTGAAAGAGCATGATAATAAACCTCTGAATTACAGCAAGTTGAGCGATATTTTTTGATTACCTCGTTCATAATATAAAAACTCAATGATAGGAGTATTAGAAGGTCGGCCAGACTATCATTGGTTGATTAGTTCGCTAATACCCGAACTTTTAGCATGCTTAACGTTTACATCCCAACACTGCATCCTATCATTCAACTTTCAAATATCAATTTTTCTTATGATTCAGTTTTTGAATTATTCCGGGATTCGGTAAAACCAGTTCAGATGGGTCTTGAAAATTCAGCTTGTCTGCGCTTTTGTTGTTTAAATTTTCCTTATAGCATTTCTCGCAAATAACCACGTTTTGCATATTTATTATGTTTCCTTGAGGAGTACGCATAACTCCCGCAATCACGCTGATTGCAAACGGCTTGATTTCCAGAGCATTGTAAAGCTTCCCTTTTTCCAAAGCGCATTCGAAAATCGTATTATTCAGTCTCATTTCGACCGACAGTTTATTATTCATGATTTATGTCTACTTCCTCCTCCTTTCTATCCGCTACAATTTTAAAACCATAAGGATAGGTTTCAACTATAATGGATTTCATCTCCGGCACTTCTTCAAATATATTTATTGGTTCAAATTTCTCGCTTTCCAAAAGCAACTCGAAAAAATCTCCCGATCCCATTCTTACATTGACAATCTTTGTATCTTCCGGCAATCCTTCTTTGATAAAATAATGATGTTCTTTTCCTTCAATAAGAATTGAAGCTATAACCGAACAAGCAATTTTTAATAATTTCAATTTTCTTTTTCTAATTTCTATCATATTATTCTTTTCTCTCTGCCTTTATGATCTCTTCTTTTAGTTTGTCGTAAGCTGTATAAATTCCGTTAATTGCATTGATTATCCCCTCGTCTTTGAGTTTTATGTGCCTCGCATTGTCCCTGATGTCCTTAAAATTTACTTGAGACTGTATTATTAAAGTCAGCAATCTATCCCGCATCCGCTTTTTCCAATATTCTGTCTGCTTTTCTGTTTTGCTATCCATACTTATATTTTATTCTTTTATCGGCTCATCTTTCAATACTGACTTATTTTTCTGTTCTTGCTTCGCATAATTCCAGATATTTATCAATATTTTCTCTGGTCAGGATATGATAATAATAAGCATCCCCGCGGATGATGTACCAGAGCAATTTTGTTTTTTCGTCGAAATCCATCAATGACTTGCTTCCGGCATGATAGATCACGGATTGAGGAACGAATACCGACCGCTTTCCATATTTCTGTGTAATCGTCCAAGCCAGCCATGCATCCTGAAACCATATCTTGAGCTGATCAGGCAGATAGCCGGTGGTTTTTACGAGGTTCTTGCGGAACATAAAACACGCGCCCCTGATGTTGAAGTCCCCCGCTTTCGTATTTCTTTCGTAGGGCGTGGATTCTCCGTCATCCGTCTGATATGGATTAGCAAGCCAGACCTCCGAGTCATCCAGAGCGGTTATCAAAGACATATCCCAATGCTTCGAAAACGTTATGTCGTTATTGAGTATCGCGACATATTCGCCGGTTGCCGCTCTGATGCCTGCATTCCAGGTGCGGGTGACTCGTCCGCTGGGTGCGGTTGTCAGCTTTTTTAGCTGGATGCGTTCGTTTCCCGGAAACGATAATTGTTGGATATAATGGAGCGTTTCGGGATTCGTCGAGCTATTATCAACAATAATCAATTCGAAAGGATGATAGGTTTGTTCGACAATGCTTTCGATAGTCTGTTTCAAATAAGCAGGCTGATTGTATGATGCTACTACAACGCTTAACTTTCCTTTTATGTCATTCATAATTACTTTTTATTCGTGCTTCCTTTTAATATCTGGCCAAAAACTGATAAGATAAACAAAATCAAGAACATTACCCAAAAATTTAAAATAAGTTCCTTGTGATGGAAATAGGTTACAACATAATTCCATGCAAGCATGACAAAGAATGTTATCAGGCAATAAATAATGCCTAATAAAATTACGAATAAAGCACCTAATATTAATATTTTTTTCGTCATGTTTATTCGATATAATATTGACAGACCCCTGCCCAATCACCTTCGGATCTATCCGTTATCGGTTTATCTAACCCCTTTGTCCAGTCAATATTTAACCCGCTTTCTTCGAATCCGATATACCACGAAGCAAGACGGGACTTATCGAAAAAATTATGCCCCTTTTTGTATCCGCCTCGAATGGTCGTTTCGAACGCTCCTTGATGATTCACTAAGCTCGGAGCTGTAGTCCAGATTTTAATGTTGTTTTTCAATGCCCATAAGGTCAAGCGATTGTCATCGTAGTATATTTCCGGCTTTATGTGCTTTTCCGCGAATGGTATAAAATCTTCAATCATCGATTTTGGAATAATATATGACTGAGCCATTAAGAGACGATTTAATAAAGCCCATGATTTTCCTTCAGCCCTCGCTTGCAATACTTCATCCCTATTTGAAAATAAGGTAATCAAATTATCCGGCAAGAATTCTATTAACTTTTCTACTGTCTGGATTAAATCTTTACATGGTAAGCAGTCGTCCTGAATAACCATGACATGACTCGCTTCTTTTGGATAGCTCGTCAAAACCAGCTTTGCGCTTTCCCACAAATCCCCTGACCGGTCATATGTGACATGCACGCGGTAATCGTCCAGCATTTGGACTAAAAAGCTAGTCCATCTCTCTCTCACATTTACTCTATGTTGTAAATTACAAACTAGATTCATAAGGGATACGATTATGGTCGACATAATTAATCCAGGGATTTTCCGTCCAGGGAGGCATGTATTTTATTTTAGCATTCGTTTTCCAGGCGGCGTAGTTGAAACTAACCTGATCCCTCAAGGTGCCGGTGGTTACCTTGTAAAACCAAAGTTCGTTCATTTTCTTCACTGTTTCATTATTTCGCCTGACGATTATTTTGGTTTCGGCCAAACCATTTTCTTCGGGATATTGCTCCGAGCGCAAAAAAGCTATCGCGCCATGCAGATTCGCGGGAAAATCAAGACACAATCTTAAACATTCGACGGCTTCCTGATAAGCGCAATTCCGCGCCGGATGCTTTAATACCAATACATCGGCGTTCCCCATTTCCTCGACCAGCTTATCAGCCGGAATTTTTAAAATGATCGAACCGTCGATCCAAACCGTGAAATCGTATTCGGGAAACATTTCATGGGAAAGCAACTTGTGGTACCGCGCGTTTCTGCGCGGATCGGTAAAAAGATTCGCGGCTTTTTTCTTATGCCATTTTGTTAATAAATTATCCTGATCGATAAATAGATAAAAATCCGCCCCTTCGAAATTCTGGTTTCCTTTCGGCTTTTCATATTCACCGGTTATGCATGAATAAACGGCTATGGTTTTCATATTTTTCTAAAAACTGCAATTTCGTAACTTTCGGATAAATTTTTTCCGTATCTTCTGAAAATAATGGTCTTCGCAAGACTGCTGTTTTCCGAGTAAGGTTGATGATAGGTATCCGCGATGATCCGGTTGTCTATGTTGCTGTTCAGGACTTGTTCCAGAACCAGCGTTCCTCCCGGATTCAGCATGCCCAATATGCGCCCCATGCATTTTTGCTGGTCAGTCAAATAATACAGTATTTCCGCGCAGACGATCAAATCGAAAGTTTGGGGCAATGGTTCTACGTCTAAGTCAAGTACCTTAAATGTCGCATTCGGCAATTTCTTCCGCGCCCTTTCCAGTGCTAAAGACGACAAATCAACTCCTGTTATTTTCTCCTGCGGATAAGGTAAAAGAGAGGTCATTTCCCCTTCCATGCAACCCAGATCAAGGATCGAATTCGCATCTTTCGGCAGGAAAGACACGACATCGTCAAACCGCACTCTTTGCCAGGGATTAGTCTTGAATTCCCAAATATCCTCTTCTTTTAATTTTTCATTCCAAATATCAAACCTGTTCACATATCCTCCTTATCCCCTCTCTTATATCTACCTTGCAGGGAAGGGAATTCTTGCAAGGAGTTTCATTCACGTATCTGGTAGGTTTTTCTATATAAACGGGTTCGATGTTAGTATTCAGTTCCCGGTTAATCGCAGCCACGATTTCATTGAAAGAGATATTTTTCCCCGTTCCGATATCCAAAATCCCTTTTTCGTCTTTCGCGTCCAGAATATTGTCTATGATGTCGTCAATGTAGATAAAATCCCTCGTCTGGGTACCGTCTCCCCAGATAACAGGGCGCTTGCCCTGCTTCATTTCCTTGCAGAATTTATAGACTATCGAGGCATAATCTCCCTTATGCGCCTCTCCTGGGCCGTAACCCGCGAAAATACGCAGTCCTAAAATGTCTCCACCATATGCCTGGTGTATCTCCTCAAGCACGGCCTTGCAGCGGGCATAGGTGGTATTTTTGTTGTAAACGGTCGCCGAGGACGGATAGATAAGTTTTATATGATTATCCCGGCAGAATTGAACAGCGTTTAAAAAAGAATTGACCGTCTCCTCAAAGCAGTAATCAATGTTTTGGTCGAAGACGATGTTCGAAGAAGGCGAGCCGAATAAAAACAGGTAATCCAGATCCGGCCTGGGATAGGAATATGCCCCGTCGAACCTTTCGGCTAACGCCGAGCCTAAAAACCCGCTGATTCCCGTTATCCCTACATTCATAGCATGTCTTCAATATTTTTTCTCCACAACTTTTTTACCCTATCAAAATTAAAAAACTCATCAACTATCGCCAGATTCCGCCGGTGCATTTGCCGGGCCAATGCATCATCTTGCAATATCTTTTTGCAATAAAAACCGATCTTATCAGCGGTCGTGCCTACATTGGCCAATGCCCCCGGCTCGAATTTATTGAAAGTGACCATCGGAATACCCGTCGTCAGCGCCTCGACCCATGTTAAGGAATAGGAATGATTGTTGAAATAAAACATGACCCCGTAATCGGCATAAAAGTTGTATATTTCCTCTTTGGTCAGCCATGCCTCGTCCTGGGTGGTACTATGGCAATAATAAGGACTCTCCAGAATTTCGTCTAAAGACAAATCCGTAAAAGATTTAAGTCTTTCGACGTTCTGGTTTAAAACCAATACCTTTTTGATACTGCCGTTCCATATAGGCAGAGTTTTTCTGTTGAAAGCATAAGGAATATAAAAGACGGGAAAATCCGGAAACATCTCATGCCATAAATTGCCCAAACCGGGGAAATTGATTATCATGCGGAACCTTCCGCTTGTGACCGCTTTTTTATAATCCTTGTCGCGCCCTTCCGCGGTATCAAGCCATTCCTCAAGACAGGGATAACCGATGACGGGCTTGCCCATATCCAATACAGCAGACAGGCATTTGTCGGATAAACCATAAATGAATATGTCCTCGCTTCCGTCGGGAAAGGTCTGCCTGAAATCGATGTTTCTTATCTTGAAGTCCTCCAGAACTCCGTTCAGTTCGTCCCTCAATCCGTAATGCTGAGTAACTGCGCCCACGATTTTCATAATTCCGATAAAAACTTAAATGCCGGGTTACTGCCTCGGAGTATATTGCTTATTTTATTGTACTGGAATTCTCCTAAAAAATTAGTATTGTTGTCGTGATCCCCTACGTGTGTGGAATAAGCAAGAAGTCCTGCCCTGCCTGAAACGATATCGCCTTCCTCCTGCAACCCGGTCAAAGATACTATCCTGTACCCCTTATCGAGAACCGCTCGCCTTGCTTCGCTTTTCATGTACCAGCAGGGAGCCTTGAAAACCTTGACGAAATCAATGCCTTTCATCTCCCGTTCAGCCAGATCAAGTTGCCTTATCGCTTCGTCGTATGTTAAGTTCTCGAATTCGGCGAAATCGTTCCTGCCTTTCCCCGTATATTGAGGCAAGGTAAAATGCGTATATCCGTGGACAGCTATTTCGAAATTTTCTCTTGGAAGCGTTTTAACGAATTCCATCCATTCTGGATATTTGGTGATTCTCTTCGTTTTGAAATTGGGAATAAGAAAAAGGTCGATCTTGATCCCTGGAAATTCAGCGATCAACTTGTCCAGATATGGCTTCGGCCAATCGGTCGCGGGGGACAGGTCGTCCAGTTGCAGGTTAAAAATGAACGGGTTGAAATTGGCCTTAACGACCAGATCCATGTCCTTATGGGGAATGAATTGATAATTCCATTCTGTTAAAAGGGCAGATAAGCTTTCTTTTGTATGACAGTTAATGTGTTTTTCCTTATCTCCCATGGTATTGGGCATGTTTTTCAGCGCCCAATTCTTCTCGGGCGAAGTGAAGATGTATATCTGCGACCCGCATTCCTTTGCCCTGCCTAAAACTATTTCGATTTCCCAGTCCCACAAATGTTCGAATGTCTCAAGGCAAAATATGTGATCATAATCCTTGACGGGAAACTTTCTAATGTCCACGCAGTAAAACGAAGTCTTGGGGAATTCCTTCATTGTTTCTTTTGCTAACTTTATCGCATCAGGTGAATAATCGACCATTGTAACTAACGCTCCGGCTTTCGCGCATAAATATCCAAGTTCTCCTCTACCGCAGCCCAAATCCAAAACTTTGTCTCCGGGCTTAATGTTGGCGAGCTTGAACATGAATCCGAACCGTCCCGCATCCCTTTGCCCGTTCGCCCATTCCACATAGCCGCTGTTGTGCTTTAAAAAATAATCCTTCGTGTATAAATTTGCCGGTATCGGTTTTTGTTTCATTTATGATCTTTAATATTATTTGTACTGCAAAGGCGGAATATTTTTGTTTTCGGGAATGATGATTCCCCTTTTCTCGCCCGTCAGTAATTTGTAATGCCTCATGATAACTTCGTACAATTTCTCGGTCGCCTGATTCCATGTCCATTTTTCGATCATGTCTTTTTGCGCTTGCATACCTTTTTTCCGCGCTTCTTCGTAATTCTTGTAGATATATGTCATGGTTTCCGCCAATTTAGCCGGATTTATTTCGTAAACATCGCCTTGCGGAATATCCGAATAGCCGTTCAGCCAGTTCGCCGAAAACCAATCGATAGGATGGTTGCCGATTTTGACCGGAACCGCTTCGAGGGGAAACGAATTTTCCTCGGTCATATAATCGAGCATGGCGGTCGCTTTGGTCGAAACAACAGGCAGACCGCAGCACATCGCCTCGGTATTCGGAAGTGCCCAACCTTCGCCGCGGGAGGGTGTAACGAGGCAATGGGCTTTATGATACAACTCTCTCATACCTGTAGGGCCGGTCAGTTTTTCGTCAAGAATGATGTTGTTTCCGTTCAATCCGTTTTCGATGATCATTTTGCGGAAATATTTGGAAAATTCACCCCTTCCGGTCTTGAAGTACAGCCGCACGGCGGGATCATCGCCGAAGGCCAGCTTAAAGGCTTTCATAAGAATGTCCTGCCCCTTGCGAAAATTAAAGGTTCCCACGTTCAAAAAAATGAAAGGGTTCATGGGCGGAGTTTCGACCGGAGCGTAAAAACCGGAATCCGACGCCTGGGGGACTATTTCTATATTCTCCAAACCCTCGCGCATAAAAACTTCCCGGTCGTAATTGGACGGGACAATGACCAAGTCCATTTTTTTAAGAACGGTCAGCCAGTCGGGCTTCAATTTCGACAGGGCGTTCTGCGTGTAGCAAAAATTGATTCCCGGCAAAGGGGTCAAATCGCCCGGCGGCATGACATGGAAAGTAAGATCCCATTCTTTCTGGTTTATGTGCCGCGGGACTCTTGCCATAGAAAGGACGAGGTAGTCTTCGATGTCTTCGAATTGGATACCGCTTCCCTGGATGAAAATATCCAGATCCTTATGCGTCAATAGCCCATAAAGATAATGCCGTGATAAACTGCCGTAGCCGGTCAGATAAAGATATCTTACTCCATCTTTATAAAAGAACCGCGTCTTTTTTTCTTCGTTCATTCGCTTTCCTCCTTTCTTCAGCGATATTATATTCGCCTCTTGCTTCCGCTTTTTTCGCGCTAGCACTCCCTTCGTGATGCACGAATACATCGGTTCTCCATATCTGTTTGTATCCAGTCGCGACTACTTTGTCGACGAAATTCACTTCCTGCCCATAGAAGCCATAATCCTCCGGGAAACCGTTGACTTCTTCCCACACTTTTTTAGGAAAAACAAGGCAAAAACCGCTCAGCACCCAGCCCAGATATGCCAGACTGAAATCCACGAATAATTTATCAACCTTGGTTTTCTGCTGATTGCCGCAATTATCGGTTGACGGCCCCACACAGCCGACTGTCTCGAACTTGTCAAAGGTTTCAAGCAGCTTTGGCAGCCATTCCGGCGCGACTATGGTATCCGAATTCAAAAGACAGATGTAATCGGAATCAGACTGCCTGATCAGGCGGTTCCAGAGCTGCCCGATGTTGCATTTGAATGGATAATTGTCAAAAACCGTCAGATGATAGGGTATTTCCGTATTGTCGATGACGGAATGAACGCATTTATTTTCGAACTCCGGCGTGTTGTATTTTAAAATAATTATTTCGACCATATAATCAAATCCTTTCCAGATACCCCTTTTTAAGCCTTGTGATGCCCTAGGAGGCTTGCAAACCCCTTAAACTTACATTTATATCTCCTGTACCTGACACTCTTCCGAAAACTCTCTAATCCACTCTTCAAGCACCTCAAGTGTGGGTTTCGGATAATCCTTCAAAATCTTGGACTTTTCCCACACCCTATATATCATTTTCGAGCTCATGCTCGGCTTATAAAACCGGTAGAGCCATACCAGATTTTTGAGAGCTGCTTGATCTTCCGATCCTTGCTCTTGCATTTGTGTTGTTTCCATAAACATAACCAAGTTTCTTTAACCTCGCGCGTATCCGGGGTATAATCTGATGCACCGCCTGTTCGCTCATAATGAGCCTTAGCGCGATTTCCTTGCGGGTAAGCCCTTCCTGCAAGCAAATTACAACCTGCAATTGCCGCCTGGTCAAAAGCATCTTAATCGCCTGCTCGGAAAGTCCCGCGTAATATTCGTTCTCATCCCGTCCATTATCGCCCTGATCGAACCCCTCTTCCATCAGCCCCTCATAGGAATCATTCGTGACTAATTGTTTGACATAGATAATATCTTTTTTATTCTGGCTCATATGTCATGAATAATCCGTCTATCCTTCGGTTTAAGGTTTTGAGGGTTTGCAGGAGTTGTCCGCGCAGTACGGGGGTTAGTTTCTCAAACGGGCAGGCGTTGAGAGCGTTGCTTAATGCCAGGGTGGCGTTGGTAATGCTATTGACCGATTCAATGATTGATTCGTCGGGCTTGATGGGTTCCGGGGGTTTGGGCGGCTCCGAAATAAGATCCCTCTTTTTGATCAGACTGGTGAATTCCTTTACGGTCAGCTTTTCCTTTTCCGCTATATCGATTAGTTCTTTTTGTTCCTCCGGCTCTTTTTCCGCTATCAGAGCATAATGCGAAAAGCTCAAAGTATCCTTACGTAAGGATGCATCCACCTGTCCTGCGACCCATTTACAATTTCTAAGTGTCTGGATTTCAAATCCCAAAGCCTCAGCAGTCTTACGGTATGTTTCTCCCCATTTTAATTCCCCATATCTGAGATAATCTCCGATAATGAAATTCAGAGATTGTTTAGTTTTATAAAGATATTTTCCACAAGCAATCCAGTCTTCAAAAGTCGGATTACCAATTACTTCCAGACCATTAGGAAGCAATTTAAATGTGCCTGCAACAATTATGTCCTTTTCCATAAGTTTTTAAAATTTAAATAAACACAGGGATTATTTTGTTGCATCTTGAATAATGAGGCCGTTAGGCTTTGAGAAGAAATTACGGGCAGGTTATTGGTATTCACAAAGAAGAGCAACTCAGCTAATTGAAGTTTAGTAAAAATATATAATATTTGTCAATAAGCAAGTTTTATTGTAGTTTTGCATCAGGATTAATCCCTCTTTAATATCCTCGCCATAATTCTCTTCCTCACAGAGGCAATCTTCAAAACCACAAAATGAACAGATTATATTATCGTCAAGCATAGTTTTATGGCATGAAAACAATATATTTCTCAATAAAAAATGGACATTTATTATGCTTTTTTCTCATATGGAATTTAGCTTGAGACCATTTTTTAAAAGTAACTTTCGGATAACAAAAGATGCAATATTTTCTTTTCATGTTGAATTTTTTACAAATTCTTCAATACAATCAACCGAATTACACATCGGGTAATCCATTTCTACCTCTCTGACAACAATTTCTTTGCCACAAATCTGACATTCTGTAATATCATATCTACCTCCTAATTCTTCAAGCAATTCTTTTTTTGTCATATCAATCTTCCTTGCCCATCTTTTCTAAACCGCTTAAATTTTGCATGTTCTAAAAGCCTACGTTGTGCCTTTTCGATCTTCTGATTACCATTTATTTGTCCATAAACTTTCTCTTGCCAATTTATTCGATGCTCTTCCGAACACCAATAATCATATTGTTCTTTTTCGCAGCGTTTACCATTTTCGTCAATATAATAGCATTGATATAGTGTTTCGGTTTTCTTTTCCATATCATTCAACTGATTTTCCGATTTTTTCGGCCATTTGTTTTCTTAAAATTTTATATCTTTCGGGATTAATCGGTTTATATTCTTCCTCGGTTGCTTGAGCCGGTAATTCAAGTAGTCCTTTTTTGAACCTCTTTATTCTATAAAATTCAGCGATATAAGGAACTGGAATGGCAAAGCTGTCGAATACGACCGCTCTGGAATTATGGATTAATGCCTCTTTTATTAATATCGCCTGATTTTTACTGAGCGTATATTTTCCTTTAGTTTGCATAATTACTTGCCATTCTTCTTCCCACTGGTTTTCATCAGATAACTCCTCTTCCGTCAATGCTCTGTCGGCCATAATTTACCTCCTTTCCTTTTTCCTGTTTCAAAAAAATAATTAAATCGCCCATCTTTTTTTGTAAAGTATAAGGGGAAGTAATACGGGGAGCAAAGGGTTTTTGAACGATTCCGGGAAGGATGTTTAAAAGATTATCCATCCTCTCGTAACTATATTTTTCTACAAGTTCTTCCATTGAAGTTCTTTCTGTTTTATTTC
>Ga0187803_10000746_pt1 | contig 12788 bp, 15 predicted proteins | sample NC_wetland_sal_i_2_FD_132425 | JGI IMG/M metagenome (GOLD analysis project Ga0187803, IMG submission 132425) | Wetland sediment microbial communities from Neuse River Estuary, North Carolina, USA - Control_3 | ecosystem: Environmental > Aquatic > Freshwater > Wetlands > Sediment | place: USA...
CCGCCCCGTTCGGGCCTAGAAATCCGAAGAACTCGCCTTCTTTGACTCTAAAAGAGACATCGTCGACAGCCCTCGTCCCGTCAGAGTAGACCACGACGAGGCTGTCTACCGTAATGATGTCTTGCAAGATAGGAAACTCTCTCGGCCGAAACTGGACCACCGCATTCTGATGGGGAGAAAGAATACCACTTCGACGATAGACTCCGGTTGTGAGGTGGCGAGGGCGCCCGATAACATTTGCGCACGATGGCTTGGTATTAGCGGGCCCGACGGGATTCGAACCCCGGGGGGTTCGGAACCTTGATTCTTCCGACGGACTAGATTCCATTGCGCTGTCATAAGCCGGCTGCGGCATAAAAGTGCCACTATGGATACGCCCGGAGAAGATCGAGGGTTCAAGCTCGGTGGCTGACCTCGGTCATTTTTCTGGCTCGCATGCCTCGGGACGAGCGTTCGAGCCACTTTAGATTCGTACGTTCGGCATTGAAAGATTCCCGTCGATTGATCTGCCAGTGCGGCCGACAATTCACTCCGGCAGCATAAGAACACCTTGGGGAGATGGCAATCGGAAAGCGGAGCGCTCGGCGCCTCCCCTGCTTGCCCTCGTTCGGATTTCACCCTTCCCACCTTGAAGAGGGGCCACTCGTTCGCTCTGAAAGAGCTCGTTTCGCAGGGGGTCTTGCGTGCTATGGGTTCGCGAGGGTGGGGGGAGAAAGGGGGAAGAATCGGGCTATCCTGGGAGAAAGAAGTAGGACCTCGAGGGATACCCATTCAGCGGGCGTAGCAGAGGCTTCCTCACTTTGAAGAGCCTGAGGTTCCACCGCAGTCCAAACCTAGGAACGACATGCAATATCGATAAACCTGCCGACTCCGGAATATTCGTCCATGTCAGCCTCCGCATCTCGGCGAAGCTGTAGCTAGGCGTAGCGAAGGTCTCAAACAGTGGAACCGCGGTTGGGTTATCCTTTTGTCCCATGTCAAGGTCTCTTGAACGGGAATCGCCGCTTCGTGAGGCCAGCCACGGTCAATTTATTAGCATAAGCATTAAAATAGCACCTCATCTTCGTGAATTCACTCTGGTGCTCTTCTGAATTGGGGTCTGTCGGAGGCAAGCGCCGGCGCAATAGATATGAAATTTGGGCGTCGATTCTCGACCTGCTAATTGAGGAGGAGAAGACGTTGAATGGAGTCAGAGATGTGACTCGACTCAATCAGGAAAGACTTAAGCACCATCTTGACGACATGGTTTCACTCGGTCTTGTTCGGCCTGATCGTTCAAGAAGATTCACGATATACTCAATCACTGAACACGGGATCGAGTGGCGCGAAGGCTACAAGAGAATTGCAACCGGTTCATTTGGGAAAGAAGACCACCAGGCGGATTTCTAATATGCCTCAACTCCCGAACAAGGCAGACAACATTCGGCTCCTCGAAGGAATGTTGTATCGTGACAATCATCCGGGACCATAGATTCTACATGATTTATTAGACACTGCACTGTGTATAAATCGAAGGGGAAGAACAACGATACTCCGATCTAGGACTGGTGTATCCAGCGACCTTGCACTCGTAGCGGGGATTCTTACAGTTGGGACCCTGGCGGTCGCCTTCGTCGTCTCCTCTATAGGTACCAATATTCCTAGCACGAACGCGCAGCAGACAACAAGTTCGACGACCCAAGAAAGTGCATTGGTTGGTAATGCCCAACTCGCCGCGGGTGCCCCTTGTGCGGTTCCGTCTAGGCCGTCACTTCCGTCAATCGCCCCAACGTACCCGACCACCCCGTTCACTATTGCGGGTACGAATAGCTCATGCCTTGAGGTATCATCCTCTGCCTCAGGAACGAGTACTGGGTCTGTCTCGTTTACTTTAGACGCCACAAACCCAGTAATTCTGGATCTGCTCCTTCACGCTTGGAACAACGGAAGTTCCACCCTTCCAGCAGGAACAGTAGTTACAGCATCTGTCCTCTCTACAAATTTCACGTTGATTGAAGACGCAGGGAATGGAGGCGTCAACGCATTCAACGCCGTCACGCCATTAGTCACAATTCCCTCCGGTGAGACTACATTCAATTTCAAGGTCTCAGTTCCTACTCCATATCCGTCTGGGACGTATCACTTCGACATCGAAATTTACTCATTCCAAGACAGCAGTCGGAGTTACATGACCTATGCCAATTATTTCCCCGTGAACTTGGTGGCGCAATAGATGAGGTCGCCTAACAAGGGGTCTGTCTCTTCAGCGGTCAAGATAGTTTTCATAGGCATCATGATATTTGTGCTAGTTGCCCCAAGACTTGCGCCTTCAGTTAATGCAGTGGGCGGAAGTGATAATTGGGCCATAGGCGCATACTACGGGTCCATAGGAAGCTCGGCAACGGATATCGGCGTAGATGCCTACGTCGCTGGGTTACCTACCGACCACCAATGCGATGAAAGTTTCGCAGTGTTCACCGCTTCGATTGACGGATATGTTCCGCAAATATCAATTGAAAATGTGGCTGGTTGTAATGACACCGGCACGTATCTATATGATGTTCTCCTAACCACGTCATATGTCTTCGAGTTCAACTATACTCATACTGTGAGCGGTCTTTTGGCCAATTGGCACGACATAGAACTCAAGTTGACCAAGGTGCAGGTCGGTAGCGTCTACTACGATACTCTGGATTGGATACTTGACGGAACAACCTATGACACCTATACTATTACTTCCTGCACGGTTCCATGCTCTCTCCCGGACTTTGATAATGAAGCGGTTCCCAACATTGCCGTCGAAAGCGCCGATCCATACAACGCCAATTTCTCGAGCCTGGACGTTCATGGATACTTCCAAAGCCCAATTGGCACGTCGCAAGGCGGGATGTACCTCTATCCGGCAAATTGGGGCCAGACTACCGGGGACGGTAACTGCCCACTCCCGTCAGGGGCGCAGACCACCTCATTCACAATTGGCAGGCTCTATGAGGCTCCGAGCAATGCTGATGTGACAGGACATCACTACGTCGGCACCTGGGGTGCCGCCGATGAATGGGCTATAGGCATTGGCGACACCTCCGGGTATGCGTCTATCACAGATTCGGATCTGAGCAGTACCTTCTGCAGTTCGGGGCCTCCTCAAGTATCGTGAGCAGGTATTGTACCGGACCCGCAAAGTCCGGTATTGTTTTTCAAGAGGGCGGAAGCCGTCGGTTCTACTTGAAGCGTTTCAGCGAGCGAACTCCGTTCCCTGGAGAGATGACTGAGCGGTTCAAGCCGCCGACTGGAATTCTTAGGGGCTCTACACATCAGCGACAGCTTTCACTTCGCCCTTATGGACTCTGTGTGGGTACCTCGAAGATGAACTGCGCCGTTATGACGGTCGTGCCCGATGAAAGCGCCTGGAAGGGGCAGGGAGCATGAGCGCACCGCGTCAGCTGGCCGGCCTCCCAAGTGAAGTTGAGGTTCACGTCGACGGTCCCTCCCTGGACTAGCAGGAAGTAGTATTGGTCTCCACTATACGGTGAGAACAAGGTGTAGCTTTGACCGTTGTTGAGAGGGGATGTCTGTGCAGTTATGCCTGGCGGAAAATTTTTTGCCGGGAAGATTTCTCTGAATGCAGAAGAGTTCGCGGCGATGGATGCGTTGAGCGCGTAAGCCGGGAAACTCACCAGGGAGCTGCCGACGTTCTGGAAAGTCACCCAGAATGTGACAGCCGCCGGACCAAACGGGTTCGCCGAGTAATTCGCCTCGACGGACTCCACCTCGACCTGGCCGGTCGGAGAGTAGGTGAACGACCCGCAGACCATGCCTGTAGGGCACGGGACCGTTGTGGTCGCGGTCGTCGTGGAGGTCACAGTCGTTGTGGTCGTCCGGCTCCGACCTGCTACTGCGAGGGTGTATGTCGCCGCCGCTCCGATAAGCAAACTGATTACCAAGGCGAGTAAAACGACATGGTCTCTTTTTTGCATGCTTTTTTTTGGCTTTTGCTTCTACTTTAGGGCACTGGAGGCGGGTTCTATCCCGTTCCGAGCGAGCTACGCCGCCGACACAAGGGTTCTCCCATGTCGTCGGGTTCTGCATATTTATGCTGGACGGAAAGGCATTCTCCCGATTCGCTCTCTATTGGGCGTTGTGGCTTTCGCGGCAGCCTGTGGCCCAATCTGTTCCACGCGCTCCGAGGCGCAGAACCTAAACGGGCCCTAGCTCTCTTTTGCTCAGCCGTCCAGCCTGAACGTCTGTTCCTCCTTAGCATGATGTACGTCAAGTAGATACTAGTAACCGATAACCTTCGACGGGATTCGAACCCCGGGGGGTTCGGAACCTGGCTTCTTCCGATGGGCTGGATTCCATTGTGCCGTTAAAAGCCGACTGCAGCATAAAAATACCACTCTTGGCAAAGTCCGACAGACAACCGCTTTTGCAACGCGGCCCGCGCTCAAGCCGGCGCGAGTCCACCTTTCGCCTGCGAATCCAGCCCATTGCACTTGTATTACATTGTAAGCCACAGCCATATTAGCACGGGCATCACAAGAACTTCCCATGGGCTTTCAGAAGTTGCTGGCTGCGTTCCCTCTAATCCTCCTGTCGATTGGGATGGCGAGCATTCCGATTGCAGCCGGCTTGACAACAGGATCTCAATGTGGTGTATCCAGTCAGGGGACCGTAGTTGGTACATCCACCATAAACATCAATGGCACAACTTACCCGCTGGTCTTCTGCGAGGTGCCTCCAAATCCTGGAGCCACTGCGGCGGCTTCTTCTGGTCCGTATCCAAGCACAGCTAATGGCGGCTCCGTATCTCCCTTGACGAGCTCGTCTTGGCAATTCGGAGCGCAATGGGGGCCAAGTTCAACGTACTACGGTGCTGGTCTCACCATGGATTATTTCGACGGGCAATCTACATCTACTCCTAACTTCACATACTGGCTAGGTCTGACCGATAATTCAGCTTCCTGCACGGGCGGGTGCTTCTACCAGGCGGGACTTGACTGGTACGACAACACCTATCTTGGCCTTTGCGATTCATATGTGGGTTTCATTCTCGACAGTATATCAGGCCTGACAACCCCGAATAACTGCATTCTGGGGACGCAGCAATGGACCGCCACACAAATAACCTCTGGAAGCGAGACGATTTGGCTCTTCCTCTACAATGGCCAGTGGTATAGCGCCTTCTCTGGCTCAGCCGAGAGTGGCTACGCACCGTCAGGAGCAATCGGTGCCCCGGGTGGCGCTGATTCCGCCACTGCAGTGTCAGGACGAGCCGGAGCCATAAGCGAGGGTTGGACTAATTCAGGCTACACTAACTACGGAGAGGATCTAGGGTCAAAAATCCAGTACGTCACGAGTGTGAGTCTGTCTGGTGGCATCTTCACCCTGAGTTTCACCGATGCCACGACCTCAATCAGCGACTACTATCAAGCATCTGGAACAGGCTACATCAGCCCGCCCTCGACCGCCAATTGGTACGTTGGGGGAAGTTGCCCGTACACTTACGAGTCCTATTTCTACAGCGGAGGACCTGGCCTCCCGTCAAGCAGTTCGCTTTCCGCTTGTTAGTGCATCGTCCGGAACGATGCCTTGGACGAGGCACCGAAATTCAACAGGCGGTAGGCAAAATCACGGCCAACTGTACAAATTGAGCATTTCGCGCACCGTTCCTCTGCCGGACTTCCTAGTCGCCCAAGCATGGAGCGATTGGTAGCATGTATTCGACTGGAAACTCCGTTTCTGCCGTGTCAGAAACATCAGGACCTGGTCTGTTCGGCACCCAATTCTTGCTTATATGTTCTAATCTTTCCAACTGGATGGAAAACATAGGTTTAACATCATTCGCCGGTGCTACTAGAACTGACAGACGTTGACTCTCCGTGAACACCGGCGGGCGGCCGTCTACGGCGCGGTCATTGCGCTCCTTTGCGTCATGGGTTTGACCTTAGGCGTGATCTACTTTGGCGCGCAAACCGAAGTGATTCAAAGGACCGAATCATTCCCGGCCACGTCTTTGATGCGTGCGGCAGCGCCCTACCTAGTGGTGACTCCCCAGAACCACACTTTCGTACTCCCATATTCAGTCACCGCTTATCAATATCCTCTCACTCTGTCATACGATCCTTTCAGTTATCTCATGCAATATACCAACGGAACAGTCTGGCTGAGCTTCTCACGGGCATGCTCTACCACGGACTCCTCGCAAACCCTTGCGAATACCGCCTCGCACGGGAGCACGACCGTATCTGGCACTCCTGTAGTTTCAGAGATGAGTATTCCGTGCGGTGAGCCGTCAGGGTCAGGCTGGGCGCCTACAAACAGTTCCCTGATAGACGGCCACCTCCCTCTAACCTCGTCCGAACTCAACGTAACCATCTCGCCGTCCGACATAGCAGCGGGCCAAACAATGCCAGTCAACGTCACGGTGAGCATCGAGCTGCCGCCTGGGGATTATGCCATCAACTTGACCATTGATGCGGCGACTTCCTCGCAGTCCACACCCTACGACATTGAGATACCTATATTGGTCTCAGGCTGAGGAAGGCGACGTTCTTCATGACCTCGGACAGGCGCGATGTCGAAGCTGAAGTGCTCAAGGGCACGACGCTTAAAGTCTATCGTTTTCTGTTCAAGACTGGACGCCCACAGAGTACGCGCGAGATACAGAGGACCCTAAACCTCAGCTCTCCTTCCCTCGCTGAATATCACGTCAAGAAACTCCTCCGCAACGGGCTCATCAGGGAAGAGGGCGGCGGGTACGTCGTTGACAGGCTTATCTTGGAAAACATGATCAGGGTGAGAAGGATGGTCATACCCTATCAGGTGGCTTACGTCGTCTTCTTTGGATTGGCTGCTTTCGTTGACTTCGTAGTCTTTAGCAACGACATTATGAATGCTGAACGATTCGCCCAGATTGTCATCGTCATTGCGTTGGGAGTTGCGATCTTTGAAGCTATCAGAGCGGTGAAAGGAGAGCCATAATCAGCGAGAGGGGACTGGACCAACGAGACTCGGGTCCTCGCGATTGGCTTTCGCCATTCCTCGAAGGGAAGAATTCCAGTACCCATTATTGGTTTGTTGTGGAATCTCTACTCGCGAAGGATAAACGCGTTCTTCGGCACCTTGACTACCTCGAGGTACCTGCCTCACATAGCGCGCCTCGGGCAAGAATGAGAAGTACTTCCTCCCCGCCTTGGATACGGCCCTACTTGCCGGAATGCACAAACACTATTAGCTAGTATGTGAAAATATGCTTGCTTTGCCATGCAAGAGCCGAAGAGAAGTCGAATCAAATCATTTCGCTTTGATGTTGGCACAATCGAGAAGCTCGACAGGGCAGCCAAACGGGCAAGAGTGACGGAGAACGCGTTCTTGAATGACCTATTAACACGGAGACTGATGTTTGATCCACTCGTTCCTGCATTTCAGGAGGTCACGTTGAGTCAAGGTACATTTCAGTCAATCCTGGGTGTGACGAGCGTCGAAGCGCTGGAAGAAGCTGCCTCGCAAGCGGCTCAAAAGAACGTGCCACTCGTCTACGAACTCTACGAGAGCAATGGCAAGACGCTCAGCTTCCAGGAATTTGTGACGGATATCTTGGGAAAGCATGGAGGTTGGTTCGAGCTCGAAGGAAATGTCAACTTGACCCACGGCTGGGTGACACTGCGGCATGGATATGGATTGAAGTGGTCAAGATTCCTTAGGGCGTACCTGTTGAGCGCCCACGAAACTTTCTCGAATGACGTGCTCAACGTCAAGGTCAGTGACCAATTTGTTCGCATCTCCTTCAAGGCGAAACCTGGAGAAGACCGTTGACCGCACGAAAAGACCTGCAGTCTGAGGAAGGCTCAAATGTTACAAACAATCAATCAAGTTCTTCAAGCGTAGAAATCGACTCCCTACCTGATAAGATCGGAGACCATCGTTATTATCGGAAGGAGGCTCTGAACCGAGATGGCCGGAGTCCATTTCTCATGACAAAGACACTTCAAGCTTGACGAGTGATTCGAAAAGAGCAGAGCATCCGAACCGGGGATTGGACCACCATTCGCATGAGTCTTCGGCCTTCGATGCCTAAAGACCAGTTGCTTACTGTTCCGCAGCAACGCTGCGGACAAAAGAACACGTTCTTTCATTTCAGGTCTGCTGGTCTCGGATGCAAATCCGTTTTGACTGTTACGTATCGCAGGGCTGAACGACAGGCTCTTTCATCCATGGATGGCGACTTGAAGGTTAGAAGGCGTAGGGGTTCCTAGCCATCCGTACGGGGGGACTCGGATTCATATTGGACGAAGATGCTGGACTCTGTTCCGTTTTGCCCATGCCTTCTCGAGTGTTTACGACTGAGTGACCCCTCCAAGTTACAAGACAGTAATTGTCCTAGCCCTGCTGCGCTACAATGTATTACAGTGTAAGCTCGAGGCATAAATACAACTTCCGACTTTCGGAAGAGTGAGACGCAATTGAAGACAAGATTGCCGCAAGCCATGCAACGGAAGCGATGGGTCCATGAAAAATCAGGGAGAACGGGATACGCCATTACCGCAATCGCTTTGCTAGTCGTAAGCGTTCTAGGCGCGGTCTCATTCTACCAACAGTCGAACGTAACAACAAGTGAACATGCGACTACTCGCGCTATTCCTCTACTAAACCTCAACTATCTCAACGCCTCGCAGGCGAAAGAATATGGCATACTAGGGCTTCTAAACGTAAGTTCTTCGTCGAGCGGATCCAGTTTCGATGGGAGCCCTGGTCAGACACTTCAGTTCCCTCTCACATTGAGCCTGACGCAGTTTGATAGTTCGATGCAATCAGTTATCGTATCGTTCAAGCCCACATCAGGTCAGGAAGTCGTTGGCGCAGTCGATGTCTCAGCTCAACTGTCATATTCCAATTCCAGCGTGATTGTTTATTCTGGGCGGCCTGTAACAGTCACAATGTATTTTCATGTCCCTATCAACGCAGTGTCAAGTGACTTCAAGCTCGTACCCGCCGGATTATTATTGACGCCACCAAGCGGAATCGCTCTGCTCATCGACACAAATTTCGAGGGGAGTCTTACGGCATGAAAGGAGCCACAGTCCTTCTTCTTTTGGTGGCATTCCTCTTAGTAGGTGTCCTTCCTGTGCACGCTAACCCCTATGTCGGCAGCTACCTCTCCAATTCACAGTCCACCAGTACTTCGAATTTCTTCGGCACGAGTTTCACCAGCACTTCCGCCAGCGTGATTCCGTCAGGAGATTGGATCGCAAGCGAAATGGGGAACGCGGGGACTGCGACTACCGGTAGTTGTCCCTGTTTCTATCAACTTGGCTATATTATAGACGACACAGGCAATGTTGCAGTCACAGCGCAGTACTGGGGGCCTTCCGGCTCGCTGTACTCGTCTCAAACAAATAATGTTGGTTCCGCGAGCAGCATTACCCTAGAAGGGATAACTGAGTATGTTTCCGGCAGTGGCATCCAGTCGAAGGCCTTCGTTTACAATACTCTGACGCAGTACAACAACAATTCTCCTAATTCCTACACGTTCACCGCCCAAAGCACTGGTGATACACAGTTCTATTACGGGACAAGTACGGGGTGCAGCTCGACTCTTCTTGGATACCAAGTCGGCGTAGAGTCGCCTACGACCGTGTCGTCCTCTTCCTGGTATGTTTGGCAGAACACGATGGAGGTATATACCACTAGTTGGATCTATCAAGCGGGCAGTTCAATCGAAGGTAACAATTCATTCTTTCAGTGCATCAGTGGCAGTGCTCATGATATTGGAGGTGCGCAGATGTCGGGCGTCTCAGCAGTGTACACCGCAGCCAACACCGTGGAGTGGCAGTATTCCGGGACCACGGAGGGGAACAACGTCGCATTGTGGAGTGGCAGTGGAGGGTCGACGCCGTATGCGTGTCAAGTTTCAGGCCGATGCTGAGAAGCCCTATCTAGGTCCGGTTCGGATTTGCGCGCGCGGGGAGCTAATTTTTCCAACGGCTCGTGATAGTCTGAAGAGTAATTTCCCAGCAAAGGAATGTTCAACTTGAACAGCGAGGATGAAAAGGTAAGAGGCGCATGCTCATTAGGCCCATTCTGATTCAAATGCCGGTTGAACCACAGGAATCCTTTATTTTGCTAACTGTGACCTGCTGGCGCGAATTCATGAGACGCGAGTTGCGCTTCAGGATTCTAAGGTGTTTCATTGCCGGTTGGGAGCTTAGCGTTAAATAACTTGGAGGACTAACTGCTTCCGTGCGATTTCCTGACAAAAGGACGGCCATTGTTGCCGTGATTTTAGTCGCCTTACTAATCGCATTCGCCCTTCCCGTTATCTCTGTTCAGCAGGCGCGTGGGGCATGTTCGAATCTCGGGTGCATGATTTGCACATGGTCCGAATCGGTTACCGTATGGTTGTTCGGATTCGGCAATCGAAGCAGAACAGTATGCGCCGTGCCCTGACTCACATTTGCTATAGGCCGTTTGCAGCGCAAAAGCAAAGCTTGGTTATTCCGTATGCGAGGGTAGACAGCAGCCGGGACCGGGTACTTATTCGATACAGATTGAGCCTCCTTTCTACTCGTATCTCGCTAACCAGTATCTTGGTGGTAACCTAGAAGTCTCCGCCAACTTCACGATTCTAGCAGGTGCCCAGACTACGCAGCTCTCGGTCAAAAGTCAAGGGTACCGACTGCCGGCTCAGGTCTCGTCAATCGACTCGCTGCTGCTAAAAACAATCGGCCGGCCAGTCTGCTTATGAGGAACTAAGATGGCGACCGACGGGATTCGAACCCCGGGGGTTCGGAACCTGGATTCTTCCGACGGATTGGATTCCGTTGTGCCGTTATGAGCGGACTGCAGCATAAAAATACCACGGTGGTAACAAATCAGCATATGCCTTCATCGGCGTCAGAAGAACTTCTCAACCAGATTGAAAGTGCTTCTGCAACCATGTGGCGCCGCTACTGGAGTGTGAGTGCCGAGGGCAGGATGTTGGCATACACATGTGGGTTCGAATCTTCTGAATCGTGACCCACCCACGTGCTATGGGCTCGTGTGAGGGGGAGGGGAGAAGGGGGAAGAATCGGGCTATCCCGGCGGAAAGGAGTCGTTCTCGAGGGATACCCATTTGGCGGGCATTGCATGTTGCTTCCTCACCTTGGAAGAGCCTTGAAGGGCCACGGCGTCCCGAAAAATAGAACCACAGTCCATTACCCTTTTACGGAACTCTCACCCCCAAGCATCGTGAAAACGGATTCTACCGATTCCAGCAAATTCGTCCATATCAGCCTTCGCATCTCCACGAAGCTAAGGAGTCGGCTGAAAAGAGAAGCGAAACGTCGACATCTCACGCTAAATTCTTACATCAACGAGATTCTGGCAAGACATAACGTGTTCGACAAGATCTTGGAGACCATGAAGGCAATCCCGCTGAGCGAGGAGTTCTTCCGAGTCTGGTTACAGAAGACGTCCCAAGAAGATATGGAGGAAATGGCGAAGAGCATCGGGCCTAAGGTCGTGAGGCGGAGCTTCGCCTCTCGTGGGATTGAATTCAACCTCGACAATCTAATCGAGTTCTACTTCGAACCACTTTCAGACTATTCCGGGTGGTATCAGTTCGAATGGGACTTTGTAGGCGCGAGTCGTAGGCTGATCTTCACGCACCCGCACGGCCCGAAGTGGACGGCCTTCTTGAGGCGGTACTATGCCGACTTGATACGCTCAGCCACAGGAACTGAGCCTGAAGTGACAGTTGAGGAAGGAGTAATCACATTCACGTGCAGATAGACCAGGTCGCATACCTGGCCAACGTGATAATGTTCGACCAAGAAGGGCGTACGCACTTGGTTCCGGATAAAGAGGACGCTACAAAATACTATCTTGTATCATCTTGTGGCACACCTGGATAAATACATGGGTCGTCATAGGATGAATTCATGCGTGTTCGAAGGCTGATGGATCAGAAGAAAGGGAGCGCCATTACACGGTTTCGAGCCTTGAACGGTTTGGAACATCGCGGGACATTCGTCGCGTTTTTGTTTCCTCTACTCCTCCTCACAACGCTCGGCCTTCCGTTTGCCAGCGCGCTCGCAACAACGAGCCATGCTCCTGACCCCGACACGACATGCTCCTCCCCCTTGGCCGCTTCCTACGCGGCCGTTAACTCCAACGTGGCAAGAACGAACGCGGAAAGTTCGGCCTATTATTCCGAAGGCATTACCGGATTTTACAATCCGACCTTCAACAGCGTTTTCGAAATCGCCGAAACGGTTGTGCCTTATCCTACGTGCACGGTGGAGGTCGAAAGCGTCAACGTAGTTTTCGCATTGCATAACAGTACCGGAGGGTGGGCTGAGTATCTTGTCATAACCGAGAATCCGAGTCTTGCGAGCATCGGTTCTACCACCCAAACCCAAGCAATGTACAGCACGAACACCTACGAAAATTGGGCAGGATACGAGGTCTCAGGAAACAGCCAAGCGTCTTGGACAGTCGAATATGCTTATAGCTACTGGACGCAACCCACCCCAACTTATCCAACGTCTGGCGGTTGCGGATCGGCAGGCGTCTGCAACGTAGACACTTGGGTAGGTCTAGAAGACGCGCACGGCGCCACAAACAGTCAACTAGACCAAGACGGGATATGGGCAAATTGCACCCCCTCTGGCACGACTTGCACCGACTCGTACACCGCCTGGTACGAGTCGCTCATTGCCGGCGGGCTGATTCAATGCACGCCGTCGACTGGCGGAAGCGTCGCCGTGAATGGTGGTGACACCATTTACGCCCAGACGGTAAACGACGCCTATAATGGAGGGAGCAGCAGC
>Ga0187803_10000747_pt1 | contig 12785 bp, 7 predicted proteins | sample NC_wetland_sal_i_2_FD_132425 | JGI IMG/M metagenome (GOLD analysis project Ga0187803, IMG submission 132425) | Wetland sediment microbial communities from Neuse River Estuary, North Carolina, USA - Control_3 | ecosystem: Environmental > Aquatic > Freshwater > Wetlands > Sediment | place: USA...
GCCAGGCCGAGATCGAGCAGCGCGTCGTAGATCGGCCGCAGGTGCGACTTACCCCCCGCGTACATTTCCTCGACGTACCTCGCCGCGGCGCGTAGATATGCTTCGGGCGAGTCTTCTTCGCCGCCTTTGCCGACGGAGCGCTCGGCGAGCCACCCCGCGCTATTCGTGCCCAGGCCGTGCTTCGTTTTCAGCCAGTCGCGCCGCTCAGCCTCCGTGACCGGGCCTTCCTTCTTGATGAAGGCGAGCCATTCTTCAAGCGAGCGGCCGGTTTTCGCTTTCAGCTCGCCGACCCACTTCTGCACCGTGGTCACGCCGGGGTGCACACCGTAGCGGCTTTTCCCACTGGTTTTTCTCGCAGGCATCCGTTCGGCTCCTCGTCTCAAGCCGGGCAGTTTCCTCTGCGCAACCCGGCGGGGTCCTCATGAGGCGGCCTCAAATGTTAGCGCCCGCCTTCCTGCCGGTAAAGGAAGGCTGCCGGCCATGAAGCTGAGGCCGCCTCGCGGCGCCTTGACTTTCCCCGGTCCGGAAGCAACACTCCCCGGCGCCGGAGGAGCGTCATTCATGAGAAATCACTTGGCAATGATTGTGGGCCTTTTCTGTCTGGGACTAACAGGTGCCGCGGCGGTGAAGGCACAAGAGGCGCCGCGGAAGATCGACATGATGGACGAATTCCGCATCCAGTTTCCGACGAGTCCGCAGATCTCGCCGGACGGGAAAAAGATTGTGTATGTGCGGAACTTCGCGGATGCAGCCACCGACCGGCGCTACACGAACCTGTGGATCATCAACGCGGATGGCACCGACCATCGCGCGCTCACTTCGGGCAATCGGTCCGACACCTCGCCGGTGTGGTCGCCGGACGGCACGCGGGTGGCCTACATCTCGGACGCGGACGGCATGCCGCAGATTTTCATTCGCTGGATGGATTCCGGGCAGACGGCGCGCATCACGAATTCGACGTTTCCTCCCGCCGCCATTTCCTGGTCGCCCGACGGCAAGCTGATCTCGTACTCGGCGTTTGTGCAGACGAAGGGCCCGCGCGTGGCGGAACTTCCGGCTCCGCCCGCCGGCGCAAAGTGGGCCGATCCGCCGGTTGCTTATGACCAGCTCGTTTACCGGTTCAACGGGGCGGGCTATCTGAAACCAGGGAATCGCCAGCTCTTCATCGTCTCCGCTGAGGGCGGCGCCTCGCGGCAGCTCACCTCCGACAATTTCCCCAACGGCGGAGACGAACTGAATCCCAACCATGCGGTGTGGACGCCGGACGGAAGCTATCTGATTGTCTCCATAAACCGGCATCCCGAATCCGACCACGAATACTTCGATACCGAGGTGTACGAAATTTCCATCGCCAATGGCACGCTTCGCGCCCTCACGCACCGGAAAGGCCCCGACAACTCGCCCGCGGTCTCCCCCGACGGCAAGCTCATCGCATATACCGGATTCGACGACCGCTACCAGGGCCACCAGGACACGAAACTGTACGTGATGAACCGCGACGGCACCGGCGCGCGCTCGATTTCCGATTCGCTCGACCGGGATGCGCAAGGCCCGGCGTGGGCCGCTGACGGCTCCGGCGTATATTTCCGGTACGACGATCGCGGCGACACGAAAGTCGGCTTCGCTGCCCTGGCTGGCCAGGTTCGCAAAGTGGTGGACCACGTGGCCGGCGGCCTGGGCGCAGGCTCCAGCGGTTCGTTCTCCGTGGGGCCGAAGGGAGCCGTCGCGTACACCACGGGCGATCCGTGGAATCCGGGAGATGTGGCAATTCTGACCGGCGCCGCGCCCAAGGTTCTCACCACGCTGAACACTGAGACGTTTGCGGGCAAACCGCTAGGCCGCGTGGAGGAAATCTGGTACCAATCCTCCAAGGACAAGCGGAAAATCGAGGGCTGGATCGTTTATCCGCCGGACTTCGACCCCGCAAACAAGTATCCGTTGATTCTGGATATTCACGGCGGGCCGTTTGCCGATTACGGCGACCGCTTTGACATCGAAAAGCAGGTATGGGCCGGGATGGGCTACGTGGTGTTGTACACGAACCCGCGCGGCAGTACGAGCTACGGCGAGGAGTTCGCCAACCTCATCCATCATGCCTACCCGGGCGACGACTTCTACGACCTGAATTCCGGCGTGGACGCCGCAATCGCGAAGGGCTCGATTGACGAGCGCAACCTGTTCGTCACCGGCGGAAGCGGCGGCGGCGTGCTCACCTGCTGGATGATCGAGCATACGGACCGGTTCCGCGCGGCGGTGCCCACGAATCCCGTCATCAACTGGTACAGCTTCGTGCTCACCTCGGACATTCCGTTTGTCGCGCGTTACTGGTTCCCCGGTAACCCCTGGGAAAACACACAGCAGTACATGGAACGGTCGCTGACCAACCTGGTAGGCAACGTGAAGACCCCCACGCTGCTCATGACCGGCGAGGCGGACTACCGTACCCCCATCGAGGAAACGGAGCAGTTCTACGAGGCGCTGAAGCTGCGGAACGTGGAGGCGGTGCTGGTGCGCGTGCCCGAAGAGCCCCATGGCCTCCGCCGCCGGCCGAGCCATCACATCGCGCGTGTGCTCTACATCGCCGGGTGGTTTGACAAGCACAAGGCAAAGCCCTAGGCGTGGGGGGCGGGAGACTAGGCCGGGCCGCACTGGACGCCTAGACAGGGGTGGTTCTGGATACGCGACTCTGCGGCTGCCTTGACAGGGCCTCAGTCGTTTCATACGATGTTCGCAAAACTTGGGATGGCGCGCCGATTCTGCGTCCGAGTGCGCCATGCTCTAGCATCGAAAGGCGCGCGGGAATGACCCGCGCAACTTAGGAGCCTGCGCATGTCGGCCCGTCTGGGCGAACTTCTGGTCAAGGAAAAACTGATATCGCAGGACCAGCTCAAGCAAGCGCTCGAGTACCAGAAGCAGCATGGCGGGCGTCTGGGCACGGCGCTGGTGAAGATGGGGCTGGTCACCGACGATGAAGTGACCGCGGTCCTGTCCCGCCAGTACGGCGTTCCCTCCATCAACCTGAAATACTACGAAGTGGATCCCACGGTGGTGAAGCTCATCCCGCAGGAAACCGCCGTCCGCTACCAGATCGTACCGCTCTCGCGCGTGGGCTCCACGCTCACCATCGCCATGACGGACCCGACCAACGTGTTCGCCATGGACGACATCAAGTTCATGACCGGCTTCAACGTGGAACCGGTGGTGGCGTCCGAATCCGCCATCGCCGAGGCCATCTCCAAGTTCTACGGCGAAAACGCCAGCGTCCAGGAACTCGACAAGGTGATGAAGGACCTGGCCGGCGAAGAGACCGACCTCGAGCTGGCTGGCGAAGAAGAGCAGATGGACCTCGCGTCGCTGGAAAAGGCGGCCGAGGAAGCGCCCATCATCAAGCTTGCCAACCTGATCCTCACCGACTCGGTGCGCAAGGGCGCCAGCGACATCCACCTCGAGCCGTACGAGAAGGAATACCGGGTGCGGTTCCGCGTGGACGGAATTCTCCAGCCAGTGATGACCCCGCCGATGAAGCTGAAGGACGCGCTCACTAGCCGCCTGAAGATCATGGCCAAGCTGGACATCAGCGAAAAGCGGCTTCCCCAGGACGGCCGCATCATGATCAAGTTCAGCAAGGACGGCCGGAAGAAGGAACTCGACTTCCGCGTTTCGACCGTACCCACGCTGTACGGCGAAAAGATCGTTCTCCGGCTGCTGGACAAGGAAAATCTGCGGCTGGACATGACCAAGCTGGGCTTCGAGCAGGAATCGCTCACGAAATTCGAGCGCAACATCCTGCGGCCCTACGGCATGGTGCTGGTGACCGGGCCGACCGGTTCGGGCAAGACGAACACGCTCTACTCTTCGGTCGCCCGGCTCAATTCCCTGGAAACCAACATTATGACGGCCGAGGACCCTGTCGAGTTCCAGCTCGCCGGGGTGAACCAGGTGCAGATGAAGGAGCAGATTGGACTTAACTTCGCCGCGGCGCTTCGAGCCTTCCTGCGGCAGGATCCCAACATCATCCTGGTGGGAGAGATTCGCGACTTCGAAACCGCGGAAATCGCGGTGAAAGCCGCGCTCACCGGCCACCTGGTGCTCTCGACGCTGCATACCAACGACGCGCCCTCCACCATCAGCCGGTTGATGAACATGGGCATCGAGCCCTTCCTGGTGGCCACCTCGGTGAACCTGATCTGCGCACAGCGGCTGGTTCGCCGCATCTGCGCCAACTGCAAGGAGCAATTGCCGCTTCCGGAGCAGACCATTCTGGACGCCGGCTACACCCCGGAGGAAGCCAAGACCACGCAAATCTTCCACGGCAAGGGCTGCAGCGTCTGCAACAATACGGGCTACAAGGGGCGCGTCGGGCTCTACGAAGTGATGGAGATCACCGACGACCTCAAAGAGCTGATCCTGGTGGGCGCTTCCGCCATGGAATTGAAGAAGAAAGCGATCGAAAGCGGCATGATCACGCTGCGCCGCAGCGGCCTGGTGAAGGCGGCCCTGGGCATGACCACGCTGGAAGAAGTGCTGCGAGAAACGGTGTTGTAGGGCGTGGCGCTCCGCCGCCGGCGGATGCGGACACGATGATGAAACTGGGGGAACTATGGCGTCGGTGACGCTGAGCGATCTGCTCAAGAAAATGATTGAGATGGGCGGGAGCGACCTGCACATCACCACGAACACCGCTCCGCGCATCCGGGTTCACGGCAAACTGCGCCCTCTGGACATGCCCCCTCTCTCCGCCGCGGACACGAAGGGGCTGGCCTACAGCGTGTTGACGGATGCGCAGAAGCACCGCCTCGAAGAAAATCTCGAGTTGGATTTTTCGTTCGGCATCAAGAACCTGGCGCGGTTCCGCGCCAACGTCTTCCACCAGCGCGGCGCAATCGGCGCCGTATTCCGCACGATTCCGTGGGAAATCCGGACGTTTGATCAGCTCGGACTCCCGGCCGTCGTAAAAGGACTGTGCGACAAGCCGCGCGGCCTGGTGCTGGTGACGGGGCCGACGGGCTCGGGCAAATCCACCACCCTCGCCGCCATGCTCGACAAGATCAACGGCGAGCGCGAAGAGCACATCCTGACCATCGAAGACCCCATCGAATTCCTGCACTCCCACAAGCGGTGCCTGGTCAACCAGCGCGAAGTGCACTCCGATACGCACTCCTTCACCAACTCGCTGCGGGCCGCCCTCCGCGAAGACCCCGACGTGGTGCTGATCGGCGAAATGCGCGACCTGGAAACGATCGAGAGCGCTCTGCGCATCGCCGAGACGGGCCACCTGACGTTCGCCACGCTGCACACGAACTCGGCCATCTCCACCATCAACCGCATCATCGACGTCTTTCCCGCCCACCAGCAGCCCCAGGTGCGCGCGCAGCTCTCCATGGTGCTGGAGGGCGTGCTCTGCCAGGCGCTGCTCCCTCGCGCCGACGGCCGCGGCCGCCTGATGGTGATGGAAATCCTCATCCCCAACGCCGCGGTGCGCAACCTGATCCGCGAAGACAAGGTGCACCAGATCTACTCGGCCATGCAGAGCGGCGCGGGGCAAACGGGCATGCAGACGTTCAACCAGGGTCTGGCGGCGGCCTATTTCAACAAGCTTGTTAATCTGGAAACAGCCCTTTCGCGGTCGTCTAGCCCGGACGAATTGCAGGATATGATCAACCGTGGCGTCACCGCGGGGCCACGCACGGGTGCCACCCCCGTGCGACGCTGACGGGTTGACGAGAACGAACCGGCCGGCCTGCCGGCCCGGCGGGGGAGGGAACGCGCATGCCAGTGTACGCATACCGGGGAGTGAATCGGGCGGGAGCCACGATCACCGGGGAGCGGGCGGCCTCGACCAAGAACGAGCTGCAGGCGCTGCTCCGCCGCGAGAACATCACCGTCAGTAAGATGTCGGAGAAGGGCCGGGAGTTCAATCTGCCCACCTTCGGCGGCGGTGTGAGCACCAAAGAGCTGGCCATTTTCACCCGCCAGTTTTCGGTGATGATCGACGCCGGCCTTCCGCTGGTCCAGTGCCTGGAAATTCTGGCCGGTCAGCAGGAAAACAAGACGTTTGAAAAGATCCTGACCGGGGTGCGCGCCGCGGTGGAAAGCGGCTCGACGCTTTCCGCGGCCATGCGGCAATACACCAAAGTATTCGACCCGTTGTACGTGAACATGGTGGAAGCGGGCGAGACGGGCGGTATTCTGGACACCATCCTGCAGCGCCTCTCCACGTACATTGAAAAGAACGTGAAGCTGAAGCGTGCCGTACAGTCCGCGCTGATCTATCCGGTGGCCGTGCTGTTTATCGCTTTCAGCGTCATCATCCTGCTGCTGTGGAAAGTGGTCCCGATTTTCGCCACACTGTTCGCCGGGCTGGGCGTGGAGCTGCCGCTGCCCACGCGCATCGTCATCGGTCTGAGCAATTTTGTCGGCAGCATCTACGGCCTGGTCATCCTCCTGGCGATGGGCGGCGGGATCGTGCTGATGAACTACGCGTATAAGACGCCCGGAGGCAAGTATTTTCTGGATTCCGTGCTGTTAAAGCTGCCCCTGATGGGTATCTTGCTGCGCAAAATCGGCGTCGCCCGGTTCACCCGCACGCTGGGCACGCTGATTTCGAGCGGCGTTCCCATTCTGGAAGGGCTCGATATTACCGCGCGCACCTCGGGCAATGCCGTCATCGAACAGGCCATCTTGAAAACGCGCAAGGCCGTCGAGGCCGGGCGCACGCTGGTGGACCCGCTGAAGGAAACTGATGTGTTCCCCAGCATGGTGACGCAGATGATCGGCGTAGGCGAGCAGACCGGCGCCATGGACGCCATGCTCTCGAAGATCGCCGATTTCTATGAGGACGAAGTGGACGCGGCGGTGAAGGACCTGCTCACCGCCCTCGAGCCTCTGATGATCGTCTTTCTGGGCGGCGTCGTCGGCGGCGTCGTCATTTCCATGTACATGCCGCTCTTCTCGATGATCGCCAAACTTTCCGGATAGGAACGCGGTACACACGTGACTCTCGAAGGCGCGGGCAGGGGAGAGGCCGAGCCGGAACGCAGCGCGTCTCCCGCTGAGGCGCGCGCGCCTGCTGCCGATCCCGATTCGCGCACCGGCCCGGAGCCTCCCCCCCCGCTCGGTCCTGTTTCCGCCGGAGAGGAGGCGCGCGATTGGCTGGTCTGGCTCTCGCAGGTTCGCTTCCTGGTCATCACTGTCCTGTTCGCGGTGGTGCTGGTTCTGAGGAACTACACCGGCGCTACCGCTCCCTTCATTTTCTTCGTGCCGGTCGTGGTGGTGTGGTATGCGCTGGCGCTGTTCTTCGGCCTGTTGATCCGCTGGCTGGCCGTGCCGAAAGCGCGCGCCCGCCGGGTTCCTTCCTGGGTGGGTCCGATCCAGATTGTCTGCGACCTGCTGATGGTCACCGGAGTGGTGTTTGCCACCGGCGGGCACGAGAGCTATTTCATTACACTCTACCTGCTGGTGATTCTGGTGGCCAGCATCCTGTTTACCCGCGCGGGCGCGTTTCTAGTGGCGGGAGTGAGCTTTGTGCTGCTGGGCGGGCTGGTGGAGCTCACCTACTACGACAAACTGCCGCGGACGGCATCGGCGATGCCCTCGGGGCCTTCGCTGCTCTCCTGGCTGGGCAACAACCTGTTCTATTTTCTCGCCGTCGCCTACCTATCCAGCCTGCTGATGCAGACGCTGCGCCATCGCGGCGCGGAACTACGGGCGCAGCGCGAAGAGCTGCTGGACCTGCGCGCGTTCAACGAGGACATCATCGAGTCCATGCGCGGCGGCCTGCTGACCACGGACGAAGGCGGGCGCATTCTCCTGCTGAATCGCGCGGGAGAGGAGATTACCGGGCGTTCGTTCGAAAGTGTGAGCGGCCTGATGCTGCGCGATGTGTTTCCCGATTTTCCGCTGGAGACCGCGCTGGAGGCGGCGGGAGAACCCGCCGCGCCGGCGGCCGAGAGCGAAGGCGCGCCGCGCGGCCCGGTCCGCGGGCGCGTCCGGTTTGAGGGGCGGAAAGAGATTGTCTTCCGCACCACGGATGCAAGGGAGCGGTACCTCGGATTGTCCGTTTCGCCCGTGCGCACCCCGCGGCTGGGTGAGGACGCGATTCTGGGTTACGTGTACAACTTTCAGGATCTGACCGAACTGCGGCGCCTGGAACAGGAGGTGGCCGTGCGCGACCGCATGGCCGCTCTCGGCCGGCTGTCGGCGGCCATCGCGCATGAAATCCGGCAGCCGCTGACCGCCATGGCCGGGGCGGTAAACGAACTGGCGCGCATGGCGCCCTTCGGCGAGGACGAAAAAAAACTGGTGCGCATCGTCAGCCAGGAATCGGCCCGGCTGAATCAGATCATCACAGACGTGCTCAGCTACTCCGGAGAGAAGACCTACACCTTCGTCGAAGCAGATCCCTCGGAGATTCTCGAAGAGACGCTACTGCTGCTCGAGCGCCACACCGGGCGCACGCCGAAGCACCGCATCGAGCGCGCGTTCCAGGCGGGGCGCATCCGCATGCGCGCAGACCGCGACCGGCTGAGACAGGTGTTCTGGAACCTGGGCGACAACGCGCTGCGGGCCATGCCCGACGGCGGCACGCTGACCGTGGCCATGGATTCGCGCGGCAATCGCGTGCGCATCATCTTTCGCGACACCGGCATCGGAATGGGGGAGGGCGACGCGCAGAAGATTTTCGAGCCGTACCACACCACCTTTCCGGGAGGGACCGGGCTGGGCCTGGCAATCGTGTATGAGATCGTCAAAGCGCATGGCGGATCGGTGAGCGTGTTTTCCAAGCGCAACCAGGGCGCGGAGTTCGTGGTCGAGTTGCCCCGCGCTCCCGTGCCTCCGCCGGACACGCCCGTGGCGCGGGAGCGCAGCGCGCCCGCAGCGGCGGGGCGGCGAGGCGGCTGAGTATGGCCCACCTGCTCATCGTTGACGACCAGAAGGCGATCTGCGAGCTGCTCGAGATCACCTTCCGCAAGGAGGGCCACCGCGTCGAGGTGGCCAATTCCCCGGACACCGCGCGCCGCCGCATCGAGTCGCAGATTTTCGACATCATTATCACGGATGTGCGCATGCCGGGCGGCAGCGGCGTGGACGTGCTGCGTTTTGCGAAGGAGATTTCGCCTTCCACCTTCGTGATCCTGATTACCGGCGTACCCACACTCGAAACCGCGATCGACGCCGTCAACGCGGGCGCCGACCGCTACGTGATCAAGGGCGACAAGCTTACCGACGAGCTGCGCCAGGCTGTCCGCACGTGCGCTGACCACATCAAGCTCCGCAAGGAAGCCGGTTATTTGAAGCGCGAGCTGCGCAAGCTCACCGGGCTCGACAACATCGTGGGACAGAGCCCCCGCATGCGGCAGATCTTCGAGCTGATCCAGACCATCGCCCCGCAGTCCAGCCGTGTGCTCATCACGGGTGAGAGCGGGACGGGCAAAGAGCTTGTGGCCCGCGCCATTCACGAAAACAGCGCCCGTTCCGGCGAGCCGTTCATCACCATCAATTGCGGCGCGTTTCCGGAGACGCTGCTTGAATCCGAACTGTTCGGCTACCGCAAGGGCGCCTTCACGGGCGCCAACGAGAACCGCGACGGGCTGTTCCAGGCGTCCCACGGCGGCACGCTGTTCATGGACGAAATCGGCAACATGACGCTGACGATGCAGGTCAAGCTGTATCGCGTTCTCCAGGAAGGCAAAGTGCGTCCGGTGGGAAGCACCGAGGAAAACGACGTGGACGTTCGCGTGATCGCGGCCACGAACAAAAACTTCGAGAAGGAAATCGCCGAGGGACGGTTCCGCGAGGACCTGTACTACCGCCTGAGCGTAATTCCCATCCACCTGCCTCCCCTGCGCGAGCGCCGGGAAGATATTCCCCTGCTGGCGCGCCACTTCCTGGAACGGTTTCGCAAAGCCATGGAAAAGCCGGTCGAGGGAATCGCGCCGGAGGCGCTGCGGCGGTTGGAGGGGTACGAGTGGCCGGGCAACGTGCGTGAACTCGAAAACACGATCGAACGAGCCGTGGCCCTCGAGAGTGGCAAGCTGATTTCGCTGGAGGTCCTCCCGGACAAGGTCCGGGGCGTCACGCGCGAACAGCCCGTAGCGGGAGATCATCAGGGCGTGGCGATTCCACCCGAGGGCGTGAACCTGGAACAATTCCTGGCTGCCGAAGAGCGCAGCTACCTTCTCGCCGCGTTGGAGAAGGCGGGAGGCGTGCGCACGCGGGCGGCTGAATTCCTCAAGATGTCCTACCGCTCCTTCCGTCACTCCGCAAAAAAACACGGCGTCTGAGAACTGCCGAATTCCCGTTCCTGTACACCTGGCTAATCGAAGGTACAAGCATGCCGTTCCCCGCCTGCCGCTCAGCGAACAGTTCCTCCGCCTAGTTGCTGGTCGAGTTCGCGCAGCTTTTCGAGCGAGGGCTGGTGGTCGGGACGGACGGCCAATTCGGCGCGGTATTCCTCGCGTGCGCCCGCGACATCGCCGGTGGATTCCAGGATGCTGGCCAGGCCGTAGTGCAGGCCGGCTTCGCGCGGCGCGAGGGCGACGGCCCGCCGTGCCTCCTCAACGGCTTGCGCAGGGCGTCCGGTTTTCAGATAGGTGAGGCCGAGCAGGAAATGGGAGAACGCGTCGTCAGGCCGCGTGACCACCGCAACGTCGAGCGCCTGTTCCGCTTCTTTGTATCTTCCCGCCAAGAAATGCGCGTAGGCCTGTTGCTTGTCGGCGGCCCAGATGTCCGGATTCAGCGCATCGGCGCGCCGCAGAAGTACCGCCGCAGACGCGCGGTCGCCTGCCTTCATGTACTCGATACCCAGATTTCCGGCGGCGATGCCGTTTTGCGGAGCGATTTCGACGCCGCGACGGAACAGTTCGTAATTATTCCGCCAGAAGCCTGCCTGGCGCCAGCAGATGAGGGCGAGAGCAAAGAGCATTGCAGCGGCGGCGTAGGAGAGCGTGTTGCGGCCCCGATCGCGCGACTCCTGCCCGCTCCCGGTGTAGCTCGCCGCGGCCGCAAATCCAATGGCTGCGAGCAAACCGGCTCCGGCCAGGGGCAGATAGAGAAAACGGTCGTGCACCAACTCGCCGCGCGGAAATGCCGCGATGTGCAGCGCGGGGGCCAGAAAGAGCACAGCCCACGCCGCCGAAAATCGCGCGGCTACGGACCGTATCGCGCCCCAGGCAGCAAGCGCGCCCAAGAGAAGCAGTAGGATCGCGGGGAGCACAAAACCTGAGAAGCTCACCGCCGTCTGGTACGGCACGTCGTAGAACGGACTGAGGTTCACCGGCCAGAACAAGTGACCGAGGTAAACGACCGCCACCCCAGGGATGGTGAGCAGCTCGGAGCCATGGCTGATTGCAGGCACCACGCTTCCGAGAAAACTTCCCAGCGCATGGCGGCGCAGAAGGAAGTACGCCGCGGCGATTGCGAAGTAGCCGGCCAGCGCCAGGCTCGCGGGCAGGGGAGATGCGCTCTTCCCATCCCCGCTGGCGCGGACAGCCGGGCGGCCACTCCATTCGTGCACAACGATGAGAAGGGGGAGCGCGACTGCCGGTTCCTTGGATAGCGCGCCGCCCGCATAGCAGGCGGCGGAGACGGCCCACCAGGCGATCGAACGGCTGCCTGTACTCTCGAGCGCCAGCAAATATGCGAGCAGCGAGGCGAGAACTAAGAAGCAGGCCAGCAGATCGTTCATGCAGCATATCCAGGATACCGTCTCCGCCTGCACGGGGTGCAGCGCAAAGAGCGCCGCGCCCGCGCCTGCGGCAGCCGGCTCGTGCGCCAGGCGCAGCGCTAGAAGGTAAACCAGGAAAACATTGATGCAGTGCAGCAGGAGCGCGCTGACGTGCCATCCTGCCGCCTGCTTGCCGAAGGCGGTGTAATTCGCGAGTACCCACAGCAAAAACACGGGCCGGTAGTAGTTCTTCTGCGCGATGGCGATGCCGCTCCACACCGGCTCGGTGAAAAAGCGCGGAATGTTGGTGGCGGATTGGACGAAGGGATTGCTGACGATGAACACCGCGTCGTCGAAGACAAATTGAAATCCGGCGGTGCGGGCGTACACCGCGAGCGTGGCAAACAGCAGCAGCGCGGGAACCAGCCATGCCGTCGCACGCGCGGATGGAGTCGTCATGGTTTGGCCGATGGAGTGGGAGCGGCCGCCTGCTCGAGGAGCCGGAGCTGTTCGAGCGTGGGCTGGTGGTTCGGATCGCGCTTCAATTCGGCCTCGAATTCTGCCCGCGCACCGGCCAAATCGCCCGATTCTCTCAGCATCACCGCGAGAGCAAAGTGGTAGCCCACGCCGTCGGGCTTGAGCCTGATGGCTTTGCGCACCTGGTCGATGGCCAGGGGCAGCCGCTGGGTATGGTAGTAGGTCATGCCCAGGAAGAGATTGGATTCGGGGTCCGCCGGGAGAATGGAGATGGCGCGTTTGAAGCTCGCTTCCGCCTCCGGGAATCGTCCCACCTCGTAGTAACCCAGGCCCATGTCGTAATGGGCCAGAAAGAGATTCGGCGAGTCGTCAATGGCTTTCTGGAATTGCGCCATGGCTTCATTCCACTGCCCGCGGCCCAGCAGAACGGCGCCGAGGTTATTGGCGACAAGCCCATTGTGTGGGGCGATGGTCACGCCGCGGGTGTAGAGCGCCAGGTTGTCTTCCCAGAAACGAGATTGGCGAAACGTGGCCACGGCGAAGGCGACGCCGACCACGGCGATGGCAACGCCCACGGCCCGCCGCGCGCTTGCCGAGGAGGACCATCGCTCTTCAGCGGCGGCGATTCCAATCGCGGCGAGAA
>Ga0187803_10000749_pt1 | contig 12768 bp, 11 predicted proteins | sample NC_wetland_sal_i_2_FD_132425 | JGI IMG/M metagenome (GOLD analysis project Ga0187803, IMG submission 132425) | Wetland sediment microbial communities from Neuse River Estuary, North Carolina, USA - Control_3 | ecosystem: Environmental > Aquatic > Freshwater > Wetlands > Sediment | place: USA...
CGTCCTGGACGAGTTCACCCAGGAGCCCGTCATGTGGCTCGACGGCAAACATGTGAAGCAACCCGTGCTGTCAGGGGAGACCACGGTAACGATGCAGGAACCAATAGGCGAAGTCACAGCGTACTACGTGAAACACTCCGAACCCGCGACCTTAGGAAAATATGTCGGTAAGGGTTGTCGGAACGTAACGTTTCGAATTGGGTTCCCAAGCACTGACTTCGCCACCTTCAGGACCCTGAAAAGCCTCGGCTTTGCCGAAACCGAAGGTATCCAGTTTGGCGATCAGCAGATTTCGCCTCTCGATTATTTGACAGCGATGTATCAGAGAGCCATCGCGAAATCAAGGCACGAAACTCCACCTCGCGAGGAATACGAATATGATGCGTTCAGGATTGATGTATTTGGAGCCCTGAAGGGGTCTCCTGCAACAGTCACGTACTTCATAATCACCTGGAACGACCCCCAGAGAGGGATACCATCTGCCAGAGACACTTCCGTTCCACCAGCGGTTGTCTCGCACTGGCAAGCTACTGGTAAGATCAAGGAGCCGGGGGTCTTTCCGCCCGAAGCGACTGTTGACCCTGAACCGTTTTTCATAGAGATGGGTAAGAGGAAGATCAGAGCTGAAGAGAACTTCACGGAAACAAAGAAGTTCTACTGAAAATCGAAAAGCGCCTCAATCGACTACTATCCGAGACAGTGTTCAGAATGCGTGTACACTGACGATGGACCTTCGATTTCGCAACGGTTCGCCTTATCCAGACTACCTCACCCCAACGGTTAATACGAAGGCGATGATTTCTTAAGGCTGGTTGTTTGGAGACGGAAGTCATTCAAAGGGTCGAGTCTGAGGAGTCGAAGCCGCACAGGGTCCAACGGCAAAGAACGCGAGGGTGGAAGATGCCAGAAAACACCGTCTACGTGGGCCGGCCAAGCGTGTGGGCGAATCCTTTTCTTTCTGACCGGACCCGGATACATTCACCAAGGGTACTGCGGGGTGTAATGGAAGTCTACAGGCTGCACATCGAGCACCTTCTGGAACAAGACCCTGATTTTCTGGAACCGCTGAGAGGCAAGAACCTTGCTTGCTGGTGCCCACTTAGCGATCCGAAGTGGGAGCGCGTCTACTGTCACGCCGATGTCCTTCTCGAAATGGCGAACGGGCCACGTACGGCAACACCGCACTGAACCTCAGATCTACGTCCCGCCGAACCCCGTGACTCTCTGTCTTCTCATGAAGCACATGGTGCGGTGGCCTTTCCCCCGAGCTAGCGTCTTACGCAGCGAAACCTGGTGCAGAGAAACGGCAGCAATGATTAGCCCCTCCAAGGAGGCCGCTCTAGCGCTTTCTCGAACTCTGCTCGCGCGTGCACCGGTTCATTGTCACAGTGAGATATGACAACCCTCTCGAATGGGAGGTCGAGCATGGCCCGGAGAGCCGGCAGTTCGCGCTTTTCGTGCCCTGCTCCGCAGTCCCAAACTCGCAGTTCCCCACCCCGTTCTGTGAGGGCGTCACCGAACACAATCACGCGATGTCCGGGAAGCCAAATGGGAGTCTCGAGACGTCCCCGCCCGTCGTAGAGGGCGACTAACCCACCCGGGAGCTCGCTGTCCGCGATGATCGGTTCCAGTTTGGTCTTTGGCAGGTCGTCGGGAAAAAAGAACATCGGGCCGAAGGGGCGAGCTCTGAAGCGCCGGACAAACAGGTCGATGTCACGGACGTGGTCCGGCATCAGAACCACGGCCGCGGTAGGGGGGGTCTTGTCGAGCCTTTCCCACAGACCGATGTTGTCCAGAGTCGGGGCGAGCGGATCCAGAACCAGTCGTTCTCCTCCTGACTCGACGAATGTCGACGTAACCACTGGTTGCCAATCTGCCCCGGCCTCCCAGAACGGGTGTCTGGCCCGCCATATCCAAAGCCCAGGCGCCAAGTCCCGTATGCCGACGGGCAATTCGGTTGGGTTCAATCAGCTCCATCAAAACTCAAGATCTTACTTAAGGTGTGCGTGAGAAGCGCGGACCAGGACACGACAGGGCGTTGGCGGGCACCCGTCCAGGGACGCACCGGAAATTCCGAAGGAATCCAGTTCGACCGACTCCCACCCGAAACATATCTCCAGAATACCTCTCCTTCGAGACACGACATAACAACACTCGAAGGGACCGCTCTGAGCTCCGCATGTCGTGTCGCAGCGCACGTACGCTTCGCACACGTGAGACCATCTCGAAAGATTGAAACAGGCTCAGTGGGCCGACAGGATCTAGAAGATTGGCGCGGTGGCGTTCAGAAGGAATGCTGGCACGAGCACCCCCAGGCTGACGAGGGGGATGCTGATGTTGTCGTCCAGCCCCTCGAACCGTTCGACGGCAGTCGCCGCCACTCCGGCCACCATTCCAGCAACCCCCATGAGCGCCCCGACCGAAATGCAAACCAGGAGCATCGCCAAGGACCCCTCCCAGGCTTTCGTTCTTTTCTTGTAGATCAGGTTGCGCACTACACCCGTTACGCCGTCTCCCCAGGCCATGAAGAGGGTGGGGACGACTGCAAGGAGGAACGTTTTGTCCACGAGCCACGTCAGAATAACTGCCGTCCCCCAGGTAAGAGCGAAGTACGTCTCGGAGAAGTTTGCGGGGTCCTGGAACCAGTACATCACCCGATTCATCCTATGGAGGGTGTAGGTCATCAGGGCAAGCAGCATCGCGAGACCGAATGGAAAGTATGGTTCGTGGAACTCGAACGGGAGCACGACCGCAACCAGGCCCGCCCCAAATATGTGGACGAACTTCCTCCCGAGGTAGGTTCCCCGCTTCGGTTCCCACCCCCTCTTCACGACATAGTTGTACAGCCACCGTGACGCGAAGAGGAGTACGAAACCCATCCAGACAAGCAGGATTATGGTCACCGGGACATCCGCCATGATCGGGTCCGTTGGCAACGGTCAGGCCTGCGGGGGACGTCTCAGTCACCCAGCATAAGGGTATTGCGACGCTGGCGGGAAGCTCATCTCGAAGGTGATTGGCCTGCCAACCCCGACTTCGACCGCGTGCGGCTCAGCGAGACATAAGTAGGGTCACCCGTCACCATGAAAGGAACGGCCTGTGGTCTTCGACTACGCCGCCCTCCCCCGGGAGTTCAAGCGGCAGTACCTTCCGGCAGACATCAGGTTCGAGTGGGACGACCTGTCCGGGGTGTTCAGAGAGCTCGGGAACCGTCCAATCGGTACGCCCGCCGAACTAGAGAAGTGGATGCTTGACGAGGCCGAGCTGGACTCCTACATCTACGAGCAGAGGACGATAAGGTACTTCAACAGCACCCGCCAGACAGACAACCCCGACTACACAAAGGCCTACGAGGAGTACGTGAACGAGCTCGAGCCGAGGGTCAAGGTCGCGAGCTTTGAGCTGCTGAAGAAGCAGAGCGGCTCCCCCTTCCGAAATGGCCTTCCGGCTGCGACCTATGGGCTGGAGAACAAACGGAGAGCGTCAGCAGTCGCAATCTTCCGTCTCGAGAACGTGGAGCTGGAGAAACAGGATTCCACTCTGTCACAGAGCTACCAGCGGACCATGGGGGCGATGACGGTACGCTTTCGCGGGCAAGAAATGACCCTCCAGCAGATGGCCAAGTTCCTTGAGGAGACTGACAGGAGAGTGAGAGAGGAGGCGTGGCGTTTGGCCAGCGCAAGGGCTCTGATGGACTCGGCCGTCCTCGACGAGAAATATGGGAAGATGGTTGCTCTGAGGGACAAGGAAGCGCGCAACGCCGGCTTCGACAACTACATGGAGTACATATTCGTCAAGAAGGACAGGTTCGATTACACGCCTGCAGCCTGCGCCGACTTCCATGCGGCGGTGGAAGAGAGCCTGGTCCCCCTAAGCAGGGAAATCGACAGGGAGAGACTCAGTAAGCTCGGAGTCGACGCCCTTAGGCCTTGGGACATGACTGCAGACCCAGAGGGACGCCCACCCCTTTCCCCGTTCGAAGACGCCCTCGGGCTTGTGTCTGGAGGGCAGAAGGTGGTTGACCGGATTGACCCCCAGCTTTCAGGTTACTTCGCGCGCATGGCCGAACTCGAGCTGCTCGACTTGGAGAGCAGGAAGGGAAAAGCCCCGGGAGGCTATCAGGACGAGCTCACCGAAGTTAGGCTACCCTTCATCTTCATGAACGCGGCGAAGAGAGACGACGACGTCAGGACGCTCCTTCATGAGGCGGGGCACAGCTTCCACAGCTTCCTGATGCGGGACAAACTGATTCCCTACTTCAACGGAAACGCGAACATCCCGCTGGAATTCGCCGAAGTTGCCTCGACATCCATGGAGATAATCTCGGGGGAGCACTATGAGGGAATATTCTACAACCGCCAGGACGCGAGGCGCTCGAACTTTGAGGAGGCCGTGGGGAACGTGAAGCTGTTCACGTGGGTGGCGACCATTGACGCCTTCCAGCACTGGGTCTACACCCATCCCGCTAACACGCCCGATGAGCGTGCCAAGGCGTGGGTGGAGACGTTCAGCCGTTTCGCCGGGCTGGAGAGTTATGAGGGCATCGAAGCAAGCCGAAGGTACCGCTGGCAGAGGCAGCTCCACCTGTTTGAAGTTCCGTTCTACTACATAGAATATGCCATCGCCCTGACAGGAGCCCTGGGAATCTGGGCGCAGTACAGGCAGGACCCCCGGAGCGCCCTGGTGGCATACAAGAGCGCGCTTTCCCTCGGTGCCTCAAGGTCCCTCCCCGAGCTCTTCGAGGCGGCAGGCCTCGAGTGGGGCTTCGGGTCCAGGGAAATGAGGAAATACGCCGGAGAGCTGCGTTCGGCAATCAGAGAGTACGGCGACTAGCCGGAGTCAGGCACCACCGAAGAACGCCATGTAGAGCCCCGAAGAGAGGAAGAACGCCCCGAAGGTGAATAGTACACCTCCAGCGAGCAGGTCGAGTCCCCACCTGGGGAACCTGATCAGGTAGTCGTACGAGATCGCGGAGATGATGACCAGCAGCAATACGCTAACCCCTGCCCCTATCAGGGTCCATTCGAAGTTGTATGTCCCAGACGCGCTGAGGACCAGGCTCGCCTCGAAGCCTTCCGTCAAGGTGATTACGAAGACCGGAAGTGCGTTCAGGGGGGAGAAAGGGAGCACGGCGGGCTTTTCCGCGCCATACTTCTCAAGCTCCTTTTCGATCACCTCCGACTCCATCTTCTCCATCTTCGCCCTGAAGGACCTCTTCCCGAAGTAGTACCGCTTGAACCCCCTGAGGAACCTGTACGAGAAGTATAGGATCACGCACCCAGTCATGATGTCGATGGCCGCCTCAGGGAAGAGCAGGAACACCTGTCTGACTCCGAGGAAAATTGCCACCGAGGCGCACGCTCCCGCCAGGACTCCGAGTAGGACGTTGTTCTTGCCCAGCTGTTTCACAGTCGCGACCGAGAGTATGGCCACCTCGCTCCCTTCGACCAGCACTGCCTTGAATGCGAGCAGGAAGGAAGCTATTATGACGACTCCGCTGACCAATGATTCTCTCCCGCCCTCCCTTCCGATTTATCCGTTCTCGAAGGAGCAATCCATAAGATTGGCACCCGAGGAGCGCCGGAGAACACGGGAGTCAGGTCACATCATGGAAGGGATTACGATAGGCGTATTCGGCACCGACCAGCAGGTCAGATCCACATTCGAAGGCTCAGTGGCCAAGAAGAGCGAAGCTGATGGGGTCATAGTCTACACGAGAATCGAAGGAGGGCGGCGATACTCGTTCCTTGACACGGCTGACTACCCGGACAGAATCCAGGGATACGCGCGTGTGGCTTCCCTGGTTGACCACGCCCTCTACTTCTTCCCGGGCTCGGGGAGACTGGCTGCGCCGGACGGGGAGCTTGCCATACTGCTGGGGGCCTTCAATCTCCCCGGGACACTTGAGCTCCTAGAGGGGACGACGACCCCGGAGGCGGCGAGATCTGCTCTGAGGGGCACCGCCGTGGCCGGATTCAAAGCGGAGGAGCGCCACTCCCTTTCGTCCGCCATCGACCTTACGCACCTCTCCCCAAGGACCGACTTCCGGAAGGATAGGACGCTCATCTACATCGATCGCGCCTTCAGTGTGAAAGGAGTGGGCACCGTGGCACTGGGATTCGTGCTTTCAGGGAGCGTGTCCGTCCACGACCAGCTGAGGCCAATTCCGGGGCCCTCTGAGTTGAGGGCCGACGTCAAGGGGATCCAGGTCAGTGATGTCGACTTCGAATCCGCGGGGCGCGGCATACGCGTGGGACTCTCGCTGAGGGGCGTCGACCCGAACGATCTCGACAGGAGCCACTGGCTGGACGACGGCTCATTCCAGCTCTCGGACGCGCCCACATTCGAGGTGTCGAAGTCCCCGTTCTTCAAGCAGGACATCGAGTCCCGCGACCTTCACATCCAACTTCCCGGAGAGATGGTCGCTGCCCAGATCGTCGGAGAGGGCCCGGGCAGAGTGAAGGCGAAGCTCCTTTCGCAGGTGCCCGTGTGGGATGGGATGAGAGGGGCGGTGATCGATCTCAACGGTGGGAGCCTGAGGGTCGCGGCCGGAGCAACCTGCAAGTTTTAATTCAGGCAGGCTCACTTTGGGCACCTTGCCAAGCCAAGAAGTCGCAACGTTCGGAAGCGGTTGCTTTTGGTGCTCGGAGGCGGTCTTCTCGGAACTTCAGGGAGTGCTCAAGGTGATACCTGGATACTCGGGAGGGACTCTCCCGAACCCGACCTACCAGGATGTCTGCGGCGACACAACAGGACACGCCGAGGTCGCCCAGATAACGTTCGATCCCTCCGTGATAAGCTACAGGGAACTACTCGAGGTTCTCTTTTCGACTCATGACCCCACGACCCTGAACAGGCAGGGCGCTGACGAGGGGACCCAGTACCGTTCGGTCATCTTCTACGTAGACCAGAAGCAGAAGATGCAGGCTGAGGCAATCATCAGGGAGCTGACAGCAGACAGGACTTTCCGGGACCCAATAGTGACCGAGGTCGTCCCGCTGGGCTCCTTCTATCCTGCCGAAGACTATCATCGCGAGTATTACAATCGGAACACCTCCCAGCCCTATTGTCAGGCCGTCATCGCGCCCAAGCTGGCAAAATTCAGGGCGCACTGGAAGGCCAAGCTGAAGGTGCCTGCCCAAGCCCAGCGAAGCTGAGGTGGGGGACGCCTCGGCTTGAGCGCGGTGGGGATAACCGGGACCCCAGCGACAGGCAAGAAGTCGATCGCTCCGATAGTAGCGGCCAAGCTGGGTCTGAGATGCATATCCGTGAACGACCTGGTACGTCCTGGTGGTCCCCCCGAGCCCTCGTCCTCGGAAGCCGAAGTGGACACGTCGGAACTTGGACGGCTGCTCAAGAGGGAAGTCTCCGGTAGGGCGGTCGTCTACGGCCACTTGCTCCCCTATGCCCTTGACAGGGCATCCGCAGCAAAGGTCGTCGTTCTAAGGTGTGAACCAGCGGTTTTGAAGCAGAGGCTATCATCTAGAGGTTATCCGCACCAGAAGGTGATCGAGAACGTCGAGGCGGAGCTCATAGGGGTGATATCGTCGGACGCCTTCGACAGGTTCGGGAAGGCCAAGACCTGCGAAGTTGACACTTCTCGAACTTCCCCCGCAGAGGCCGCCGACGAAGTGCTCAGGGCGTTGAAGGGACACGCAAACCCAGGCCCTCGGATCGACTGGACCCTGAACTACGATTCTGGCGCGAAGCTCAGGGGTCTGCTGTCAATCAAAGCCTGATTCTCTGTCCTAACCTGCACGAGGATTGGCTTTTGGACCCTTTCGAGCCCGACCACAGCCTCTCCCACCTTCAGTCTTGCGAGATGCTCGCGCTGCTTTTGGTTCAACCCCAGCGAGTCACCGATAAGCAGGACGTCGTCCGGCCAGGCGAGTCGGTGCACTATCTTGGTACCTGAGTTCTTCACGATTTCGGCAGCGACATGGGTGGGGAACTGCAGGATGAACATCATGGCTTCTCCGAACTTCCTGAGTTCCGAAATCATCCTCTCCCCCACCGTTGGAGGGTCTTCGGCCCTCCTGGCCGGAGCTATGTTCCTCGCTTCTTCCACCACTGTGAGGTGGTCCATCGAGGCCTTGCGTTTCACCTTCTCCTCATAGATCATCTTCAGCAGCACGTCTGAAAACACGCCTCTGGACTGGACGTCTCTCATATGCCCCAGCTCGACGCACACGGTAGTTCCCAGCAGCTCGTCGAGTTTCAGTGACCCGGAACCCCCCAGCGCCTTTCCCGATTGTCCCTGTGTAAGGGGCACGAGCCTGCGAAGCAGGGCGACCTTCGTCTCGTTGTCGTAGGCGGACCGCAGTGGGTATCCTTCTATCGTCTTTACTAACGCCGAAATTGTCGGGACTTCTTCGGCCGACGTTTCGCTGAGGCGCTTTTGGAGGGCATTCCTGAACATGTAGGCCTGCGGGTGGGTGAAGTGATAGATGTCTGAGAAGATATCCGAGACCATGGCGATGTGTTCTACTGGGTCAGACCCTGGCCCGACCTCCAAGGGGTTGATGGAGAATTCGTCCTTTCCTGGTGCAAGCACCTTCCCTCCAACCTCTGAGACCGTCTCCCCGTATTCGTTGTGCCAATCAAGGACAAGCGTGGGGAGGCCGAGCTCTGCGACCTGCTTCACCATGGTCCTCGCGGTAGTCGACTTCCCCGACCCGGTCATCCCCATCACACTCACATGTCTCTTCAGGTCTTCCATTCGCAACCTGAAGCTATGATACTCCCTTCCTCCTGACTTCACCGAGCCCAGCAGGATGCCGTCGCTCCCGGACTCGGAAGCGTTTGGGACGTAGAATTCGGGGGCCTGAGCCAGGCTGCCGGCTATGGGGGACATTTCGTCGAACGTGCAGAGAGCACCGACTACTTCAGCTGGGGCCACCTGGGGGAATGAGCGTCCACCCGGGAGGATTGCAGACTTGACGAAGTCCGACAAATCTCTTCTGACGAGCCTCACAACCGTGGCGGTCGGGAGAGCCACACTCAAGGTCGCAGCAAGTATGCTCGCCCTCTGCTCAAGCACGGGAGCGCCATCCTCCCTCTTCTTCGTGTCGACCCATGTCCCAATCACCAGGTCGAACTCCAGCACAAGGTTCTCCTTATCGCCGGCCTCAGACTCGTTCATCAGCATCATGTATGTGAAAGGGACCGCCGCTCTGCGGAGCCCTTCGAACAATCCCCTCATCCTCTGCTGCTGAAGCGTCGTCTTGAGCGCGGTCGAGTAGTCTACTCTGGAATCGTCAGCGAGATCAGGGATCCCCACCCGATAAAGGGCGAAGCATCGGAGTTTGGATCCGTTAGATGCCACCACGTATTTCCCATCGGCGATCCTGATGTCTTCGAGGCCTATCCCTGCCTGGGGCCACAGTCGCCACACTGCCCTCGAGACGAGCTCGCGCGCCGAATGCACCCGGGTCACCAGTGAAAGAGTGACCCAAAGATGCTGTTGAGTGAGCTCGTAATCGAGTTCCACACATTCGAGGTGTAGTCCGCGCTCTGCTTGAGAATGGATTCGATGCCGCCTACGAGGAGGGAGAGGGCGACAAGTGCGACTGAAAGGAGCAGTGCTTCCTCGATGAGCTGTGCGCCCCTTCGACTTATCCTGAGCCTTTGACGAAACGGCATTGGTCCTAGACTTGCTCTGCCTATTTAACGCCCCAGAGCGACGTGGAGGAGAACGCAGCAAGAGGGGACGCCAGCGCGCTCACGAACGCGAACAGTGCCATGGACACCACGATGTTCACGTAGAATCCCCTTCCTGACATGAACAGACCAAGCATCCCCGAACTTACGCCAGTGAACGCTGCGGCGGCATACTGGAGCGTGATCGAGTTTGCTGGCGGCTGGTTGCCCGCCAGAGCGAGAATGCCCATAAGTGGCCCCAGTGATGCTATCATGGCGCTCACTGCCCCCAGCACAGCCGAAGTGATTATGCTTCTGAACCTCATCACCTTCTGCTCCAGTTCACTGCTCTCCCTCGCCTTCACCCACCTTTCCAGGGTGCCCGCGAAGACGCTGCCGCTCATCCCTACCAACGCGGAGCTGCTTCTCGGCGCTGACAGCATAAGAGAAGCGAGCATCGCGACCTCCTCCGATTTCGTACGCGTGAAATGTCCGAGAGCCACTTGGAGAGGGAACCCCAGCAGAAGAAGCCGAGCCGTCTCGGTGCCGAGCGGCTCGACGTTCCGAAGCTCCCTGACTAGCGACTGCGCCATTCCCATCCCTTCACCCGCCGATTCGAGGACCCTCTTCAGGGAAAGAATCGTCGAGAGGTCGGGGTTCAATTTGCCCCTCTTTCGACGGAGCTGAAGTAGAACGCCAGGTCGACCACTACGAACTCGAACGCCGTCAGTTCGGCCAATCTCCCTGCGTCGTAGGTGTGCGAGAACACGGCATAGAGAACGAGCATTATCGGCAGGAAGAAGCAGACAGTCATGAAGATGGGGAGTCTAGTCTCCCTGCTGAGCTCAGACAGGTTGGCGAGGCCCCGGGTCTCCTCGTCGCTGGCGTCGAAGTCCCGCTGATGCATCGAGGCAAGATTGCGCAGCGAGACCGCAGCCGAATAGGAGGTCAGATTCCGTGAACAGTCGGCTATCGCGGTTCCAACCCGGGTTCCAAGCAGCACTCTTCTCCCTGCTTCTCTTGTCGCGGCGTCGAGGGCTCCCTCTCTCGGTCGCAGGAGGAGAAGCGTCCTTGGCCTAGATCCCGTAACTTTCAGGCAAGCAATCGTGGCCGCGGACAGCAGCAATGCCTCCCGAGCCTGGATCACCCGCTGCCTATCAGCGAGCCGCCTCGGCGTCGAAACCACGATGTAGAAGACGAGCACCCCAAGCACCAGAAGCGCCGGGGTCTCCGCCTCTCCAAGGGCATCACCAAACAGTAGCCCCATCGCAAGGGAGGCTGCGAACGAGGCGGCGACGCCTACCCCCACAATCCTCCAGGGGCTCACGGCAAACCTGTCGTACGAAGCGAACCTCATTGGTGGGGGCCTGCCTCGCGGGCTATCCTCTCGAGAGCCCGGCCAACCTTCTCTTGGAGTCTCGCTGACTCGACCCCCTCCGGAGGCTGTGGCCAGGCCGGGTCGGACACCCTTCGCAGCTTGAAGCCGCGGTCTCTGATGAAGAGCTCTCTTAGCCTAGGAGCCCCCGTCTCCTGGGTGACCTGGCATATCCGCTGCACAAACCTCCCCTGCTTCAGTCTGTCAGGCCTTGCCATCTGCACCATCAATCCAAGATCCAGCAGGCTTTGCTCCGCAACATGGTGCATTGTCACCCATCTCCTGATTGCCTGCTCCACCGTAGAGGCGTGGAACGTCTGGATCCCCCTGGCGCCGGAGGCAAGCGCTTGGAAAAATGCCCTGCTGTGTTCCTCTGACTGGATCTCGCTCAGGATGACGATGTCTGGGGATCTGTGAAGCGCCTTCACTATCTCAGACTCCTTCGTCCTCCGGGCCTCGTCCCCCCGATCGAAAGGATCCACCTTCACCTTCATCTGATGAAACCCCCGGTCGAGCATGTCTTTGGTCTCGACGGCGTCTTCTATGTAGAGCCGGCGAAGTCGCCGGTCGACGTACTCGTCGAGGGCATTGAGGAGGGTTGTCTTCCCTGTTCCTGTCTCTCCAACCACGGTGACATTCCCGCCGCTCTCTAACCATCCTACAAGCAAGCCTGCTCCTTCCGCCGAGAGGACATCCAGCTTGATCAGCTGGCCTAGCGGAAGGGTGGATACGTTCAGCCTCCTTACGTCCAGAGCGAAGCGGTTGACACAAAGGGGCTCCAGGTCGAGCGAGATCCTCAGTATGGAACCACCGATCACCATGTCATTCTTTAACGAAGGAGTCTTGAAGTCCAGTGTGTACCCACTGAATGTGTCTAGGTGGGTCTCGAGGGCGCTCCTCTCTCTTTCCGTGAGGATGATGCCAGATTCGCAGCGCCCCGCCAAAGAGTGATCCAAGTAAACGGGGGTGATTTCAGAGTCCACGAAGAACTCGGTGACCTTTTCGTCTTTGGCGATCGCAAAAATCCTTGACAGCCCGACTGCTTCATAGGCCGCCAGTTCAGCGAGTTCCCTGATCCTCATCTTTACTCCGTACGAGGCAAGGCGCTCTGCGGAATGCTGGGTCAACACTTCGACGAGTCGGGCGAACGTGAGCGGATCGACTTCCCGGGGATCGAGCGCAAGCGAAGCATCGCGGACCACGGCCCTGAGCACCGTCATTGACTCTACTGAAAGGTCGCAGCAGATATCGTAGTAGGGCACCGAGTCCCGCCGGCTCACACTGTAGACAAACGGGTATGATTCGGTGCTCCAGTTTTCCTTTCCGTCGGGCGAGGGAAATAGTTCGAGCAGGAGAGGCGTTGGCTCCTGAGGGCGCTTCGGCCTGGTCGCCAGTCGGATGATCAGATGCTCAAGGCCAGTCTTCAAGGCTTTTCCCTTGGGAAGAGCGCCTAGGTCATAAAAGAGCCAACATGGCTGCTTAAATCTCGATCCGGCCTATTGTGCCGATGACCGAACTCGTGGAGTATTGCCTTGTAGTGATGGCATCTACTCTATTCGTGACGGGATCTGTCGCAGTCTACAACACGTTCTCAACCTTCGAATCGGATCTCCAACTCAGGGCAACTTTTGCCGCCGTCTCCGGGCTTGCGTCCCAGGCCCTACAGGGCGGGAGGGCAAGCGCCACACTGGCACTTCCGGCGTCGACAGTTGACTGTGTAGGTGGCTCGCTAACCGTGACCGTCGGGTCCGGGA
>Ga0187803_10000750_pt1 | contig 12737 bp, 12 predicted proteins | sample NC_wetland_sal_i_2_FD_132425 | JGI IMG/M metagenome (GOLD analysis project Ga0187803, IMG submission 132425) | Wetland sediment microbial communities from Neuse River Estuary, North Carolina, USA - Control_3 | ecosystem: Environmental > Aquatic > Freshwater > Wetlands > Sediment | place: USA...
CCACCGCCGTGATCCATTCGATGGCAGACCTGAAGGCACGGATTGCTGTGGGCGAAGCTGCCCTGGAGCGTCTCCGACTCGGGGCAACAGCCCAAAATCCGGATCTGCTTCGCGCCCAGGCCGAAGTGAGCGGGTTGCGGGCTCAATTTCGCAAGCTGACGGGGGCCTCGGAAGAAGGGGATCCGTTTGTGGCGACCTCCAGGCTGCCGGAAAAGGGACTGACCTATGCCCGGCGATTCCGAGAGGTGAAATACCATGAGTTTCTTCTGGAGTTATTGTCGAAACAGTACGACGCCGCCCGGCTGGATGAGAGCAAGGCGGCGCCCGATCTCCAAGTAGTCGACACCGCGGTTCCGCCCGACCGCAAGAGCGGGCCGCCTCGAGCCATCATCGCTCTTCTCGGCTGTCTCTGCGGCCTCTTAATGGCTGGACTCATCGCCTATCTTCAGGCCTCGCCCGGCGAGCCAAGGACCACTCGCACGTGAACATTCTCGTGGTCGGGCCGCACTTCCCGGATTCGTTTGCCAGAAACATAGCGGTCACGCTGGCGGCCATGGGCCATGCGGTCAAGTGCGCCGGAGTACGCCATGGATTGCATAACATGGGCAGGCTGGGCAGGTTTTTCTGGACGAATGCGCCCAAAATCCTTCCTTCTCTGGAAATATGGAGGCACGACGAGATGATCCGTGCCGCGCGCGATTTCCAGCCGGATATGGTGCTGGCTACTACGGCGGCATTCCCGCCCGAACTGGTTCGGCGTTTGCGGTCCGCGTCGGCGGCCCAGCTGGTCTGCTGGTACACGGATCCGACGGCGAACCTCGACCGGCTGTATCTGCTGGCCGGCCCGTATGACGCGATCTTCGCCAAAGAGCCGACTCTGGTTTCGACCTTGCGTGACAAGCTTGGCCTGCCTGCCCATTATCTGCCCGAGGCTTGCAACCCTATCTGGCACAAGCGAGTTGAGGTAACCGAGGAGCAGCGGTCAAGGTTCGCCTGCGATATTGCCGGGATCGGCACTTTGCACTATTACCGGGCCCGGATCCTGGAACCGTTCGTCGGCTACGACCTGAAGATTTGGGGAAACAACTGTCCAGTGTGGATGGACTCGCCGGCCCGACAAGCGTACGCCAATGTCTTTCTCGCCGAGCACACGAAGGCCGCCGCCCTGCGGTGTGCCAAGATCGTGATCAACACCATTTACCTGCTCGATGTGGAAGGCGTCAACTGCACGTTATTCGAAGCCGCAGGTTGCGGCGCCTTTCAAATAGCCGACTGGAGACCGGCGCTGCCCGAGCTTTTCGAACCGGAGCGCGAGATCGTGACTTTCCGCACGCGCTCGGAGCTTAAGGAAAAAGTTGAGTATTATCTCAGCCATGCGGAAGAGCGGGGAGCCATGGCTCGGCGCGCCCAGCAACGGGCACATCGTGACCATTCCTACGAAGCTCGATTAAAAAGGATGTTTCAAATTTTGGGTCTCCATCCGACCCCTGTCCAGGCGGAGTTCGACCACCCCAGTTTCCCGGCCTCCAGCCGCCGCCTGGAGATTCGGTCCCAAGCCTGATGTCGACACTCCAAGCTGTGCCCTATCGCTGCCCATTCGCCACGGGCCAACGCGTATTCGTCGAGCACTATGCCTCCACGCTGGTGGGACAGGGTGTCACGCTGGCCCTCGGAGCCATCACCGGGATCTTGGCGGCGAGGATGCTGGGGCCGGTCGCCCGCGGCGAGTACGCCGCCGTGGTCCTGTGGCCGATGGCCATTGCCACTTTCCTGTCCTTCGGGATCAACCAGGCGATTGCGTTTAATGTGGGGCGGCGTGCGTTCACGGTTTCCGAGGTGGCGACTGCGGCCCTGACCGTCGGCTTGATTCAGGGCGCGCTCTCGATTCTGATTGGACTTCTGGTCGTTCCTTTGGCCCTGGCCAAGTATTCCCCGGCGGCCCAGCGCCTGGGAGTGGCCTGCGTGCTGTTGACGCCGGCGTTGATTCTGGGTGGATATCCCGCGAATTTATTTCAAGGCCGGCAAGACCTGTTGCGCTTCAATGTCATCCGCACGGCCGCGCCGCTCATATACTTTGCCGGCCTGGTGGGACTGTACTGCACGCGGCGCGCGAGTTTGACTTTGGTCATTGTTTTCCACGTGGCGGGTTGGCTGATCGCGCTGGTGCTGGGTTCGGTGATGATGTGCGGCATCCTGAAGCCTCGAGTGCGGTGGAATTCCTCGGCCATTCCGCGCCTTTTCCACTTCGGCATCCGAACCCAGGTCACCAATCTGGCGAACTACTTCAACCAGAGGATCGACCAGCTCCTGTTGTCGTTGTTCGTGCCGCCGCGGCAGTTGGGCCTCTATGCCGTGGCGGTGACGCTTTCGACTGGGGTGACGGTGTTTCCGCAGGCGGCCGGGATCGTGACCTTTTCCAGGGGATCGAGTCAGCCCCGCGAGGACGCGAAGGCAACCATCGGGGTTTCTTTCCGGGCGTCGCTCCTCTGGTTGGTGATCGGGGGCAGCGCGCTCTATGTCTTTACCCCGTTCTTGATCCGGCTCTTGTTCGGAGCGGCATTCGAGGGCTCGATTGTGGCCTGCCGAATCCTGTTGCCCGGCACCCTGTTCATCGGCCTGAACCAGGTGCTCTACAACGGAGCCAGCGCTTTGGGCCGACCGGGGCTGCCTTCGTACGGAGAAGGCGTGAGTATGGCCGTTACTGGCATCGGCCTTTACCTGCTGGTGCCGCGTTATGGGTACATCGGGGCTGCCATCATTTCCTCGATCGCGTATTCGGTGAGCTTCCTGATCATGCTTGTACTAGTCCATCGGCTGTTTGGACTCAGCCTCCGGTTTCTCCTGCTGGGCGGGCGGCGCCGCGCGGGATGGATGGGGAATTGAATTGGCCGGGCTTGTCCATGCTGCCTTCGAAATGGCCTCTCAGTAGGGTAATGAACACCAATATTCTCGAGCGCATCGCACCTGGGGTTGCCCGTAAGAGTCTTCCGCGCTGGACGGCTCCAGCGTTGCTGGCGGTCAGCGTGCCTTGCGCCCTGCTGCTCTGTGGCGGCAACTCGGATTTGATTTCGTTCTGCGCGGCGGCGGGATGCTTTGCCGTACTGGGGCTGGGCTATTTGGGCTTGCATGGGTTGCGGGGCATGGCATGGTGCAGCGTTCCCGTGTTGTTGACGGTCCGGGCGCTGGCCGAGTTTCTCGGTATTCCCGCCTGGCAGTTGGCCATGGGCAATGATGCGTTGGACTCCCTTTACGTTCGCGCCATGTTTCTCACCTTGATTGGGTTTGCCGCATTCTGGTTGGGCAGCCTGGTGGTCAAGAAAGAAGCCCGATTGCGATTTGTTCCTCGCTCACCTGCCACGCCGAGCCGCACCGCGTTCCTAAGCCTGGCCATGCTAATCCTAGGCCTGGGCGCCAAGCTGCTGTTATGGCAGACGGGTCTGCTTTCCTACACCGCCGATGCAGAAACGCGAGAAGCATCCCTTGCCTTCCTGCAGTGGCTGGTATTCTGCGCCAACCTTCTGAACGGTGCGTTGTTAGTTTCAGCCATCGAAATCTTAGGAAAACAATCGACCCGATTACTGATCAGGTTTGTCTTTTGGAGCGCGCTTGTCTTCTCCGTCGCTTTCGGGGCCATCTCGGGAATGAAAGAGGAGCTGTTGAAACCGATCTTCTACCTTGTGCTCGTATATGGAATTACCAGGGGCCGAATTCCCCGAGCGGCCTACTTGCTGCCGCTGCTCCTGGTTCTGATTTATCCCTTTGAGAATGCTTATCGAGCCAACCTCGACCTCGGATATCGCAGCGAGATCAGAACGGTAGGGGGACTGGGAGCGGTGCTGAAAGAGACATTTGCCGACGTAGTCGAGGGGCCAGCATCACGCAGTGACATAGTCGGAACGGGGTTAGAGTCCAGCACGGGCCGGTTGTCGCTCCTAACTTATGTGAAGGATGTGGTCGGTCTAGCCGATCCTTCCCTGCTGAATGGAGATGACAAGATATGGCTCGCGCCAGTCTATGCCGTGGTTCCCAGATTTCTATGGAAGGACAAACCGGATCTGAACAAGGGAGGGCGGTTCAGCGTGTTACTTGGGGGTTCCGAGACGACGGCATCGACCCTGACGCCAATCGGCGACCTCTATGCGATGTATGGCACGTTTTGGCTGGCTGCGGGAATGCTGACTTACGGAATCTGTGTCCAGATTTACATGAATTGGGCCAGCCGGGGCCATTCGGAACGAAACCTATTTGTCTATCTTTCCATGCTGCTGTCATTGAGCAATCTTGAGGCTACGGTTGTCGGAATTGTTTCCGAATCGGTTCAGTTGTTTTTCTTGGTGTTGATCACTTCCTACATCATCTACGGCGGACGGGGCTTCTCTTTACGCGTGGCTCAGTCTCGGAGGTTAGTGGCCCAGTTCTAAGCCCAAATAATCATGGCCGTGGTTTTCACCAACGGTTGCTTTGACTTGCTCCACCCGGGGCACGTGGACTTGCTGCGCCGGGCCCGCGCCCTGGGCGACCGCCTGATCGTCGGCCTCAACAGCGATGGTTCGGTGCGCGCCATCAAAGGGCCGGGCCGGCCCGTGCAGCTTGCGCAGGAGCGGGTGGCGGTGTTGAGCGCCCTCCGCTGCGTAGACCAAGTCCAGGTGTTCGAGGAACCCACGCCCGCGCTCCTCATCGAAGAGATAAAACCGGACGTCCTGGTCAAGGGCGGCGATTGGCCCGTCGACCAGATCGTGGGGGCCGAGTCCGTGCTGCGCCGGGGCGGCCGCGTAGTGTCCTTGCCCCTGCTCCCCGGCCACTCCACCTCGGCGATACTCGACCGCTTGATGGGTGCACGGCAGGCAGGCTCGGGACTCGAAAAAAATGCGGCTACCGAGCCTTTCACACTCTTGGGGGGACTCCGCGAATCCATCGCGGTCAAGCAGGCTCTGCTGACCCAATGTGGCGACGCCATCCAGGCTTCGGCCCGGCTGCTCCGAGAAGCGTTGCGCAACGGACGCAAGGTTCTCCTGTTCGGCAATGGCGGCAGTGCCGCCGACGCGCAGCATATCGCCGCCGAGCTGGTGGGTCGCTATTGCTTGGAGCGGGGACCGCTTCCCGCCCTGGCGCTGACCACCGACACTTCAGCCTTGACTGCGATCGGAAACGACTACGGTTTCGAGTGCGTCTTTGCACGACAGTTGGAAGCTTTGGCACAGCCCGGCGACGTCGCCGTCGGCATCAGCACCAGCGGCAACTCGCTCAACGTGATCTCCGCAATCATGACCGCTCGCCGCCGTGGCTGCGTAACCGTGGGTCTGACGGGAGCGGCAGGAAAGCGTCTGTCCGGACTCTGCGATGCCGCCGTGCTCGTGCCCAGCACGGTGACCGCCCGCATTCAGGAGTGCCACATCACGATTGGGCACCTGTGGGCGGAAGCGGTCGAATCCGTCGCCCCGGAAATGAAGGAAGTGAAAGAGATGAAAGAGATTGAAAATCAGGAGATGAAGAATGCAGTATCAGCCGATTGATCTCACCAATCTGCGCCTGCTGAGCCTCGCCGACCGGAAAAGCAAGGTCTCGGCCAGCGACTTCGCCCAGGCTCCGGTCGCGGGACAGTCCTTTGCCCAGTTCGTCGATGGTTTGCCGAACATCCTTTTCGGCCAGGATTTCCGCGCCGTCGTCGCTGCCATCGCGGCTGCCCGGTGTGGGCGGCGGCCCGTGATCTTCGGTCTGGGCGCGCACGTCATCAAGTGCGGCCTCAGCCCGGTGCTGATTGGCCTGATGGAACGTGGGATCATCACCTCGATCGCGATGAACGGCGCCGGGTCCATCCACGACGTGGAAATCGCGCTGGCCGGCCAGACCTCCGAGGATGTAGCCGCCGGACTGAAAGACGGCGCTTTTGGTATGGCGCGCGAGACTGGGGAACTGATCCACCAGGCCATGGCCGACGCCGGACCGGATGTGGGCCTCGGCCTGGCGATCGGCCGGCGGTTGCTCCGGGTGCCAGCGCCGAATCCTCACCTCTGCCTGCTGGCCACCGCTGCCCGCCTCGAAATTCCCGCCACCGTTCATGTCGCCCTCGGCACCGACATTGTGCATATGCGCGCCGGCGCGGGCGGAGCGGAAATCGGCCAAGCCAGCTTCACCGACTTCCGCCTGTTTACTGCCGTGGTGACCGACCTTAGTGGAGGGGTTTATCTCAACGCTGGTTCGGCGGTGATCTTGCCGGAGGTGTTTCTGAAAGCCTTCACCATTGCCCAGAATCTGGGCGCGCACTTGCGCGACTTCACCACCGTGGACCTGGACATGATCAGCCACTACCGTCCCACCGTGAATGTGGTGCGGCGGCCGGCGGCGGCCGGCGGACGCGGATTTTCTCTGAACGGGCGGCACGAGATTCTGCTTCCGTTGCTGGCCTCGGCCGTACTAGAGAAATTGGAACAGTGTCATGACGCCGTTTGAGCCGGCGAACGCCGTCAGCCTGATCGAGCCCTTTAAGGGGCAGCACGTACTGGTGGTGGGAGACGTTCTGCTCGATCGTTACTGGTGGGGTAATGTGACTCGCATCTCCCCGGAAGCCCCGGTTCCCGTGGTTCACAAGACGCGAAGTTCCATCGTTCCCGGTGGGGCCGCCAATGTGGCCGCCAACCTTCGAAGCCTGGGGGGTGTTCCTCATCTGCTGGGCATTACCGGTCAGGACGAACCGGCCAGCCAATTACGCGCGGCGCTGGAGGAGCGTGGCATCGCCTCTGACGGCTTGCTGGCCGACGCGCAGCGCCCGACCACGGTGAAGACCCGGGTCGTCGCCCACAATCAGCACGTGGTTCGCGTGGACGAAGAAACCACTCGCGCGGTCGAGGGCGATTTCGCCGCCGCCCTCGTGGCCAAGTTCGTGGGACTCTTGCGCTATTGCCGGATCGTGGTCTTTTCCGACTATGCCAAGGGTTTATTGAACGAACAAACGCTGCCCGCGCTCATGGCGGCCGCGGCGGCGGAACGCCGTCGCATCCTGGTCGATCCCAAGGGGCATGACTACCGCCGCTATCGGGGCGCTTATCTGCTGTCGCCCAACCGTCAGGAAGCGCTCACCGCCGCCAGCATGGCCTATGAGGGGCCGCAAAGTGTCACGCAGGCGGCCACCCGCATCCTGGAGCAAGTTCCACTCGTAAGCCTCTTGGTGACACAAGGCGAAGCGGGCATGTCGCTGTTCCAGCGGGGAGAGCACACCGTCCATATCCCTTCTGTCGCCCGTTCGGTGTTTGATGTTACGGGTGCGGGCGACACGGTCATTGCGGCATTGTCGTTGTCGCTGGCGGCCGGTGTGCCGCTGGTGGCTGCCTGCCACATCGCCAGCATGGCCGCCGGTTTGGCGGTGGAGCAGGTCGGTACGGCGGCCATTACCTTTGACCAACTTCGTGCGGAGCTGCTCGACAGAAGCCGTTTGGCGGTATTGCCGCCGCCAGTGAAACAAGCGGCCGCCTGGGCGGGCCGGGAATAGCCATGCCGGGCGAGCCCAGCCGGATTCTGGTCTATCGCATTGGCAACCTGGGCGACACGGTGGTGGCTTTGCCGGCGATCGAAGCGGTCCGGCGCAGGTTCCCGCAAGCGCGCATGACTTTGTTGACCGAACGCCATCCCAATAGCCGGTTCGTGGTTGCCTCCGATGTGCTGCCCCCTGGACTGTTTGACGATTGTGTCACCTACCATTCGAGCGACGGCCGAACCGACCCGCGCAACCTGCTGGCGCTGCTGCCCCGATTGTGGCGCCTCCGCTTTGACCTGCTCGTCTACCTCGCTCCGCGCCGGCGCAGCCGGTGGTCGGTCGGCCGCGACCTGCTGTTCTTTAAGCTGGCAGGGATCCGCCGCATGATCGGTTATCAGGGCAGGGTGGCACTGGGACCGCGTCATCCGGGAGAGCCCCTGCGCGCTCTTGCGCACGAAGCCGATTACCTGCTGGACCTGGTCGCTCAGGGCGGCATTCCCGTGCCGCCGCCAAGCGAGAGGGCGATTGATCTCGGCCTGGGATCGGCCGAGCTGTCGTGGGCTCGGAATTATCTCTGCTCGCGCCGGGTACCGCTGGAAGGCTTCCCCATGGCGATTTCTCCCGGAAGCAAAGCGGAGTCGAAACGATGGCCGGAAGCCCATTTCGCACAAATCGGCGCACGTCTTATCCGAGTCTATGACATTTTCCCCATTGTATTCGGCGGTCCTGAGGATGCCGGCCTGGGTGACCGGCTCATCGCCGCCTGGGGCAGGGGTGTCAACACAGCTGGCCAACTGTCGATTCGCCAGTCTGCGGCCGCGCTCTCTTTCTGCCGCTTGTTCGTGGGCACCGATTCGGGGCCTACGCACCTGGCGGCTGCGGTGGGCGTTCCCTGCGTCGGGATCTACGCCGCCATCGATTTCCCAGGCCGCTGGCATCCGTATGGACGGCGGCATGTCGTCATCCGTCACAATCTGGAGTGCGCCGGCTGCATGCTCGTCCGTTGCACTGCCCGCGAGATGCGCTGTATCAAGTCGGTCACGGTGGAGGAGGTGATGGACGCCTGTGAGCGTTTCATTGCGAAGATGGGGGAATCTGCACCGTGTCATCGCCGGCTATGACTTTCGTATTCCTCGATCGCGATGGCGTCATCAATCGCCCGCCGCTCATAAAACCGTATGTTACAGCTCCCGAAGAACTCGAGTTGCTTCCGCGTGTGCCGGAGGCCATTCGCCTGCTGAACGACGCCGGCTGCCGCGTGGTCGTAGTCACCAATCAGCGCGGCATCAGCTTGGGGCTATACGATGAGCAGGATCTGGAGCGCATTCACCGGCGCATGCGGGAAGAATTGGCCCGCGGGAGAGCGCGCGTGGACGCGGTCTATTATTGCCCCCACGACGCCGATTCCTGTACCTGCCGCAAGCCCGGCATCGGAATGTTCTTGCAGGCACAGCAAGACTTTCCCGGGCTGGAGTTCCATCGCAGCATCGTAATTGGCGACAGCGTCTCCGATTTACAGGCTGCGGCGCACCTCTCCTGCCGCAAAGTATTGGTTGGCGCACCGGGCAACGTGGTCGACCGGGAGTTGGCGACGCAGCATATCATCCCAGACTTTCGTTGCCAGTCGCTGTGGGAGGCGGTCACCACTTTCGTCCTGCCCGGCCTGCGGGGCTTGGTGCCTGGCATAACTCCCCATTGACAGCCACGAGGCTGATGAGATTATGTTGAGTGCCACTCCAGCGCGCCAATATCTCATACAACGTCCATCTCCTTATACCTATAACACCAGGAAGTAACGTTCATGAAGGTCGTTCTGATTGCGCCTTATTTTCCTCCGGACTCAAATCAAAGTGCGCTCATGTACAGCAACCTGGCCGACGACCTGGTTGGGCGAGGCTGCGAGGTTCTCGTGGTCACGACCCGCTGCCATTACTCCGGGCGAACCGAGTGGAACCGATATTGGCCATATGTCGTGGAGACAAGGAATCAGCGATGCAAGGTACTACGAGTGTACGTTCCGCACTCCGATCGCCAGTCCTTGGCTCGGCGGCTCATGGTGGCGGGCTTCTACAACATTTTCGGTGCCGCTCTCCTCTTGTTTAGCGAACCAGCCGATGTCGCCGTTCTCCCCAACCCAGCCTACCTTGGGGCTTTCATTGCACTGGTGGCGGTTCTGAAGGGAGCGCGACTGCATTACCGGATTCACGACCTCTATCCCGACATCGCCGTTCGCTTGGGGCTGATCCGGAACGGCGGACTGATAAGCAAAACCCTGAGCATGCTGGAAAGGCTTGCCTGTAGCTGGGCCACAAACGTGTCCGTGGTTACCGATGCCTTTGAGCGCAGGATGCTAGAGGCTGGCGTAGACGAAGATAAGCTCATGGTGGTGCCCGATTGGGTTGATACGGACCGCATTAGCCCGGGGGCTAAGAACAATCCATTCTCTGAGCAGCATTCACTTACTGGCAAGACCGTAATCATGTACGGCGGCAACGTGGGCCTGTCGCAAGGGCTCGAAATATTTCTGGAAGCTGCAAGCATTTTAAGAAGCCGCGATGACATCGTATTTCTTATCATCGGCGAGGGCGCCAACAAGGCGCGCCTCATGTCGCTGAAGCAGGAACGGAACTTGGACAATGTACTCTTCTTGCCCTGCCAATCGGCCGAGAAGCTCAGCGAGGTCTATGCCGCCTGCGACGTGGGTTTTGTCTCTCTAAGAAAACAGGTTGCGCCGGAATGGTGCCCGGCCAAGGTGTACACCATCATGGCCAGCGGCCGGCCGGTGCTGGCATCCGTAGACCATAGCAACAGTCAGACGTCGGAAGTCGTCGAACACTGGCAATGCGGGATTTGTGTTCCCCCGGAAGATGCCTCGGCCCTTGCCAACGCCATCTTACAGCTGGCCCACTCTTCCGTGAGGCGCGCTCAGTTAGGGATCAACGGGCGGACGGGGGCCGAGGCCCAGTACTCACGAAAAGTGTGCACCGAGCGACTCCATAGATTGTTCGTCGAGGCCGCAGGGCCCGGGAGCGCGCCGTGAGAATTTGCTATGTCACGTTGGGATATCCCCCCGCCTTTGCCCTCGGCGGCCCGGTACGAAACGCTTATTACTTGACCCAGGAGCTGTGTAAGTTAGGCCACAGCGTGACCGTGTGGTGCAGCAACCTTTTGGGAAAACATTCGAAGCTCTCCACTCGCACCCTGCAGAGCGAGGAGAATGGCATTCACATCGTGCGCTTTAACACATGGAAATGTGCGCTGTTGGGAAGGAATTCATTCGGTGTGTATGTCTGGCCGGACCTGCCCGGCTTTTGCCGCCGTTATGCCTCGACCTTTGATGTGTTTCATCTTGACGGTTATCGGGACAGCCCAACTGTCATTGCGAGTTACTTTGCCAAAAAGGGACGGGTTCCCTACTTTATCCAAGCTCGCGGCACGATGCTGCGGCTTGAGAACAGTCTCTTCGCCAAGCGCCTCTTCGATGCCCTGCTTGGGAAGGCGGTGACCTCTGGCTGTGCCGGCTTTATCGCTTCCTCGAGCACGGAAGCCGATGACTACAAATCGTTTCTAGCTCCGCAGTCCGCGATTATCCAGATTCCCAACGGAATCGATTTTGCGGAGTTCTCAGCGCTTCCGGAGGCCGGCGGGTTGCGCCGCAGACTCAGTCTCGCTCGGCCCCGAGTGGTGTCCTACGTTGGCAGGATCCACCCTCTCAAGGGAATTGATGTTCTGGTGAGGGCCTTTGCTCGGTCGAGATGGAAAAACGCGGCGACCCTGCTTATCGCCGGGCCCGACGAGAATTATAAAGATCGGTTAACCGCCCTGATTCGAACGCTTGGGCTAAGCGATGCCGTGGTCTTTGTGGGCACGCTAGCCGGGGATGAGGTTCATAAAGTGTACCTGGATTCTGATGTGGTCGTGTACCCCAGCAAACATGAGTCCTTTGGCATGGTGGCGGTAGAAGCTGCCGTGTGCGGCGCACCGGTGGTGGTAACCGACGGGGTGGGCTGCGGCAAAGAACTCCAGGAGATAGGGTGCGCTTCGATTGTGAAGTACGGCGATGTTGACGGGTTGACGCACAAAGTTGACGAGGTACTCGACCAGCAACCGTGGCCGAATCGTCCTGCAGCGAACCGGGAGTCCCTGCGGCGGTGGTTATCTTGGCCTCGGATCGCTCGCGAGTATGAGGCAGTATACCGGCAAGCCGCACCGGGGCAATCATTCAACCTGCTGAGGGCTCCGTAACACGATCCGCTATCTGGCCATCTATCCTCTTATAACTCACAGCTTGAGAGCGGTGCGGACTTCACCCCCTGAGAGTCGGGCACTCCGCCCCGCAAAACACTTGTGAAACCAGTCTTACAAAGGACCGGAATGGATCCAAGCGAAATTAAGAAGGCCAACATCGAGTTTCACAGTCGCCTGGCGAGCAAGTATCGCGAGCAACCATTTTTTCGGCCGGAGAACCTGCGACGGGTCCGTTCCCTGCTATCGTCCATGGCCGCGGAAACCGGCGGCGGGCGGCTCCTGGATATTGGATGCGGTACCGGATTCATCTTCGACCTCGGGCACGATTTGTTTGCCCAGCTGGACGGAATCGATATTACTCCTCAAATGCTGGATCTCGTTACTCCGCGGCCCAATGTCCGCACCCGCATTGCGGCAGCGGAGGCGCTTCCGTTCGAGGACGCAACCTTCGATGTTGTAACCATGTACAGCGTGCTGCATCACCTTCCCGACCTGGCCAGCGCGCTCCACGAGGCGCGCCGCGTCCTGCGCCCCGGTGGGATTCTTTATGCCGACGAATCCCCTTCGCGACATTATCTCGACGCTCTTCCCCGTCTCAGCGCGCTGCCTGCGCTCCCGCCGGCTTTGGTCCCGGAATTCGATCGGCTGGCAAACGATGCGCGCACCTTCTCGGAACTGTACCAGATTAGTCCGAACATTACACGCTTAGCCATGGTGCAGAACTACTATGTCGGCGGCCTTACGGAGGAGAATCTTCGCGAGTTACTGGCGGCCGCCGGCTTTAGCAACGTAAGCATTCGCTTCCGGCGTTTTGCCGGCGAGGATGACCTCCGGCGGCGCCGCGGCGAGTCGGCGGTCGCAGAAGTTCAATCTTATCTTTCTTCTGTCTTGCCCATAAGCCGAGCCTTGTTTAAGTTCTTCGAGTTAAAGGCACACTCATAGATCAATGGCTGCCGTCGGACGAATTGTGGCATTTCTGGTATGTGTATTGGCCCTGCCCGTACACCTTATTATCTGC
>Ga0187803_10000751_pt1 | contig 12733 bp, 11 predicted proteins | sample NC_wetland_sal_i_2_FD_132425 | JGI IMG/M metagenome (GOLD analysis project Ga0187803, IMG submission 132425) | Wetland sediment microbial communities from Neuse River Estuary, North Carolina, USA - Control_3 | ecosystem: Environmental > Aquatic > Freshwater > Wetlands > Sediment | place: USA...
AGGCTGGTGAGGCCGTGATGCTTCCGGTTGTAGAGCTTGGAGATGTTCTCGAAAACGACGCGCGTCAGATGGGCAGCGACGAGTTCTCGAAGAGCCTCGAGCGACGGCTCGCGCTGTGGCACAGCGAGCGCCGAAAGGTAGCGGCGGACGAGGGCGGGCGCGAGTGCTCGATCGGACATCAATATCTCCGCCAGAGATTGTCAAGGCTGCTCGGCGAAATGCCAAGCCCTGCGCCCAGGTTAGCGCCCAAAGGATGGGCGCGAACCCTGGGGCACCAGGCACCAGGCTTAACGAAGAAAACGATCTAAACCTTCGACCCACTGTCCAATCCGAGTGCCGACACAAGATTTGCGGAAACCCCAGCAGCCCTCACATACGTTTCCGGCTCTTTCGCCGCTATCAAAATAGAAGTTGATTGCTGGTGCTCCGCTTTCAGTGTTTCCGTGCCGAGCCGTTGTGAGATTCCCCTTTGTTGACGAGAATTGCAGGCCCTCGCCTATGCTGGCATATGCCTGCCTGAAACTATGCCGAGTCGCAAATTTACTTCCCTGCCCACCTTCTGGATGACCCATTGCCGCCTCCAGTTTGCGAGTCAGGCTGTTCGTACAAGAAAGACCTGATGATTGTCCTTTTGGACGTAGAGTTTTCCCGTATTCGGGCACTGGAAGTTATTCCCGAGCATCATGACGATGTTCGGGGGCACCTCTCGCCCGTCATAGATGTCTCCAACGCTTTGATCAGCGGCTAGGACCTCATCATTCTCGATCACAATTCCGGTTGGGTGAGGAACGGAGCATTCGTTGCAGAAGACATGGATCATGTATCTGTACGCCATATTCATCATCCTAGCTTAACAATCCAACAATTTCCTCAAGAGACCAAACGTAGTTGCTCAAGCCAGCCGCCATCGCGGGCGTGATTCTGAGCGTCTTGTGAGCACGGGTAAAATTGTATCGGATGAAAACTGAGACACTACCCGTTTTTTCCACATTCCCATCCGGCACAATCTCTGCCATAATTGATCGTGCACCCCAACCTGCACAAATTCTCAATCAAAATTAGAGCGAGGAAGCGATGTCGGCCAAGTACATCTTTGTGACGGGCGGAGTTGTGTCTTCTTTGGGCAAGGGATTGGCTTCGGCTTCGATCGGATGCCTGCTCGAAAGCCGCGGGCTGAAGGTCAACCTGATGAAATTTGACCCTTACCTGAACGTCGATCCGGGGACGATGTCGCCGTTTCAGCACGGCGAGGTTTTTGTCACCGACGATGGGGCGGAGACGGACCTAGACCTCGGGCACTACGAGCGCTTCACACACGCCAAGCTTTCTCGCGACAACAACTGGACTACCGGGAAGATCTACGAGCAGATCATCGCCAAGGAACGGCGCGGCGACTACCTCGGCAAAACCGTGCAGGTGATTCCGCACGTGACCAACGAGATCAAAGCGGCGGCCAAGAAGTGCGCGCAGGATGTAGACGTGCTGATCGCCGAGATCGGCGGCACGGTCGGCGACATCGAGTCGCTGCCGTTTATTGAGGCCATCCGCCAGATGCGCCAGGAGCTGGGGCGCGAAAACACGCTGTTTGTGCACGTGACGCTGGTGCCGTTTATCGCGGCGGCGCAGGAGCTGAAGACCAAGCCGACGCAGCACTCGGTCAAGGAACTGCTGAGTGTCGGGATTCAGCCGGATATTTTACTTTGCCGCACCGACCGCTTCCTCTCGAAGGAAATCAAGGCCAAGATCGCGCTGTTCTGCAACGTGGAAGGAGAAGCCGTGATCACGGCCAAAGACGTGGCTTCGATTTACGAAGTGCCGATCGTGTTCGCGCATGAAGAAGTCGACACGCTGGTGATGCGGCGCCTGCACCTGGAGGCGAAGGATCGCGACCTTTCAAAGTGGACCGACCTGGTGCACCGGGTTTATAACCCGAAGGACGTGGTAAGGATCGGCATTGTCGGCAAGTATGTCGAGTATGAAGACTCTTATAAGTCGCTGAAGGAGGCGCTGGTGCACGGCGCCCTGGCGCACAACCTGAAGATGGAAGCAAGCTGGGTCGAGGCCGAGGGGCTGGAGACGACCGACCCGAACGACCGGAGCTACTTTTCCCAGCTTGAGGAATATGACGGGATTCTGGTTCCGGGTGGGTTCGGGAAGCGCGGAATTGAAGGAATGCTGAATGCGATCCGCTATGCGCGCGAAAGGCATGTTCCCTATTTCGGGATTTGCCTGGGGATGCAGACGGCCTGCATCGAATTTGCCCGCAACGTTTGCGGCCTGGCGGGGGCGAATTCCAGCGAGTTTGATCCGGCCACGCCGCATCGGGTCATTTACAAGCTGCGCGAGTTGCGCGGCGTGGAAGAGCTGGGCGGCACCATGCGGCTGGGCGCTTGGCCATGCAAGATCGAGCCGGATACGCTGGCGTACAAGGTGTACGGGCAAAACGAGATCAGCGAGCGGCATCGGCATCGCTACGAGTTCAACCGCGAGTACGAGGAGCCCATGACCGCAAGTGGGCTGAGGATTTCGGGCGCGACGCCGGATGGCACTTACGTCGAAATCATCGAGATTCCCGGGCATCCGTTCTTTATTGCGTGCCAGTTTCATCCCGAGTTTAAGTCGAAGCCGCTGGAGCCGCATCCTTTGTTCAAGGGGTTTGTAGGGGCGGCGTACGAAGGCGGCCAGAAACGCAAGATGCAGAAAGACGCGGCCGAGGTGGAGATGTTCTTGCGGCCGGCCAAGGCGGCGGGAAGATAGGATTTACCGCTGAGACGCAGAGGCCGCCGAGAAAGTCTTTTTCCCGTTCGCACACGTCCAGAGCCCTGTGTGATCCGTGCTGGAATCCACCACAGAGTCACAGAGACACAGAGAAAAACCCTCATTTGATTTTCTCTGTGTCTCTGTGTCTCTGTGGTGAAATACTGTGTGTTAGCCAGGATGAAGAATTAGTATTGCTCGGCGATCTCGGCGTCTCGGCGGTGAAAGGGTTTTGCCCTCATCATTCCAAATCGACAACGTTCGCGTCGGCTCCGGAGATCTTTTTCTGATTGCCGGGCCGTGCGTGATTGAGAGCGAAGAGCACGCGCTGCGCATGGCCGAGATCATCAAGGGCGTGACGCGGTCGCTGAACTTTCCGTTCATTTTCAAGGCTTCCTATGACAAGGCGAACCGGACTTCGATCCGCAGCTATCGCGGGCCGGGGATGAAAGAAGGGTTGCGGATTCTAAAGAAGGTGAAGGACGAGGTGCACATTCCGGTGCTGACCGATGTGCACGAGACGGCGGATGTGGCGGCGGTGGCCGAGGTAGTCGATGTGCTGCAGATTCCGGCGTTTCTATGTCGACAGACCGACCTCGTCGTGACGGCGGCGCTGAGCGGGCGTCCCGTGAATATCAAGAAGGGGCAGTTCGTTTCGCCGTGGGACATGAAGCACGCTGTCGAAAAGTGCCGCGACGCGGGCAATACACAAGTGTTTGTGACGGAGCGCGGGTCGAGCTTCGGGTACAACAATCTGGTCGTGGACATGCGGTCGCTGGCAATCATGCGGAAGTTTGCGCCGGTAGTGTTTGACGCGACCCATTCGGTGCAGTTGCCGTCGGCATCGCACGGCGACGAAGACGGGCCGGCGGTGAGCGGCGGCCAGCCAGAGTTTATTCCCGTGCTCTCGCGGGCGGCGGTGGCTGCGGGCGTAGACGGCGTGTTCATGGAAGTACACGACAATCCGAAAGAAGCGAAGAGCGATGGGGCGAATGCGCTCGACTCACGCAACTTGCGCGGAGTGCTGAAGGAATTGTTGGCGGTGCGGAAGGCGCTGGAGGCAGCGCACGCAACACCCTAAGGTCAATCCCTGAATCTGTTACCCGTCCCGCCTCATCTGATTCTCATTACCTATGCACCTGTGGGCTTCGATTGCCGGCCTTGTTCTGATCTTCTTCATTTTGCTTGATGCCTTTGAAACCGTCGTGCTGCCGCGGCGCATTCAGCATGGCTTTCGCATCACCTCATGGTTTTACCGGATCACCTGGACTCGCTGGACGCGCATAGCACGGCATATCAGGTCGGCATCCCGGCGTGAAGGGTTCCTCGCGTACTTTGGCCCGCTTTCGCTGATCCCTCTGCTTGGCTTTTGGGCGGTAGGGTTGATCTTTGGGTTCGCTTGCGTCCAGTACGGGCTGGGCGAGCACTTGCAGCTCAGCAACGAGAAGATCACATTTGGCAAGCTGCTCTATCACAGCGGAGAGACTTTTTTCACGCTGGGATATGGAGACATTGTTCCCACCAACACGGCCGCCCGGGCGCTGGCCGTATTCGAAGCGGGCATGGGGTTTGGGTTTCTGGGCGTGGTGGTGGGATATCTGCCCGTCATCTACAACTCATTTGCGGCGCGCGAGACTGAGATTTCGCTGCTCGATGCGCGGGCTGGCTCGCCTCCAACGGCGGCCGAGTTCATGAGCCGCCTGGGGTGCTGTCCCGAGCAGGCCGTGCTGGACCGGATTCTTCGCGACTGGGAGCGCTGGTGCGCCGACCTACTCTCCAGCCACATTTCCTACCCGGCGCTGCTTTTCTTCCGCTCGCAGCACAGCAATCAGTCGTGGCTGAGCGCGCTGACGGTGATGCTCGATGTGTCGTCGCTGCTCATGACCGGAGTGGATGGGGTTCATCCCGAGCAGGCCAAGCTCACGTTTGCCATGGCGCGGCATGCGGCGGTGGACTTGGCGCAGGTGGTGAATGCGCAGTATGATCCGCACGCACCGGAGCGGCTGACCTTGGAAGATCTGGACCGCCTGCGAAAGGAACTGGTGCAGCACGGCGTAACGCTCTACGACGGGACGGATGCGGCGGAACGGCTGGCACAGTTGCGCAAGTTGTATGAGCCATATCTGCATGCGATCGGCCGCCGGCTGTACTTTGCGCTGCCGCCGTGGATTCGCAGTGAGAGCAGAAAAGACAACTGGCAAGGAAGCCCGTGGGACCGGGCGATTCAGGCGCGGGCACTGGAACATCCGGGGCGAACGGTGGAAGAGCACTTCTGATCGGGCAATCGGATCATGTGAGTTGTTGGTTTAATCGTGTCGAAACCATGCGATAGCGCTCAGAACCTTGCAAGACCGCTTATTTCTTGCCGTGGCTTGAGGGACGTTGTTCTTGGGTTTGATCCGATAATCCCACTTCAGATGAGGCCCTTGTGGACTCTCAGAAGGAAATCCTCGGCATCAGCGCGCGACTTCTCCATCATCCTCGGATCGTTGCCGTGTTCAAATTCCATTTCATGAAGTACAAGCCCCACAGCAACCTTCGGCGTGTACCCTCGCTTTATGAGCATCCGAGCACGCTCTGCGAAAGTGGTGCCAGCATCCCGTTTTGGTTCCTGTTTCGCCGCAGAAAGGCTCGTTGCGGCCTCGCACTTGTGCTCGCGGAACTTCCCAGCGGCTAGCCGGTCGTAAGCATCCTTAGCCTCGTCTCCGCTAAGCAGCGTGGGGATAGGAAATCTCCATCGACAATTCGAGCAGGCCCAGCCGTTTGCATCGCCCTCGATCCAGATCAAGAAGCGCACCATAGAGGCAATGACCACATATTACCGCAACGAACACCGACATGACTTAGTTGACCTAAGCAGGCATTTACCCTGGTTGAGAACTGCTGGTGGACAAGCGGTTACGTAGGGCTGCGATCACCCGATGGCCCGATCACTCGATGACCCGATGACCCGATGCTCCGCTCCTTCTGCTAACATTCCTCCTTCATGAAAAATACGGGCGAGAATGTGGTGCGGATTGAGGCCGAGGCCTTGCGGGCGCTGGCGGACCGGCTGGCGGAGTCCATGGCTCCGGCGTTTGACCGCGCGCTGGATTTGATGTTTCGCTGCCAGGGGCGCGTGGTAGTGACGGGAATGGGGAAAAGCGGGATCATTGCGCGGAAGATTGCGGCGACGTTAAGTTCCACTGGTTCGCCAGCGCTGTATCTGCATCCGGTGGAGGCGCTGCACGGCGATCTGGGGATGATTGTGCGCGGTGACGTGGTGGTGGCGCTTTCGGCGAGCGGGGAGACGGAGGAGATTCTGCAGTTGGTGGCGACGATCAAACGGCTGCAGGTGCCGCTGATTACCATGACCTGCGACGAGTTGGCGGGAGGCTTCGCGAACGGGGCGGCGGCATCTCATGAGGCGAAGACCGGAACTGGGGGATCCCGCGTCCGCGCTGGCAAGAATCTCCGCGCCACGCGGACGGCGAGCGCCGGCGTTAGCGCCGCCGAGCGCGGCCGCGCCACACGGGCCTCTACTTTGGCGGCGGCGGCGGATGTGGCTTTGGACTGCTCGATCTCCAAGGAGGCCTGTTCGCTCGGACTGGCGCCGACGGCTTCGACCACGACCATGCTGGCGCTGGGTGACGCGCTGGCCGTTGCGCTTTCAGAAAAGCGCGGCTTCAAGGAAGAAGATTTTGCCAATCTGCATCCCGGCGGAAAGCTGGGCAAGCGGCTGGCGCGGGTGGAAGCGTTGATGCACTGGGGAGATGCAGTCCCGCGGGTGACGACGCGGACGAAAATGTCGGACGTGATTTATGAGATGTCGCGCAAGAAGCTGGGCGTGACCACCGTGGTCGAAGACGAGCGGCTGGTGGGAGTGATCAGCGACGGCGATCTACGGCGGTTGTTAGAGCAGCGCGGCAAGGATGCGCTCGATATGCGGGCGCAGGATTGCATGACGCGCTCGCCGAAGACTATCGGGCCACAGGAATTTGCGACGACCGCGCTGGCGCGCATGGAGGAGATGAAGATTACCTCGCTGGTGGTGATAGACGAAGAGCGGCGCGTGCGCGGGATCATCCATCTGCACGATTTGTGGGGGACGGAGATGATGTAGGCATCGGGTGATCGGGCCATCGGGTGATCGGGTCATCGAGCCATTGAATTGAGGCATTGTCTCGTATTGGAGCCGATCATTCGGCGACCAAACGATTTGATACTCGATGCTTCAATGACTCAATGATTCAGTAGCTCAATGATTCAATGGCTCAATTAGGCTCAATCATCAGATCACCCAATGGCCCCCGATCACCCGATCACCCGATGGCCCGATGCTCTTTATTACTCCAGCACGAATATATTCTTCTTCGCGCACATCTCCTTTAGGATCTTCGGCCACACGGTCACGCTGACTTCGCCCAGGTGCGCCTTGCGGAGGAGGAACATCAGGGTGCGCGACTGGCCGATGCCGCCGCCGATCGAAAGCGGCACCTCGCCCTTCACGATGCCTTGGTGATACGGGAACTGCAGATTGCCCAGCAGGTTCGACATTTCGAGCTGCCGGCGCAGGGTTTCGGCGTTCACCCGGATGCCCATCGAGGTGAGCTCGTGGCGGCGCTTGGTAACCGAGTTCCAAACCAGGATGTCGCCGTTGAGGCCGTGGGTGTCCTTGCGCGTTTCCTTCGTCGTGTCGGTGATCCAGTCGTCGTAGTCGGCGGCCCGGTTTTCGTGCGGGTAGCCGTCTTGCAACGGCCAGCCGATGCCGATGATGAAAATAGCGGGATATTTCTGCAGGATCTCCGTCTCGCGTTGTTTTCGCGGGAGGTTGGGGAACATGTCGAGAATTTCTTCGGCGTGCAGGAAGGTCAGCTCCTCGGGCAGGTTGGGGAAACGCGGATCGCGCAGGGCCGGGAACAGATCTTGCGCGAACTTTTCTGCTCCCACCAGCACCTTCCAGATTTTGCGGACAATGTCTTTCAGGAACGCCAGATTCCGATCCTCGGCGCGCATGGCGCGCTCCCAGTCCCACTGGTCCACGTAGGCGGAGTGATCGTGATCGAGGAAATAATCTTTGCGCACGGCACGCATGTCGGTGCAGATGCCCTCGCCGGGCTTGCAGTCGAATTGCTTGAGCGCAACCCGTTTCCACTTGGTGGCCGCCTGCACCACCTGGGCGTCAATGGGATGGAGGTTGCGGTCGTTCGAGATGTGGAAGCCGATCGGCGTGCGCGAGCCATCACGGTCGAGCATATCGTTGACGCCGCTCTCCACATCAACGATGAGCGGCACTTCAACCATCATCAGGTTGAGGGCCTTACATAGATTGTCTTCGATATAACGCTTGACCTGGAAAATGGCTTCTTGCGTCTGACGCCGATCGAGCAGGGAACGGTAGTCATTGGGCAGCACACGTTCGAGTTCGGTGTAGTCGCCAATGCCCGGCCCAGCTAGATCGGCCTTCTTGTCGTAGGTGACAGTTGACATGAATCCCTCCGCGGATCGAATAGAGACAATAGACATACATTATGGACTATTCCTGCCGGCAGATGCGGTCAGTGACGCCGCGCACAAGAGGATGTGCGGAACGGCAGCCGTCAGCGCTCAGGGTCAGCTATCAGCTATCAGCTATCAGCTATCAGCCATCAGCCGCTAGCCATCAGCCTTGGCCATCAGCAAAAACCCTTCATACCGTTGTCATCCCGTTGTGCTGTTGCCATCCCCTTATTTACTCTTGTCATCCCGAGCGAAGCGAGGGATCTGCAGTTGGCTGCGATCCGCGAGAACGCCAGCCTAAGTCCGGCTCTCAACTGACGGCTGATGGCTGACTGCTTCTAGCGGCCGACGCGCACTTTCGGCTGTCGGAATGCGTCAGGGAAAGTAAAGGCAATCTTCTTCCCCCGCCGCACGTTGCTCACCAGCGCCGGCCGGAAGCAGGCGATGCATGTGCCTCCTTTATGCCGCACGCTGGGATAGATGATGCCCGCCGATCCGCGATGGAGCAGGTCGGCGGCCAGACGTTGCGAGGCGCAATAGCTGTTGGGATCGAGGCAGTCGGCAAAGGCTGGATTGCCGCGCATGTCGTCGTTCCGCACGTCGCCTTTCCGCCAATCGTCGTTTCGCAAATCATGAAACTCGGCGCGGAAGTCAGCCAGGTAGTCGCGATAGGAAACGGTTTCTTCTTCTCGCCAGTCGATTTCGCGCAGACCCTGGGCATAATGGTAGGCGACTTCGGCCTGCGCAGTTTTCAGGGAGAACCCGGCGTACCACGCTCCACGACGAGCGCTGCTGAAGCGCGTGCCTCCGGGGCGGGCATAGGTGAAAGCGGCGTTGATGATGTGGTAGTGCGCGACTCCGAAGACCAGTTCGTGCACGGTGATGCCGGGAAGCAGATTGGCCTCGCCAGCGAGGCGGTCGTTGGTTGCGCCCTCCAGTTCGAGCAAATTGCCAGTCTGCGACTGGGGCAGGCCGAGGCGGGCAAGCACGCCGTCGCCGTCCTCGGAATAGCGAGTGGGGATCAGGCGATGCGTGTTGTTGCGCGCGAGATGGGTGGTCTTGGGGCGCACTGGGTTCGACCATCTACAGACCGCCGCGGCGCGCGTCGAGTAACTGGCGCACGTGGATCATGGCCGGCACTCCGCCTTTGAGCATGTGCGCCAGCGGAGACTCGCCGCCAAAGAGAGGATTCGTGTTCGGGAGCTGCACCCAGGCGTCGGCGAGCCGGGTGCTGTAAAGAATGTTCAGCGCCTTGAAGATGCCGACCAGCAGGGAAATGCGGGTGAGCTTGTCCTGGTCGAGTGTTTTCGGCGCGCGCTTGAGCTGATAAAACGAGCCGTTGGAAATGCCGCCCAGCAATGCGCGCGCATCTTGGTCGCGCAGCTTCCAATGGGTGGCCAGGCTAAAGAAGGCGCGGACGGCGGCGGGGCTGAGTTTCTCCTGTACTTCGCGGTCGGAAAGGTCGGCAGGACGGTTCCAGCGGATGCCGGGGACTTGGTCAGCGGCGGAAGCATGCAGGCCGATATCTCCAAACATGTATAGACTATACTACAGAAATGGAGAAATGGCAATCTCCCTGGAGCAGCCATCCTGTCACGCTGAGTGCCCACGGGCTTCGCCCACTGAAGATCATGAAAATCGAGGGTGCCCCATCCTAACGTCGCGTTCTTTGCGACGTTAGGGTGGGGATTTTCGACGGAGCGGAGCCAGAGGGCCCGCCTCGCGGGCCCTCTCGCGGAGTCGAAGCATCCCTACCGGACCACTTACTCCATCCGTTATGCCTCCGCTGCCGCAACAGGCGCGTGGTGACAATACGGATCCTTCGAGTCCGGTTGCCGCTCCCTCCGGGTGCGACAGCCTCCGCTCAGGGAGACAGATGAGTCATCCTGGCTCAGTATCGGAATTGCAACGTGGGGCATAGAGCTACGAAAATTGACGGGTTGGCACCTTGGTTGGAGGTGAAGGCATTGGGGAACACGGATCTGGCAGGGAAAGCAGCGTTCTACGGCGTCATCGTCTGCTGGTGGCTGTTTGCCCTGACGTTCTGGCTTCGGAAACAGCCTCCGCGAGCGCGGGAGGCGAAACGCGACCTGAAGTCTTACTTCGGTCTGTTGCTGCAGGCGGTAGGGTACTTCATCGTCTGGGTTGGCCCCTTGCGGCGCGGCCGGTCTTCGCCGACCGGCTTAAGACCGGTATGGCTGGCCTGGACGATGGCGGTGCTGACCGTAGCCATCGCGGCGGCCTCGGTGGTACTGGTCATCTGGGCCGCGCGAAGATTGGGAAAGCAGTGGTCGCTGGGCGCGCGCCTGGTTGAGGAACACATCCTGATCGAAGACGGGCCCTATCGCTTCGTCAGGAATCCGATCTACACGGGGATGTTTGGGTTACTGCTCGCAACCGGCATGGCGAATGCGCCGTGGCCCGCGTTGCTGATTGCCGTTGCTCTCTTTGCCGCTGGAACCTGGATCCGCGTCCGCATTGAGGAACGATTACTACGGGAGGCCTTCGCAGCGCGGTTTGACGAGTACGCGCACAGAGTTCCGGCACTGATTCCCTGGATCTATTAGACGTGTATAAGGAACGAAGTGCCGCCAAATCAAGCAGAATCCCCCAAAAAACAACAACGGCCGGCAGCAAAGCTGTCGGCCGTTGCTAAAACCGCTGAGAGTTCGGTTATCGGTGCCCGCCGCGGCCGCCTCCACCGTGACCGCCACCGCCATGGAAGCCTCCTCCACCGTGAGAGCCTCCTCCACCATGGAAGCCACCCACCTGACCTCGGCCGGCGAAGCCGTGGCTGCCGAAGCCATGTCCTTCATAACCACGGCCGGCGAACCCATGGCCACCGAAGCCGCGTCCTTCAAAACCGCGGCCGGCGAAGCCGTGTCCCCAGCCGCGTCCGTAGTAGCCGCGGCCCCAGCCGTGACCCCAACCATGTCCCCATCCCCATCCGTACCACGGGCCGACGCCGATAAAGACTCCGTCCGCGAACCATTGCGGACCGTAATATCCGTAGGGCGCACAGGCATACGGGTAGTAGTCATAGTAGCCGTAGGTGCAATCCGGCGGCGGTCCGTACGCGTAGTCGGGCCCGTAATACCCGGGCCCGGGGCCGATGCCCACTCCAAATTCGACTTGCGCCTGGGCGTATGCGACGGGCAGAAGCATCAGCACCCCGACCAGCGCCAGATATCTCAGGTATTTCATGGTGAACCTCCTTCGTCCCGTTCCGGTTCCCGGCAGCCCGAGATCGCCGGAATTTGAGGTCCTTCAGCTTTTCGTTTTCTGAAGCGCCTACTAATTTGAACCCGAAGGGCGGGAAAAGTTGCACAAAGAGAGGTGGCTGATTTCAGCCATCCTGCGTGAAATCAACCATTTGCGAGTCATTCTTGGCAGGCCGACGCGAGTCGGCTGATCAGATAACCGTGTCGTCGAAGCCATTTGAGGGACCTGCGCAGATCCTTCACTTCTTCGGTTCTGGCTTCTCTACGGCCTTGCCCGGCAGCCCTACGGGATTTTCATGCGTGCGCTCGCGGAAGCCGCCTTTCATCCCGGTTGCGAGGCCAATCGTGGACTCGCCGAACTTGTCGCGCAGATGGTCGGCTGCCGCAAGGGCTCTCTGCCAGCGCTCGTCACGCGCCGGTTCGAGCAGGTCGAGTTGGGAAGGGCCCGCTTCGAAGTTCGAGGTCTGCACTCCGAGCAGCCGCACCGGCGCGCCTTTCTTCCAATTGCGAAGAAACAGGCGTCGCGCCTGCTCGAAGATTTCGCGATCCATCTGTGTCGGCTGCTCCAGCGACTGCGCCCGCGTGATGGTGGTGAAATCTTTGTAGCGAAGCTTCAACTGGATGGTGCGGGCGAAGTATCCGCCTTCGCGCAGCCGCCGGCCGACCATCTCGGAAAGCCGCATCAGCGTGGACTGAAGGCGCTCTACATCGCCCGTGTCTTCATTGAACGTGTGCTCGTGGCTGATGGACTTGGACTCGGTGTGTTCGCCCACTTCGGCATCGAACCATCCGCCAGCGTCTTCGCCACGCGACTTGCCTGCCAACGCCAAGCCCCACTTGCCGAAACGCTCTTCCAGATTGGAGTCTTCAAGAGATGCCAGATCGCCGACGCGCTGAATGCCCATCGCATGCAGCTTCTGCTCCATGACCTTGCCGACGCCGGGAATATCGCCGACGTCGAGCGGCGCGAGGAACTTCGCTTCCTGACCCGGCAGAACCCAGAGCACTCCGTTGGGCTTGGCTTTGGCGGAGGAAACCTTGGCGATGAGCCGCGACGTGCCGATGCCGATCGAGCAGTTGAGCTGGGTCTCCGACTTCATTTGCGCGTGCAGGCGATGTGCGCAGCGCAGCGGAGGCCCATGCAGTCGGTCGGTTCCGGTCATGTCGAGATAGGCTTCATCCACCGACGCCATCTCAACCAGCGGAGAGAAATGCCCCAGCACCTCATGCACCCGCGCCGAGTACTCGCGATAGCGCTCGGGATGTCCGTCCACGAA
>Ga0187803_10000752_pt1 | contig 12728 bp, 12 predicted proteins | sample NC_wetland_sal_i_2_FD_132425 | JGI IMG/M metagenome (GOLD analysis project Ga0187803, IMG submission 132425) | Wetland sediment microbial communities from Neuse River Estuary, North Carolina, USA - Control_3 | ecosystem: Environmental > Aquatic > Freshwater > Wetlands > Sediment | place: USA...
AACGGGCTCGATATTCCAAAGCTCATCATGCACAAGGAGAAGACCGGCCAGGTGCTCGGGTTCCCGGGTGCGGAAGAGATTCGCCCTAGCGAGTTGCTTGCGCTCAACTGCGACATCCTGATCCCGGCGGCGCTGGAGAATGCCATCGACGGCGACAATGCGACGAGCGTCAAGGCGACCATCGTCGGCGAAGCGGCCAACGGGCCTGTCACGCCCGAGGGCGACAGGATTCTGGAAGAAAGAGGCGTCTTTGTGATTCCGGATATTCTATGCAACGCGGGCGGCGTGACGGTGTCCTACTTCGAGTGGGTGCAGGACGAGCAACACCTGTTCTGGGACGCGCAGGACGTCTATAACCGGCTGGAGCAGGTGATGCACTCTGCTTTTGCCGAAGTCCTGAAGATCAAACTGGAACACAAGGTGAGCATGCGGACAGCGGCCAATATGCTGGGCATCGGGCGCGTCGCCGAGGCCACCAGGCTGCGCGGCTTGTATCCGTGAGGCATGCGGAGGACGAATCACTAACGGCGAGTGAGAGCGGTGGGCAGCCGCCCCTCTCACCTGCCGCTGACGGCGGAAGTTTACAGGGACGGCGCATCAGCGGGCGGAGGTAACCGAGCATATGATATACCATCTGATATTTCAGTATAAGGAGCCGGGCCGTTTCCCGGAAGAATGCGGCCAGGATGATCCCATCGTCCTCGAGGAGGGAGAGGCGCTGGTGATCCCGACGGTGGGCGATCGCGTCAGCTACAAATATGACGGCCTCCTGACGGACTTCGAAGTCTTGAGCCGGCATTTTACCTACGCCGGCCACAAATGCACGGTCACCATCGAGGTCGGCGCCGCTTCCCATCTGCAAAAGAGTCTGAGTCTGAAAGAATGAAGGACCGGTCCAGGTGAGCGGCACGTAAGCGGAAGTCTCTCGCTTTGAAAGAAATTCCGCCCACCGGGGTTCAGCTTGGCCGGACGCGCCCACGCAGGACCCGCAGGATTTCCGCCTGGAGCACATCGGGCGGGCAAGGTTTGATCAGACAGCTATCACACTCCAAGGACTCGGCGCGGACAAAACTGCGCGCGGTGAGGACGACGACAGGAATATTCTTGGTTCGATCGTCCGCCTTCAGGCATCGCGTTGCTTCCCATCCGCCCATGGTCGGCAGCCAAAGATCCATCACAATGAGGTCGGGGAGCAGCTTGAATGCCTTCTGCACGGCCTCGGCGCCATCGCTCGCGCCAGCCACCTGAAAGCCATTCTGGGCGAGAAAAAGAGAATACATTTCGCGGTCATCGTGGCAGTCGTCCACGATCAGAATCGAACGCTTGGCAGCCATTGAATCGATCCCTTTATTCTGTTGTGATGTGGTTCGACGCTGCCCGCGAAAGCCCGGCGTCAACAAGCCTAGCTTACTAGCGCCTCAGGTCGGTGTCAAGTGAGAATGTCAGGTGGCCCTGGATCCTCTGTCGGAGCTTCTTAGGAACCCGTGCTGCTGTAATTCCTTACCCCGCGATTCCACACGAAATAAGCCATCATCGAAAACCCAATCGCGACCACCGGCACCAGGCGAAAGAATGGCGCGAAGGAGACGCGCCCGAGGAAATGCGTCGAGGGATAAAACGAGGCGAAGCCAAAAGGAATAATCCAGCTCAGCATGAATTGGATGAAGACGTTGTAGATGGTGAGAGGATAGCGCCCGAAAGTGAGCATATTGAAAACCGGGGGAACAATTCCGACGCGGTCCTCAAACCAGAACGAGACCGCCGTTAAAATCAGGAACACCGAGGTGTAAATCAGGGCACCGCAAATCGCGGCCATCGCAAACAACAAACTCTCGGTTGCGCTCCAGGCCAGGTTGAGATGCCGCACGCAAATCGAGACCACGGCAAGTCCGGTGACCACCTCTTGCAGCGACTCGATGCGGAATTTTTCAAAGAGCACCTGAAAGAGAGTATCGATCGGCCGCAAGAGAATTCGGTCGAAGCGGCCCTGGATAATGTAAAGGTCGCCGAACTCGTAGAGATTCCAACTGACCACATTGAAAAATCCGAGAGGGATCAGCGAAAAACCGTAGAGAAAGAGAATCTCGTAGAACGACCAGTCCTGCAGCTTGGGAATCTTGGTGAAGAGCACCAGGATGAATCCAAACCCCATCACCGTCGCGGCCATCGAGGAAAAGAAGGCGATGAAGAAGTCGGCTGTGTATGCCAGGCGCACCTTGGCGTACTGGGCAAAATAGAGAGCGAAGAGCCGGAAGTGCCGCTTCATTTTCCGTAGACCGCCGCGCGCCAGTAGCCCTGGTGCCCGATATAGTCGTCGTCCGGCAGGTTGGCGATAATCAACCGGCGCAACTCCAGAGGATCGACGGGCCCGTTGGTCTGATAGAGCACCTCTCCGCCCGGAGCGAGCAGAACCGTGTAAGGCACGGCGCCGTTCCACTTCGGATCGAAAGCGGCCATCAGCGAATAAATATCCGTCGCGCCGAACATCAGATTTCGCTCGCTGGCGTGTTGCTTCTCCAGGGCCGCGAGGACCCCCTTCTTCTCGTCCGGATAATTGATGCTCACCGTGACCACGTCAAAGGGTCGATGGCCGTACATGCGGAACATGGTCTCGAACTCAGGAAACTCTTCGAGACACGGCCCGCAGTAGGTGGCCCAGAAATCGACTAGCCGTAATTTCTTGGAGTCATTGTTCCGCACATTCTTCAGCTCCTCGGCATTGGCGAGTTCCACTGTGATCGGTTTACTCTCAATCCTAGCGATCGCTTCCTGGCGCGATTGCTCTTTATACGCCCACTTGGTGGAGCAGCCGACCGAGGGCGTGTGCGCGACGCTCACCGGTTTCCCCGCCAACAACTCATCCAGGGCGATGGGGGCGTCCTGCCGCGTCACGTATTGTTCGCGGGGATTATTGTCAATGCGGCCGTCATAGCGCAGCTTGCGCTCTGAGTCGAAAATGAAAACGTGGGGTGTGGCGGTTGGTCCGTAGGCGCGCGCCGTCTTTTGCGTTTCGCCGTCGTAAAGATAGGGAAAATTAAAGTGGCGGTATGCGGCGCGAATTTTCATCTCTTCGAATGAATCGCTCACATCCGTGTAGCCTAGCTCATCCAAGCGCACCGCCTTGGGATCGTTGGGTTGGATGGCCACGAATCCCACACTGCGGTTCCTGTAGTCGTCCACCAGGCGCTTGATGCGCGTTTCGTAAAGCTGCGCGGTGGGACAATGATTACAAGTGAAGATGATGGCGAGCACTGGGCTCGAAGCGTAATCCTTCAGGCAATGCGTTTGGCCGTCAATGCCCGGCAGACAGAAATCGGGCGCTGCCGAGCCGAGAGCAAGAGTGGGCGGGCCATGATCTTCGGCGCGCGCGATCGTAAGGGTCGCGAGGACTGCCACCAACACGAAACTCCAATTTCGAAATCGCATATTCTAAAACCTCGAACCCGCAGGCGCGTAGATTCCATAAATCTGCTTAATCTGTGAAATCTGCGGGTTATCCCCCTTGAATCGTAATCTTTCTGCTCGACCATTTCCACATCCCGTGCCCGATGGCGAGCAATGCCGCCACCCAGAAGATTTGCATTCCGAGCGCGCCGGCCAGGCTCCAACCCTGAAGTTTGCCCAGATAAATGAGCAAAGGAACGTAACTAATGTACTTGAATGGCAAGAAATCGAGCGCGATCTGAAACGCGTGAGGAAAAAACGAGATCGGTAACAGCAGTCCGGAAAATAGTTCAAGCAGAAAATACTTGGCGCGCAGAAGGCCGAGAATGGAAATCAATCGAATGGCGAGCGTGCCGACGGCGAAATTCAACCCTGCGACGATGAAGAACGTCATAAACACACTGGCCAGGAACGCGATCAAATGCGCCCAACCCGCCGGGCGCTTCACTGGATAGACCAAAAGCAGCACCACCGCGGTCGGAATGGTCAACAACGCCATGCGAAAAATGGCCTCGCCCAGCGCCTGAGAAATATACATGAACTGTACATTGACCGGCTTAATGAGGTCCATCACCAGCTTGCCTTCGGCGACCTGTTGAGCGAGATCCTGATCGATGTTGTTGAAGTAGAATGAGCGGATGATCCAGCCCACTGCGACGTAAGTGAGCATAGCGCTGAAGTCGAAGCCTTCAATCGCGGAGCTGCTCGAATAGATGGCCTTCCAAATGAAATAATAAACAGAGACATAAATGAAGTAGGTGACGATGCCCGTGTAATAGCGCAGCCGGTAGGCCAGCGTGTTGACGAAACCGACGCGGACGAATTCGGCGTAGATGCGAAGGGTTGCCATCAGCGAAAATCCGGCGAGACCGTAGGGCCGCTCCTTGAGTCGGCCTCTGGCCGGGGCAAGCCCCGGCCCTACCATCATACTGCCCCGCTGAGATAAATCCGTTTCACAATGTCCTCAATGGGTTCCTCTTCCACCAGGATATCGCGCACTTCGAGCTTATTCACCAGGTTTCGGATCACTTCCGCGCTCGAGTGATGTTCGTGATCGAAGCGGAGGATGTAAGTCAGATCGTCCACGCGCTCGCAAGCAATGCCGTCGGTGGTGATCTCCGGCAGGCCCGAAAGCTGGGCGCGGTCCTTCAAGAAGAATTTAACCTGGCTGTATTTGGCCAGGCGCTTCTTCATCTCCCCGAGTTGGCCGTCAAACAGGATCTTTCCCTTATCGATAATCAGGATGCGTTTGCAGAGTTCTTCGATGTCGGAGAGGTCGTGCGTGGTCAGAAGCACGGTGGTGCGCTCGGTGCGATTTACTTCCTTCAGAAATTCTCGGATGTGGTCTTTGGCCACCACGTCGAGCCCGATGGTTGGCTCGTCCAAAAAGAGCAGCGGAGGATTGTGCAGAAGCGAGGCAGCCAGGTCGCAGCGCATGCGCTCGCCCAGGCTGAGCTTCCGCACCGGAGTCGAGAGGTACTCTTTCAAGCCGAGAATGTCGCAGAAAACATCGAGTCGCCGGCGATAATCGGTGTCCGAGATTTCGTAAATTTCCTTGAGCAATTTAAACGACTCGATGACGGCAATATCCCACCAGAGCTGTGTGCGCTGGCCAAAGACGGCTCCGAGCTGACGTGTATAGTGGCGCCGATCGCGATAGGGCACGTAACCGTTGGCTACCAAGTGCCCGCTGGTGGGCACCAGAATGCCCGTCAGTATTTTGATGGTGGTGGATTTGCCGGCTCCGTTGGCGCCGATATAGCCGACCATTTCGCCGGTCTCGATCGTGAAGCTCACGCCGTCCACGGCCTTCACCGTCACGTATTCGCGGACGAAAAGGTTCTGAATCGCTCCCCATACGCCTTCGCGCCTTCGGAAAGAGCGGAATTCCTTCGTGAGGTCGCGGACATCAATCATCGGAGCCATAGTGCGAATTATGAATTATGAATGATAAATTGTGAATTGGGGACGAAGAATATCTGCGAGCGGTTCGCTCATTTATAATTCATCATTCATAATTCATAATTGCTTCGGCCCAACTTTTTTCGTTGAGTTTACGTCTAACTTGGTTCAATCTGTTAATTCTCTGTGGCATGGCAGGACTTCAATTTACCGAGGGCAATCACTCATGAAAATTGCTGGAATGAAGTGGGCGCTGGCAGGGTTCGTGTTTGCGGCGCTGGTGGCGCCCGCGCGCGCGCAAGACCTGGCCTCGTTCGAAAAGCGGATCACAGTGAAGGTGTTGGACAACGGGCTCACCGTGCTGGTTTGCGAGCGGCATGAAGCTCCGGTCTTTTCATTCTTCACATACGTGAACGTGGGCGCGGACCGCGAAGTGCCCGGTATCACCGGCCTGGCTCACATGTTTGAGCACATGGCCTTCAAGGGCACGGAGACGATCGGAACCACCGATTATCCCGCGGAAAAAGCTGCCCTCGCCAAAGTCGAAGAAGCCTATGGTGCCTACGATCGTGAGCGCCGGCGCGAGGTCGGCCGGGATGAGAAGAAGGTGGCCGAACTGGAGAAGGCGTGGAAAGACGCGATCGACAGAGCTAACAAGTACGTGAAGCCTCACGAATTCGATACCATCGTGGAAGAAAACGGCGGCGTGGGGATGAACGCGTTCACGACGAATGAAGAAACCGGCTATTTCTACGCGTTTCCTTCGAACCGACTGGAGTTGTGGGCCTATCTCGAGTCCGACAGATTTCTTCATCCCGTGCTGCGGGAATTCTATAAGGAACGGGACGTGGTTTACGAAGAGCGCCGCATGAGGGTGGATAGCGAGCCCAACGGCCGGATGTTCGAACAGTTCGCGGCCGCGGCGTTCATCGCTCATCCTTACGGAAAGCCAGTGGTGGGCTGGCCGTCTGACCTCCAGCACTTTTCCGCCACCGACGCGAAAGCGTTTTTTGACAAGTATTACGTCGCGCCCAATCTCACGGTGGCGGTGGTGGGCGATGTGAAAACCAGCGATGTGCTGGCTGTTTGCGAAAAGTACTTTGGCCGACTGCCCAAGCGCCCCAAGCCGGACGCATTAGTGACGGTCGAGCCTTCGCAGAACTCCGAGCGAGAAGTTATCCTGCACGAGGCGGCGCAGCCTTTATATATCGAGGGCTACCATAAACCGAGCGCCAGCGATACGAAAAATGAGCCGGTCTTCGACGCGTTGCAGGACTTGATGTCGAACGGACGCACCTCGCGGCTCTACCGGTCGTTGGTGCGTGACAAGAAGATCGCCGCCTTTGCCGGCGGGTTCAACGACTTCCCGGGCGGAAAATATCCGGACTTGTTCGTCTTCTTCGCTGTGCCCACACCGGGCCACACGCCGGAGGAACTGCGCGATGCAATCCACGCCGAAGTCAAGCGGCTGCAAAGCGAAGACATCACGGATGAAGAGCTGAACACGATGAAGACGCGCGTGAAGGCGGACCTGCTTCGGACTCTTGGCGACAACGGCGGCCTGGCGAGCAACCTCGCCACCAATCAGGCGCTTTTGGGCGACTGGCGCGAGCTTTTCGTCGAAGTCGACCGCATCGGCAAAGTCAGTAAAGATGATATCCGCCGCGTTGCCAACGAGTATTTTGTCCAATCCAACCGCACCGAAGGAATGATTGAGACCGTTCCGGAAGCCGGCAGCAAAGGGGGAAAGTGATGATGAAGACGCGACGAAAGTTGCTCTGCGCGGTGACGGCGTTCCTCGCCGCGCTTCCCGTGGTTCCGAAATTGCAGGCGCAGGTGACGGATTGGAAACAAATCGTCATTCCGAAACTGCCTCCCTTTAATCCCCAGGAACCGCGGCGCGTCGAGCTTCCCAACGGCATGGTGATCTTCCTTCAGGAGGACCACGAGTTGCCTTTCATTCGCGGCACAGCTCGCATTCGCGGCGGTTCGCGAGAGGAGCCCGCGGACAAAGTGGGGTTGGTGCAGATTTATGGACAGGTCTGGCGCCTGGGCGGCACGAAGGATCGCACCGGAGATCAGCTCGACGACTACCTGGAAGCGCGCGCGGCGCGGGTTGAGACCGGCGGCGGACTCGATGCCACAGTGATTTCCTGGGATTGCCTCAAAGAGCGGTTCGACGAGGTCTTTCCCATTTTCCTGGACTTGCTCCGGGATCCGGAATTCCGCGCGGACAAGCTGCCGATCGCCAAGAGGCAACTGGACACTGGCATTTCGCGGCGCAACGATGATCCTGAAGGCATCGCCGCCCGTGAGGCCGCCAAGCTCGGTTACGGCCCGACGTCGCCCTACGGCCGCGTGCCCGAATACGCCACGGTGGACGCGGTGACGCGCGAAGACCTGCTGAATTGGCATCACGCTCACGTTCATCCGAACAATATCATTCTGGGCGTGTCGGGGGATTTTGACTCCAAAGCCATGGAAGCGAAGCTGCGCGCGGCGTTCGCATCATGGCCGAAGGGTCCCGCCGCCGAGCCGGCGAAAGTATCGTTTCAGGAGCCGAAGCCCGGAGTCTATTTCGTAGCGAAGGAGGACGTGAACCAGAGCAACATTCACATGGTGGATCTCGGCATCCGGCGCGACAATCCCGACTATTACGCCGTCACAGTGCTGAATCAGATCTTTGGAGGCAGTTTTTCCTCTCGCCTGGTCACGAATGTTCGGAGCAAGAAGGGCTTGGCCTACGAAGTGGGCGGCGGGATCGGCGCCGCTTTTGATCATCCGGGGCTGTTCCGCATCAGCATGGGCACAAAGAGCGGCACAACCGCGCAAGCCATCGATGCGCTTTATGAAGAAATCGACGGCCTCAAGAAGAATCCGCCGACTGAGGAAGAGTTAAAAAAAGCCAAGGATTCCATTTTGAATTCCTTTGTATTTCAATTCGATTCGAAACAAAAAGTTCTGGCGGAGCGCATGTCTTATGAATTTTACGGCTATCCGGCCGATTTCCTGGAGCGCTACCGCGCCGGAATCGAAAAGGTAAGTTTGGCGGATGTGGAGCGGGTGGCGGAAAAGTACATTCACAAGAATCAGCTTGCCGTTCTTGTGGTGGGCAAAGCTGCGGACTTCGACCGGCCCCTTTCGTCCTTCGGTCCTGTGACGGCGCTGGATATCACTATCCCGCCACCCGCCGGCGCCAAGGCCGCCACTGCGGCTGCCGGTCCAAATGCTGAAGGCAAGGCGCTAGCCGCCAAGGTTTTTGAGGCCATGGGCGGGCAGTCCAAAATTGGAGCGATAAAATCGGTGCGCAGGAAAGTCAGCGCGACCCTGAGTACGCCTCAGGGAGAGATGTCGATCGCAGGCGAGGAGGTCACAGTTTACCCGGACCGCACCTGGCAAAAGATGGCAACACCCGGGGGAGAAATGGTGATTGTAGTCACGCCTCAGGCGGCTTTCATGGCCGGGCCGCAGGGTGCCCGGGATTTTCCGGCTTCGATGAAGGATGAGGTGAACAAAGACCTCTTGCGCGACCCTCTGGCTGTGGCTCAGCACTTCGATGATCCCAAGTACGCCTTCTCTGCGGGCAGCACCGAGAAGATTGGCGATGCTGATGCGAGAATTCTCGACGTGAACGCGGGCGGCGCGGAAGTCCGCTGGTTCGTCGATCCGCAGAGCGGCCGAATCCTTCGCGCCTCCTGGCAGGGTATCAGCATGAACGGCCCGGGCGAAACCGTCGCCGATTACTCAGAATGGAAATCGGTAGACGGTGTTACGATGCCGTTCAAGGAAACGAGGAGCCAGAACGGCGCCAAGGCCATGTCCATCGAGGTTACCAACGTCGAATTGAATCCCACGATCGACCCGAAAATCTTTGAAAGGCCGGCCGCGCCCTCGGCTGCCGGCCCAGGCCAGTGAGTTGGAGACCGCCTTCGTGACTCTTCACTCGCCGAGGACTTTAATCACCACGCGCTTGCGGCGCTGGCCGTCGAACTCGGCGTAATAGACCTGCTGCCATGGGCCGAGGTCCAGCTTTCCGTTGGTCACTGGGACCAGCACTTGATGGCCAATCAGCAAGTTCTTCAAGTGCGCGTCGCCGTTGGTTTCGCCTGTATGGTGGTGGCGATAATCGGCGCGAAACGGCGCCAGCTTTTCCAGCCACTCCTCGATGTCCGCGATCAATCCATCTTCCGCGTCGTTGATGTAGACTCCCGCCGTGATGTGCATCGCCGACGCGAGCACCAGGCCCTCTTTGATTGCCGCTTTGCTTAAGGCCTTCTCCAACTCGCCGGTGATGTTGATGAACTCGCGCTTCTTCCTGGTGTTGAACCACAGATACTCGGTGTGCGATTTCATAGGTCCACTCCGGCAATACCTTACGTTATGCAACGCCAGCGGGGAGAAGCCGACCTTCAGGGGTGCGATCAAAGTCAGCATCAAAGCTCACGATTCGAAGACCATATTTGATGCCTACGCCGTATTGGTATCCATCGTCGAAGTCCAAATTCAGCCTCGGCACTACGTCGACCAGCAAGTCCATATCCTGAATCGTTAAGGAGACCATCTCAATGCCGAGGCCCGCGATGAGATCGTTTAAGAGCTCGCGGAAAGCGTGGTGTTGCTTTCGCCGAAACAGCAGCAGGCCGATCGAATGCAAGGTGAAATCGGAGACAAAGAGATCGTGACCCTTGCGATTCTCAAGGAAGGCTCGGGCTTCATCGGCGCGCTCTTGGCTCAACAGCACTTCAATGAAGAGATTCGTATCAATTAGCAGTCTCATTCGCCGCCGATTCTCCAGCGCGCGATCTGATGTTGCAGCTCGACAGAGGTGTAGTGATCTCGCATGTCTTTCAGCGCGCCGGCCCAAGCGAACTTGGGCTTGCCTCGTGGCTTGTTTGCCCAACCGACCAAGAATTCGAGATAACGCCGGAGTTCACCCTTATTCTCTGGTGGGACCTCACGTATCAATTCTTCAAGCGTCTTGGCCTCTCTTGCCACAATGAACCTCCTCGCTTCTATTCTAACCCACTTCCGCATTCTGCCAGACTAGTCGATTCGTTTTAGAGGTATGTCTTTGCCGTCGACGTGCAGGACCATTCCTGTTGTCTTGCCTTCGCTGTCGAGTTGGAAAGTAAGCGCGTCGTCGGAGGCAGAGGAGAAAAAGTCCCATTCGCTCTCTGGTAGCAGCTCCTGTTTCGGCTCGTCGTTTTCTTGTATGGAAAGATGATCGCCTTCCCGCCGAATGGTGAGGATGAGGCTTGGCGGTTCGCCATAGCGGCCGGCGTATTTGTCGAGCAGCGCGGGATCAACGTGCGCCACCTTGTGTTGCTTAAGCGGGGCGCGCGGAGGCAATTGGTCATAGGGCGTAAAGCCCTCCCACTCGATGGGTGTAAACGTATCCGCGAGCAATCCCTCGAGCAGCCCCTTATAGATGCCCTCGCCGTTGCCGCTGTTGGTCATGATGACGATTCCGATTTTCGGTTTGTCGAAGCAGACGGTATAGTTCCTCCAGCCCACATCGTGCCCTTCCTTGAAGAAAGCCTCGCCCAACGGAGTCCAGTAAAGGCCCCAGCCAAGTCCATAGCTAAGCCGGATAGCCTTGTTTTCCTCCGTCGTCTCGCTGGCGAGTGTGGGGAACTCGTGTTTCGAGAGAATTCGGACCTGGGGGCTGACTATCTGCTCTCGCGTTTGTTCGCGCAGCCCTTCGCCCAGCATCACCGCTTGCATGAATCGCGCGAAGTCGCGAACGGTGGTTTGCATGGAGCCGGCCGCGTCGGCCGTGGTTCGCTTCTCCGGACCGAGCGAGCGCCCGTAGTCGTCGTAACCATTGGCGAAATCGCTGTCGAACCGGTCCTGCCACACCATGCTGGTTCGCGTCATCCCCAACGGACGAAAGACGTGTTGCTGCATCAGCTCTTCCAGCGGTTTCCTGGTGACGGTCTCCACCACAAGCTGCAACAGCAGAATGCCTTCGCCCGAATACGCGAAACGCGAACCCGGCTCAAAATGGATTCGCAATTTGCGGTCGTCCTCGAACGCCCGGTAATTCGCGAATCCGCTGGTGTGACTCAGCAGCATCCGTGCCGTGATGCGCTGGTAGCGAGGATCATCGGCCAGGTCCTTGTACTGAGGGTATTCGGGCAGCGGCTTAGGCAGATACTGATAGATCGGCTTGTCGAGGTCCAGCACTCCTTCATCCACCAGTTTCATCACCATGTACGCGAAAGCAACTTTGGTGAATGAGGCCGCGGACATCACCGAATCGGGCGTCAAGGGCAGAGCTTTTTCTTTATCGCGGAATCCGTAAGCCTTCAGATAGCGAACTGTGTGCGGATCAAAGATCGCCAGGCTGACACCGGTGACTTCGGCAGCATGCATCAGGCGCGTGACCGTCGCGTCGATTTCGGCCGCGGCAATCGTGCTTCCATCCAGTCGCTTGATCCCCGGCTGTGCCGCGGGCAAAAGGCAAGCCGAAAGCATCACCGCGAGTAGCAACAGTAGCCGCTTCATTCGTCAACTCCTCAGCGAAAGTCGATTCGGATTCATGCAAGATCATACGGGAGCCAGATCAGGAAGGGTTCACAAATTTATTTCTCGCTGATTTGCAACTCGTTGGTTCCAGTTCGCGGCGGGGAGTTTTTTTGGAGCACTTGTTCGCCATGGCCGTTCTCAGATAGTTTAGAAGGAAGAGCCTCGCTGTTAAATGACCCGCCGCGGCGGCCGCCCTATCCGCTCCTCAGCTTAGCTCCATAAGTCTTGAGATATTTCATCCCGGTATCGCACATAATCGTGACAATAGTCGCGTCTGGTCCGAGTTTTTCAGCCAAGCGCAAAGCGGCGACAACATTGGCGCCCGTGGAAGTCCCCGCAAAAAAGCCTTCTTCCCGGGCCAGGCGAAGAGCCATGGCCACGGCTTCCTCGGTGGAGACCCGCTCAATCTGATCCGCGAGGTCCTTCTGCCAGAGCGGCACTACAAAACCCGCTCCGATCCCATCAATTTTGTGTGAGCCGGGGTGGCCGCCCGAAAGCACTGGGGATTCCGAGGGCTCCACGGCAACTATTCTGATCTTGTCATTATGGCGGCGTAAGGCTTCCGCGTTTCCCCGAATCGACCCCGCCGTCCCCACGCTCTGGACAAAGCCATCGATCTTTCCGTCGGTCTGCGTCCAGATTTCCTCCGCCATTTTGTGATAGGCGGCAACCTGGTCGTTGTTCCTCATCTGATCGGTCCAGTAGGCTCCGGTTTTCGCCGCGACAATGCGGGCGGCTTCAATCATGTCCTCGGTCAGCTTCTTTGTCATCCCCCCGCTCTCACTTGGGATGATTTGAAGCGTGGCGCCCAGAATTTGCATGTGATCGAGTTTTTCCTGGGCGAAGGCATCCGA
>Ga0187803_10000753_pt1 | contig 12721 bp, 7 predicted proteins | sample NC_wetland_sal_i_2_FD_132425 | JGI IMG/M metagenome (GOLD analysis project Ga0187803, IMG submission 132425) | Wetland sediment microbial communities from Neuse River Estuary, North Carolina, USA - Control_3 | ecosystem: Environmental > Aquatic > Freshwater > Wetlands > Sediment | place: USA...
AATGCCTGATCCCTCCAGGCCCTTCTGGAATAGCGACAGGTCAGACCCGCGATAGTGATAAGGAATGGCGATCTTCGGCTTGAAGCTCTTTACCGCCGCGGCCGCCTCGTCCGGCGGCATCGTATACGGAACGTTCATGCACACCAAAGCAACGTCGATGTTCTTGAGAGCCGCCATTTCCGGCGTACCCTCGGTGTCGCCGGAAAGATAGAATCGCTTGCCCCCGTAGCCGAGCACATAACCGTTGCCGCGGCCCTTCTCGTGGAACACCGTCCCCGGGGATGGGCCGCGCTTAATGTTATAGGCTGCCACTGCCTCGATCGTCCAGCCCTCCCACCGCCTGGTGTCTCCATACCGCATCACTTGCGCGGCGGGCAGCGTTTTGGCCACTGCCTCGGGCGCCAGGATTAAGGTGGAGTCCTTCTTCACCCGGTCAATGGTTGCGGGGACCAGATGATCGGGATGGATATCTGTAATGATGACCAGGTCGGCCTTGGGTAATCCGTCATAGTTGCCCGAGGCCGGGTCTACGTAAATTGCTTTGCCGCCGGCTTCCAGCAGGACGGCGGCATGCTCCATCGGCGTGAGCCGGACGGCGCCGGCGGAAGTGGGAAACTCCTCGGCCTTCCTGGCCTGCGCAAAGCACACCGCAAGCGGAAGCGCGACGAGCAGGGGCAACTGTCTCCTCATCTGAAACCTCCCTCGCCGCGCGCCGGGCTCTCTCGATCTTGCGCGGCTGTCGTTACTTGAACAGAACAGTGGCGTACTCGCTAAGGAATTTACGCCGGATGAATCCAGAAGTGGGCGCCGGACGCGATGTGGTACTCGCCGGTATTCAAGCCGACGCTCTTCGCGGTTTCATGAAGAGCTTGGCTGTCCTTCAAGGCGAAGTCAGTCGTTCCGGCGCCAACCCAGTAATGTTTCACGCCGCCATCTTTTACTTTGACCTTCGCGAAGCGCATTAGACGATGGCGAAATTCGTGCTAACGCTGCACTCCTATCATCCGCACCAATTCACTCGCGAGAACTATTTCGCGCTGGGGCTGTCATCGGCCTTGAGATCGCCGAGGGCGTACTGAATACCCGCCAGCATGTGCTCCAGGATCGGCTTTATGGCGTAAACGGATTCGTCGTGGCCGTGAGCTTCATAGAAGACGCGGCCTTGACCTTCGCGGCGGATATAGCTGAGGGCGTAATCCCCATCCGTCCGCTTGTTGGTTTCCTTCGCTTTGTCCTCGTCGCTCATCTTGGCGTAATCGATGCTGGTCAGCACATGCACGTTCTTCCGGGAAAATGAATCCTGGGCGAACGTATAGGTCTCATCATGGATTTGGTATTCCTGGCCATGGAACATGGCGGTGAGCGGGCTCTTCGGATCGTCGATCTTGACCGTGATCAGTTGCGGATACACCCAATGGAACTTGAAATAGCCGCCGATCATGTGGTTGAATTCCGGCCAGAGCGGCTCGTTCACCTGCATGCCGGGCGCCGCCGCGGGCATGAGCGATGCGAAGCGCTGGATGAACTCCGCCTGAGTGATTTTGCCCGCTTTGCCGGTGTCAAGCTTGGCGTACCAGGAATCTGCCAGGCTGTCGAACTGCTGGCGGGTCAACTTCGCGGCGGTCCCGCCGGCCTGAGCCACCATCTGCGCGGCCAGGTTAGTGTTCCCAAAGCCGCCGCGTCCGCCCAACCCCGCAGTGGGCGTCGATCCGGCAGGCGCGGGAGGCACACCATGATATGAATCGGTGGCAGCGTGGATGCCGGCCAGACCCTTGCCGCTGCGGACGAAATCCAAAAGCGCTTTCCGGCGGGCAGCGGTTGCGGCCGCGTCGTTCGGATCGTCCAGGAACAAGCCGGTTGTGCTGTCGAGGAAAACCAGGTCGTACTGCTTGAGATTGCCGGCGTTGATATCGGCGGAGTCGTAGGTGATCACCGTCGACCACGCACCGGTTTGGGCGCCAAGGGCCTGGACCATCTTTGCGGCCAGTGGGATCGAGGAATGCACAAAGCCCTGCGCTTTGCACAACACCAGAACCTTGTGCGGGCGCAAGGGCTTCGCCGGCGCGGTACCGGGCAACACGGCCATCATGGCGTCGACATCCGACTGCTTTGGGGTCTGGTTCTGCGCCTGCGCCCCGCGGCCGGCGGGAATCGCCGGGGGCATCGCGATGTTTAACGCGGCGACGAGCTGCTCCCGAGTGATCGTGCCGCTATGAGCCGAGTCTGCATCGGCGAACCATTTATCAAAAGCGGCCTTCATTTCGTCGCGGGTCAGCGAACCATCCTTGTTCGTATCGAGCGCCGTGAACAGCGGTCCGGCCACACCGCCGCGGCCACCTCCGCCTCGACCCGCTGGCGCGCCCGGTTGTCCGGCGGGCGCCTGGGCTTCGATCGATACGAGAGATGCGCACATTACGGCCAACACAGCGGCTGCCGAGTTGCGTAGTGTCATGAATCCTCCTATATGCACCACAGAGTATATAACGAGACGTTTCTGGTGAAGTCAGTCCACCGCCTCACCACGAACCCTGTCAGCGATTGTTGAACCGTCGTGTTCAACCGGCTATACCGCCTTCGCCGCCTTACCGTCCCAGGCGATGGTACGGCCCTGCTGGATCGCCAGCAGCCCGAGCAGGCACGGCAGCGAGGAATGGAACCCGATGTCGATATCACCCACCGGAAGCTGCCGCGACTTGACGCAATCCAGGAAGTTGCGAGCGTGCGCGATGGTGTCCGGATCGTCCCTGTAGTTCTCGGCGAACGGCCGAACCCTGGCCTCGATAGGTGGCTCCTGCGGCGGCATGCCCCGGCCGCGGCCCCCTGCCTGAGCTCCGGCCGGAGCACCGCTCGGCGCACCACCCGGCGCCGCGCCCGGAACTCCCCCACGACCCGCCATTGCGTTGGGCGGGGGCCCCATCCGCCGCGCGGCGGGGCGGATGATATAACCGGAGCGATTGACCATCAGCATGCCGCGCGGGCCGAAGAAATAAGTGCCGTGGAACGGAAAATCGGGATTGGGGATGACGGAGTTGGTAAACGACATCACATAGTTTTCGTATTGCCAGACGATCATGGTGGCATCCGGAACCTGCTCGTGCCGGGGATCCTGTACCGCGACATACTGGGCCGCGGCGCTGGTGAGCAGGGGGGCCCCAAGGTCGTTCTTCATGTACCAGTTGGCCACATCGGCCAGATGCACGCCCCAGTCGGTGACCAGGCCCCCGCCGTAATCGTAGTAGGCCCGCCAGGAGCGCTGCCGGCTGGGCCGGTAGGGATGCCGCGGAGCCGGACCCTGGAACATTTCCCAATCCAGATCGGCCGGAGGATCCTGGTCCGGCTCGGCGGTACGGGCGTATCCGCCCTCGTACACCAGCTCCACATGGGTTACTTTACCGAGCAGGCCATCCTGAACCAGCTTGGCGGCCTCCTTGAAAGCCTCACCCTGGCGTTGCTGCACGCCCATTTGCACCACGCGATTGTACTGGCGGGCAGCCTGCACCATTTTTTGGGCCGCCGGAATGGTGTTGGAGATGGGCTTCTCTACGTACACGTCCTTGCCGGCGGCGCATGCCTCCACGGTGATCGGGCTATGCCAATGGTCCGGGGTGGTCACCAGCACGGCGTCGATGTCCTTGCGCTCGAGGATGCGCCGGTAGTCGCCGTAGGCGTCCACCTTGCCGCCGCCGCCCTGTTGGCTCAGCCGGGGGATGGCCGCGTCGAGCCTGCTCTTGGCCACATCGCATGCGGCCACGAATACGCAGTCTTTATGCCGGAGCAAGAATCCGGAGTCCATGGTGCCGCGGGTTCCGCAGCCGATCAGCCCAAGCTGAACCCTGTCGTTCGCACCCAGAACCGAGCGCGAAACTGCCGCTGTAGCCGCAGCGGCTTTTAGAAACGTGCGTCTATTCTCCATTTGATTCACTCCAATACACTCACAGTCGTACCGGACCCGGAGATCCGGCAGCCACACCTTTCTCCCAGACCCTCGTTCAAGGCTGAATGGTGTCAGCCATCACGACGGGACACCACCGCGTCGTTTTTTCAGCGCCGGTTCTTTTGAACAGCCTATGGTGGCATTCTACGCCGGCTTGTCGGGAGGATCAAGATAAATCCCCCTGGAGGTCTGAAGATCTCCGTGTGATTTGACTGGCGCCCGCTGACTATAACTGGGCAAGGGCTCCGCCCTTGATCCGGTGCGGATGGGAGTCAGGAGCCAGGAGTCAAGAGTCAGAATGGCGGCGGCGTAGGCGTTGAGCACGCGGCTGACTTCCTCCAGGGCGCTGGCCAGTTGGTAACGTCTCCGTACCCGGAATCCTGCGCCAGAATCAAGTAGTAGCGGCTTTCCTCCAGTGAACCTTCCGCCAGGTTCATGAAACGCGCTTTATCGGCCTTGCCGCCGCCCGCCGCATTTGCAGCGCCAGCCCACAGGCTGGGGTGCCATCCTGAGGTCCTTCCGGTTGAAGATCCGGGTGAAACCCGCCGCCTCACGGTACCTGATACACCGCGTCCCGAAGGAATTGTCAAAAAAATCGACAATTCGGAGCTGATTTGGTGATTCTTCTGTTGAATTCCTGCCCAGCTCGCCATATAATCGGATGCAAATCTCTTGTGGCGAGTGAGGAAACCGCCAAGCGGAAAACGGGCGTCGACCCGCGCGGGAAGGCGGTTTTCGATGGGCATCGGTTCGAGACGCCAGTTCCTGGGAGGGACTGCGGCTTCAATGCTTGCGCCCGCGTTTGATATCAGGGTCAGCCCATTAACTTGCGTCTTAAGCGAGCCCCTTAGGGGATGCTGGGATTACATTTGCTCGGCCGGGCGAATCGACAACGCCCGCCATGGAGGCGAACCTGCCGCCGTCCGCGGGCACGAGCGTCGGAGGGGACGCCCACGACGGGTAGTGGGCGTAGTCGTCGGGTGACTAGGGCCAATCAAAAGCTAGGGCCATTGAAAATGAAAAGGAGGAAGCATGATACGTAACACTTGCAGCATCGTCGCCGTTCTCATCGTGGCCTTGTTCCTGCTGCCGCCTGCGGTGCTGGCGCAGATCACTACCGGCACGGTGATGGGACGGGTGGTGGATTCAACGGGAGCCGTCGTTGTCGGCGCCCACGTGACCTTGATCAGCGAGGCGCGCGGCACAAGGAGCGCCCCGGTTGTCACCAACGAAGTGGGTGACTTCGTAGTTCCGGATCTCACCGCGGACACGTACACCCTGGAGGTCAGCGCTCAGGGTTTCAAGACCCTCCGGCGCACGGGGATCATGGTTACCGGCGGCGACCGTGTCGGCGTGCCCGCGCTGGCACTCGAGGTGGGCGGAACCACTGAGTCCGTCACCGTGACCGCCGAAGCGGTGCAACTCCAGACACAGAGCGGCGAGCGGTCGTTCGCCATTGAAAACAAACAGGTCGACGAGTTGCCGTACGCCCGCGGGAACTTCGCAAATGTGCTGGCCTTTGTTCCCGGCGTAAATGGCCTGGACACAACCTCCGCCGGGGCCACGCGGCTGGGCGGCGCCGGCCAGAACAACCTCATGATGGACGGCATCTCGGCCATGGACACGGGCAACAACGGCCAGATGCTGACCATGAACATCGAATCGATCGGGGAAGTGAAGGTCCTCACGCAGGGGTATCAGGCGGAGTACGGCCGGTCGAGCGGATTGCAGATCACGGCCGTGACCAAGGGCGGCACGAACGAGTTGCACGGGTCAGCCTACTCCATCCTCACCAACTCCAACTGGAATGCAAAATCGTGGGTTCAGCAGACCGAGGGCGACGTGAAGCCGCATTCGGACCTGCAAATCTACGGCTACACTGTTGGCGGCCCGATCTATATTCCGAAGATTTACAACGGGAAAAACAAGCTGTTCTTCTTCTACGCGCACGAGTTCCGGCCGCAGACAGTCAACATCCAAACCACCCCCATCCGGCTGCGTCTGCCAACCGCGGCCGAGCGCGCAGGCGACTTCTCTCAGAGCCGGGACCAGAACGGCAACCTGATCGCGCCGCTGATCGACTACTCGAACGGGGCGCCCTTCCCGAACAACGTAGTTCCGGCCAGCCGGCTGTATGCCCCCGGCGTGGCGGTGCTCAACCAGTACCCGCTGCCGAACGTGACCCAACTGCCGGGGATGAACTACAACTGGCAAATCGATCCGCCCGCGTACGACCAGTTGACCCAGCAGCCGGCCGTCCGAATCGATTACCAGATGACTCAGAAGCTGCGGTTCACAGCTAAGTACTCCGGGCAGCGGCAGCGGCCGGTGGTGCAACCGGGCGGCAATACCAACGGCATTCCGGGCTTCTCGGATGCCTACGTACCGCATCCCTACATCACCAACCTGGGCGCCACGATCGACTACGTGATCAGCCCGACGACGTTCCTGGAGTTTACCTATGGGCAAATCCAGAACGAGTTGGCGGGCGGCAACAACAACGGCATTCTCACCTCCAAAGCATCCAATCGCCAGACGACTCTTGGCAACTTTCCGGAGCTTTATCCGAATTGGGGCGTGATGAATACGTCGTACTACGGCTACCAGATGATGGAGGAAACCAAGCCGCCGTTCTGGGACGGCAAGCAACTGCTCCTGCCGCCGCTCTTCGGCTGGGGCAGCCTCATCGGGGCGCCGCCGCCCAATTTGCAGTATCCCGGCTGGCTGAACATCAACCGGACGCGGGACTTCGCCATTAACATGACGCACATCATGGGCACTCACACGATCAAGGCCGGGGGGTACCTGAACCACAGCTACAAGGCGCAGAACGTGGGCGCCGGCGGCGTTGCGAACCTGAGCTTCCAGGGCTACGTGAACTTTGGCAACGACTCGACCAACTCCCTGGACTCCGGGTTCGGCTACGCCAACGCGGCGCTGGGGGTCTTCACGCAGGACCTGCAGCAGTCGAAGTTCGTCGAAGGCAACCTGCTTTACAACCAGTTGGAGTTCTTCGTTCAGGATACCTGGAAGGCAACCAGCCGCCTGACGCTGGACTACGGGCTGCGGTTTGTGCACCAGCAGCCGCAGTACGACGCCCTGCTCCAGGCGTCCAACTTCTTCCCCGACAAGTGGACCGCGAGCCAGGCGGAGGTACTGTACAAAACAGGGTGCACGAACGGCGCCACGGTGTGCTCGGGCAACGCTCGCAACGCGCTGAATCCGATCACCGGGCAGGTGTTGACGGTGGCGGGTATGGCGAACACGCAGGCGGCCATCGCGACGCCTGTTGCGGGCGTGGGCAATCCGCTGAACGGTATTATCCAGGCCGGCAACGGGATCTCGAAATACAACTTCAATTGGCCGGCGCTGGTGGTGGGGCCCCGGTTCGGGTTCGCGTACGACCTGTCGGGGAAATCGACTTGGGTGCTGCGCGGCGGCCTGGGGCTGTTCTACGACCGGCCGGACGGCAACACGGTGTTTTCGGCCCCGGCCAATCCGCCGACCGCAACGGCCACGGACCTCCGCAACGGGCTGTTGTCCACGCTCGGGCAGGGGTTGGTCATGCAGCCGTTGCCGACGCTGGTCACGTTCCAGTATAACGCGAAGATCCCGTCGTCGCTGCAGTGGAATGTGGGCGTCCAGAGACAGTTCGCCGCGGGGTTTGCCGCGGACGCGTCGTATGTCGGCAACCACGGGTGGAACCGCCTGGGGTGCTTCCAGGGCTCATGCCTTCAAAACCAGAACATGGTCGACTTCGGCACGGCGTACCTGCCGCAGTACCAGGACCCGACGCTGGGCACGAGCACGATTCCCGGTGCCACGGCCTACCCGGCAAACCTGCTGCGCCCCTACCAGGGTCTCGGCCCGATCAATATGAACGCGCCGGACTTCTATGACACCTATCACTCGCTGCAGTTCGGCCTGACCCGGCGGTACTCGAAGGGTTTCTCGTTCGGAGCGACTTACACGTACGGGATCAGCCTCAAGGGCAACACGGGGCTGACGGAACGGCTCCAGAACGTCAACGGCGTGCCCCAACTGCGCTCCGATTGGCCGCAGTACGAGAACCTGATGAGCAACCTGATGTCGCAACCCCCGCATCTGATCAGGCTGAACAGTGTGTGGAACATCCCGGGCAGAAAAGACATAGGTCGCGTCATTGAGCAGTTGACGAGCGACTGGCAGATCTCCGGGGTGGCAACAATCCAGTCGGGGAGCGCCTACGACCTCAGTTACACCTACCAGACCAACGGCACGCCTACGAACATCACAGGGTCGCCGGACTGGTCCGGCAGGATGGTGTACCTGAACCCCTCCGCGGTCGGCGGCGGATGTAACTCGGCCAACGAATTCCTTCAGTTCAACGGCTCGACCTCGGTGGTAACCGGGCCTACCTTCGGCAGCTTGAGCCTGGAGTCGGGCCGTAACATCCTGCGCAACTGTTGGATCAGGCAGCTCGACCTGTCGGTGGTGCGGAGGATTCGCGTCTTTAAGAGTGAAAGAGTCCGGCTCGAGGCCCGGGCGGACATCTTCAACGCGCTCAACACCATCATGATTAACGGCCGGGTCACACAGGCGCAGTACAACAACCCGACGAGCATGACGCTGGTGAACAACCAGTACATGTCCGACGGCACCCTGAACCCGAATCGGCTGTACCCGAAGAACGCCGGCTTCGGCGCGGCAACCAGCGCCCTGGCGATGCGCAACTTCCAACTGCAGTTCCGCATGCAGTTCTAAGCTGGAGCGCGATTTGTTCTCGGCGAAGGGTTTTCTTCAAGCCCTTCGCCGCGAAGACCTGCAGGGGCAACATGAGCGAAACGACGATCCGCATCGCGCGGGGGTGAGGCGTCATGCTGCAACATGACGCCACATTGCCCTTCAAACAGCTCAGCTTCTAACAGATCGCGCATCCTGAATAAGACTTCAAGACACTCGCTCTCTGGCGCGCCGCCAACCATGGGGCGGCGAGTCAGCCCCGGTTTGTGCCGGTCGGAGTCTCGGGCGTTTACAACTGGCGGGGAACGATAGGAAAAGCAGTTGGCCCCGATGGCAGCCGCATGGACGTCAAGGGAGCCATCCCGGATCTGGACTGGGTCGTCTAGGCAGGGCGCCGGGTTGTGATCGCTTATGATGCCGATGCGGTCCCCAAGAACTCGTGCGGATCGCCCCCAAGGAGCGTGGCGTCAAATATGGCGTGGCGGAACACGCGGGCACGAAAGAGAACCAGTGTCCCATCGTCCTCTCGAACGACCACCGCCTCACGTACCTATACACCGCGCCCGAGGGGATTGTCAATAAAATTCGATAATTCAGAGCCGATTCAGCGATTCTTCTGTTGAACTCCTGACGCAGCCAGCATACAATTGTATCCAAATCTCCTGGCGAGTGAAGTAACCGCCATGCGGAAGACGGGGGTCGACCCGCGCAGGAAGGGGTCTTCCATAGGCATTGCTTCGAGACGGCAGTTCCTTCGAGGGACCGCGGCTGCGGTGTTCGCATCGCCGGCAGCGTTTCCAAACCCGCCGGGGAACGAGTACGGCCTGGACTTTCCGATTGCCGACTACCACGTCCACCTCAACGCGCTGACCCTGGAACAGGTGGCGGCTACATCCAAAGAGCGCGGCGTCAAATACGGCGTGGCGGAACACGCGGGCACGAAAGAGAACCAGTACCCCATCGTGCTCTCGAGCGACGCGGAGTTGCAGGCGTGGATTGCGAAGCTCGAACCCTATCCCGTCTTTAAGGGCGTGCAGGCGGAGTGGATCGATTGGATGGCGTGCTTCTCGAAGGACGTGTTCGCGCAGCTCGATTATGTCCTCAGCGACGCCATGACGGTTCGGGATGCCGATGGCAAGAGGCTCAAGGCGTTCACTTCCGGTTACGACCCGGGCAACGACGCCGAAGCCTTCATGAACATGTACGTGGATTGGATGGTCGAAATCTGCGAGCGCGAACCCTTGGACATTTTCGCCCACCCGACGTGGATACCGCGGAAGTTCAATGCGGATTTCGACAAGCTCTGGACCGCGGAGCGCATGAAGAAGTTCATCGACGCCTTGAAGCGGACCGGGACGGCCTGCGAAATCGATTGCGGCATGAAATTGCCGAAGCTGGCCTTCCTCAAAATGGCCAAAGAAGAGGGAGTGAAGTTCTCCTTCGGCTCGAACAGCGGCGGAAGGACGATCGGTGACATCGGATACTCAGTCGAGATGGCCAAAGCGCTCGCGTTGACTGCGAAGGATATGTTCGTCCCCGCACCGCGTGGCCGCAAGCCCATCCAGACGCGGAAACTCAGGGTCTGAAATCCGGAGGGGGATACGTTATGGAAGAGCAACGAACAGCACTCCCGGGTAACAGCCGGGGAGTTCGCCAGCAGTTTTAGGGAGACAATCATGTTCGAACACCACTCGCGGAGAAATATTTTTCAGTTGGCGGGAATGGCGGCCAGCGCCATACTGTCCAGCCGGCGGGCCGGCGCCCAGACTCAGCCCGACCTGAAAAAACTTCAGCCTAATGTGCAGGGGGAAGCGAGCCGGAGGCCTCGCATGATCGCGCCGCACCCCGACCCTTTCCCGCCGCTGGAAAGGCGTTCGGCCGTGGGCCTGATCCACGGGGAGGACCGGCGGAAGAACGTATACGAAGCGCTGCTGGCGATTGACGATCAGATCAAGCCCAAGCTGAAAGCCAAAAAGTATGTCCTCATCAAGCCGAACAATGTAGGAACGGTGGGCCAACTCGGGATGACGCACGCCGATGCCATCCGTGGAATTTTGGACTACCTCGCTCCCCGGTTCAAGGGCCCGGTCGTCATCGGTGAGTCGTCCGCCGGCGAGACCATGCAGGGGTTTGAGAACTTCAAGTACACCGCCCTGCCGGCCGAGTTCAAGCAGCAGAAGGTCACCCTGGTGGACTTCAACCAGGAGGCCAAATACGTCATCATGCCGTTGCTCGACTTCGATCTCCACGTGGTTCCGGCACGCCTGGCGGCGCGTTGCTTCGACCCCGATGCGTTCATTATTTCTTCGGCGGTGATGAAGGTACACAACATTGCCGTGGTGAGCCTGGCGGTGAAGAACATGGTGCTGGGGGCGCCTTTGCACCAGGCGCCGAAAGAAACTCCGCGATGGAGCGACAAGCGCCGGTACCATGCCGGCATTCGTCAAAGCCTGTACAACATCTACCTCACCGCGCAGAAGATGCAGCCGTTCTGGGGCGTGGCCGTGATCGACGGTATGGAAGGCATCGAGGGCGCATTCGGCCTTGGTGGCACCCCCGTGTCCTCGCGAGTGGCGATTGCCTCCACCGATTTCATCTCCACGGACCGCGTTGGCGCCGAGGTTATGGGCGTCGACGCCAACTGGCTCGGCTGGATGAAATACTGCGGCGAAGTCGGAGTCGGCCAGTGGGACATTTCCAAGATCGACGTCCGGGGCACGCAGATTGCGGCCGTCCAGAAAAAATACCGCCTGCACCCCGATATCGAGCTGCAGTTGAGGTGGATGGGTCCCATGGAAGAGTTGCCGCCGAACCTAGGCTGGGTGAAACCGATCACGGATTACGTTCCGGTATAGAACCAACTGCACCAGGAGGGTCGAATGGGATATCGAAGTCTTTCGCGCCGCGGTCTTCTCACTACCGGCGGCGCCGCACTCGGGGGTCTCGCTCTGGGCGGAATCGCCAGGTCCGCGACGGCTCCCGCATCCACGGTGGCCATCGCGCGCTGCCGCTCTTACGAGCGCGATCGCATCGAGCCGGCGCTGCGGACCATGTTCGACCAGATCGGCGGCATCGGTTCGCTGGTGAAAAACAAGACTGTCGCCCTCAAGTTGAACCTGACGGGACAGCCGCAGCGATTTCCCGTGGACCCGCAGTTCCCATACCGCACCGAACCTACCACGGTCCTGGCGGCCGCGCACTTGATCGCCAGCGCAGGGGCACGACGCATCCGCATTATCGAGACGTTCTTCCCGGCCCGCCAGGAAATGGAGCTTTGGGCGCGCTATCAGCTCGACATCAACGCGATAAACAATGTCGGCTGCAAGGTGGAGTGGGAGAACGGGCAGAATTTAGGCCAAGGCAAGCAATACGCGCGGATGAAGGTTCCCGGTAACCCTTACATGTACCCGGCTTACGACCTGAACCATTCCTTCGCGGATTGCGACGTCTATGTCTCGATGTCCAAATTGAAGAACCACTGGCTCGCCGGCGTGACCATGTCGCTCAAAAACAATTTCGGCATCACGCCCTGCTCCCTCTATGGCGGCGACTGCGGCGCGAGCGGCAACGAAGACCCGCGGCAGGAGCGCGGACCGGTGTGCCACAACGGCCACGTACCACCGCCGGCGGGCGTCCCCCACGAATTGCATCCGGACTCTCCGCGCGATCCCGGCTATCGCATCCCACGCATCGTCGCCGACCTGGTTCGCGCGCGGCCGGTCGACCTGGCGATTGTGGACGGTGTGGAATCCATCCGCGGCGGCGAAGGCACATGGAACCCGGGGGTACAGCTCATCAAACCCGGCGTGATGCTGGCCGGCAGGAACCCGGTGTGCCTGGATGCGGTGTGCATGGCGGTAATGGGCTACGATCCGCATGCGGACCGCGGCGCCAAACCGTTCCTGCGCGGCGATAACACGCTGAAGCTGTGCGAAGCCGAGGGCGTCGGCACCACGGACCTGAGCCGGATCGAAGTGGCCGGCTTAAGCATTAAGGAAGCGCTGCACGATTACGGTCCTGGACCGACCGGGCAGAAGATCTGACAAGGAGCAGCGGCGCCCAACC
>Ga0187803_10000754_pt1 | contig 12717 bp, 17 predicted proteins | sample NC_wetland_sal_i_2_FD_132425 | JGI IMG/M metagenome (GOLD analysis project Ga0187803, IMG submission 132425) | Wetland sediment microbial communities from Neuse River Estuary, North Carolina, USA - Control_3 | ecosystem: Environmental > Aquatic > Freshwater > Wetlands > Sediment | place: USA...
TCTTGGGAAATTTTTTACAGAAATGTTCTCCATAATGGTATCTGTAGTACCTAACGGTCTTTTTCATTTTTCCTCCTTTTCAGAAAACCCTCGGATCACACGCCATTCCCGGCGTGTGAGGCAAACCGCTACTCCGGTTGCAGGTAATCCGGCTCCACAAAATTGCTAAAGGTGAGCCCGCCGAAGTGTCCGGAGACATGGAACGTACCCAGGACAATGATTTTCGTGCCTAGGGAAGTGTGAGCGATTTTGCCATAGGACAGCACCTTCACCATTCGCAAGTCTTTATCCTCAAGGGAAGGGTGAAGATAATAGATAAAGATCGGTTGACCTCTCCGGCTCAAGACTCCTTGAGTGGTTCCCATTATTGCGTGAATGGCTACTCTTTGACCGTCGTATTTGTCTCCATCGGAGAGAAGGGAGCTTATGGAGACTTCGTTGTAGATTGGGGAGAGGTATAGCTTCGACTCCGGGGGAGCGGAGTCGATCCGAGGGTTTTCCGCGTGTGTTGTCTTATCAAAAAACATAGTAAGTCCAATGGCGAAAAAAGCTAGAGCCATTGCACAAAGAATAATACTCACATAAACGATAAGAAACATACCAAGATGTTTTAAAAATTCTTTCATTTAATATTGCCTCCCAATTGACTCATATTCTTGCCGGGTATAATTTTTCTCTTCTTGAATCCAGTAACGCAGGGAGTCAAGATAACTCTCCCGGCAAGCCTTTGAAATTTCCGTTTGTTCCCGGCTTTCATCCCGGCCTATGGTTTCCGAATGATGAATGATCCCATTGACCACGGCCTTAATTTCATTTTCATAGTGTAACCGGCTCATGGATTCTTCTACCTCTCTTTGTTTGAAGGCATTGGAACAGTCTCGAATAAAATCAGGGTCAATGGTAAAAAATTCTGTTATAAAAACTCTTTTAAGAAGTTTCAACAAAGTTTTAATTTTCATTTTTCTCTCTTTCTCTTTTTTGGGTAATGCTCCAATTTGCTCCTTGCCAAGCATAACACATGATACAATCAGGAGATTTTTTCTGACAATCCTTTGAGTGCATCTTGGCAAATTGAATAAAATACACTCCCATTAAATAGACTTCTTCTTCGGTAAATTCAGGAAATGCTTTAATCATTTATTTCCTTAAAAAACCTGAGAGGGCCTAGGCCAAATCTTGGCTCGAAGGACGACACCCTTCTACTGTTTGCGCTTCGGGGAATACGCTCTGCAAAGAGTACGTTTCCTTGGACGCTCCCTCTCATTTCCTCTAACCGGGTCCCCGGCGATTTCTTAGGCGTTTGGCTCTTGGCCCACCTTTGGAAATCGCTTCCCCTATCCCACTAAAAAGGGCGAGAGATTTTGTTACGTTCGCGTGGGGGCGAAAGATTTTGTTCTCTCCTTGTAGCCATACCTTCATACGAGAGGATTAGACTAGCGTTGCTACGGGGACAATCATTGACCCTATAAAGAGGCAAGATCTATGCCTTTAATTTGTCGGCAAAAAATTATAATAAAATCAATAAGTTATTATCTATAGACAAATATATTTGACTTTAGAAAGGAAAAAGATTAGACTTTAGTGGTAAATCTTTAGAACAAATTCCCCAAATAGTTCCATTTTAAAAGGAGACAAACCAATGGCCGGAAAAAAGAAAGTGACCATTACTCGCGTGGAAGAAACCCCCGAAGCAGGGGAAGGAGCTTCGGAATCTCAAGAGCAAAACAAGCCTCCTCAATTCATTCCCGATGATGAACCCCTTGCGGACCCGGATCTTGATACTCTTCTTGCGGAGATTGGACCCCAAACCAAAAAGGTATCTCTTTACCGGCAGGACGATAAGTCTCCTACCAAATGGCATTATCTTACAAAAACAGACGTAAGCCTTTTCACAATGGAGGCCGTGAAGGAAGAGTTTGGGGGAGGAAATTACAAAGCTCGATTCATTGATGAGCGGGGCGTGTATATCACGCAGTTTCTTTTTTCCATTGACCCGCGCTTTCGTCCAACTCTTTCTTCTTCTCCTTCTCTCTCTTCGATTCCTTCCGGACAAACTGAAGGACTCGGAGAACTAAAAGAAATCCTACGTCAGCAAACGGCTCTCATTGCGGAACTGACAAAACGAAAGGATGTTGATCCCCTCGCGGGAATGGAAAAGTTAGTTGCTATCATTTCTCCTCTAATCAAGCGTGAAGATGCTTCTATTCCCGCATCTTCATCTTTTGGTTTTAAGGAGGCTTTCGATATTTTTAAGCAGGGCATGGACATGGGGCAGATGGTTAATGGAGACAGCTATCTTCCCGTGGTCGAAAAAATGGGGATGCCGCTTTTGAATATGCTTGGGGAGCTTGTAAAGAATGGGAAAGGAGTCCAAGAAAAAATCAATAAGGCAATTCCTACCAAAGCTCCTGTCTCTCAAGAAACTCCGTCCCCGGCTCCTCAAGGTCAACCGACTACATTAGAGGGGTATCTACAATTTTATATTCCTCAGTTGATTCAACTTGCAAAGGCTGATAAAGATCCATCTTTATATGCGGATTTTGTTCTCGACCAAATCCCTGAAAATTTCTTGGATCAACTCTATCAACTTCTTCAGCAACCCAATTTGATTGAGCAACTTGTTACTCTTCAACCTGAAATTAAAAATCATGAGCAATGGTTTAAGGATTTCATTCAAAGAGGAGTTGAGGCTTTGTCTCCGGAATCTGACAATGAGGCCGCTTCCCCGGCCTCCTCGGAGGAGGAGCATGAGGACTAATGGCTACAAAGGTTCTAAGCTATACGATATCAGACAAGGACAGAGGTACGGCGCAAACACTCCGGATAATGTCCTCCATTGTCAACGAATCTTTGTTAGACCCATACGTAAGGGAATACACAAAACAGGTTGTGCAATATGCAAACCCAAGAAATAATTTGGAGTTGGCTACAACCATTAACAATTTTCTCTCGGATCATTTTCAATTCATCCGAGACCCTAGTGGAATAGAGTTACTACATACCCCAAGGTATATGATCGAGAAAATTGCCAAGGGGTATTTATTTCAAGCTGATTGTGATGATTTTGCAATCCTCGCGGCATCAATGGCAAAAGCGGTAGGGATGCCTGCAACATTTGTTGTGTATGCTTTTCCACAAAGCAAGGGAGAATTCGCACATGTGTTTACCATTAGCAAGGTATCGGATAAATGGTATCCATACGATAGAAATGTGCAATATCCTCCTGGGGGAGTAAAGATTATCAGAACGGCTTATTGGGATATCTAAACCCGACGAATAGGAGGGTTTTCTTTGTATTTAGACACAAAAAGATTTCAATCAAAAACTTCTCCTCGCTTGGGAGATATGGAAGGATTTTTCACTGATCTTTTTAAAAAACCTTTCAAGACAATTCAAAAGCAAGTCCTTCCCGGAGTCGCGGGAGTTTTTACAGTCGGTCTTGTGCCCCCCAAGATGATCGGTATCAAGGGACACGCCTCTAATGTGGCTTATCGAACTGGCCGTGATATTACCATTGCAGCGGGAGCGGTAGCGGGGGCCGTATATGCTCCGGCTCTCTTTGGCAGCACATGGGGAACATGGGGAACTACTTTATTGGGGGGAGCAAAATCCATTGGGGGAGGATTAGTTAAAGGGTTGTTTGGAGGGGCCGGTAAGCCGGGCGGCTTACCCTCCGCTCCGGTAGTAGGCCCTTCTATTCCTCCTGGATATGTTTATGATCCTACTACCGGAGGTTATGTCCCAGGAGGTCCTACTACACAACCCGGTTTCAATTGGTCTAATTTATTTGGAGGAGGGGCACCCGGAACGGTCGCAGGACCCGGAGTCCCTTCTCCTATGGGGCCTATAAGCCCTTTTCAGATTCAAGCCCCAACGGGAGGATATACTCCTAGCTTTCCATCCGAGGAGACCGGGGCCGTACCCCCTACTCCAAAACAAGCAGGGATTCTAGGAACGGGAGGATTTGGAGGCACCACGGGCTTGATTCTTGGAGGAGGACTTTTGGGAATCATGTTGATTGCTTCAATGGGAATGAAGAAGGGGAAAAAATGAAGCAAGTTATTCCCACCTCACGCGAAACTTTAGAAAGGTTAAACATTGCTTCTTCCAGGCCGAAAGGTAAAGGAACATCCTCCTTTTGGTCTAAATCTTCTCAGCAATATTTTTCTGAAGTGGGTAGAAAACATCAGGCTGAAATGGAAAAAAAGTTAAGGAGAAAATACCGGGAAGGATTAGGGGCGGGTTTTAGTTTCGCGGGAGGAGGATTAGCCCCAAGTATTCCCCCGGATCTTGCTCAATATTATCAAGCGAATCCTCTCCCTTCCGGATGGTACGGTCCTTATAATGAGGGAGGACGCTGGAAGATTTCAAGCTCGAATGTGAATAATGCGACGGACTACACTCAAGCAATTCAAATGTGGGCCGATGCTTATTCAGGACTTCCAATTCAAGCAGTTTATCCTGGAAACATTGTTGTTAATTATGATGCTTCCGGGAATCCTTCAACGGTTCTTTATAAAGGAAAATCTTATTCAGCCTCCGCAATGGGATTAGGAGAGACGCCTATGGCAAAGAGCGTTATTCCGGCAGGGTCTAATGTAGTGGTACATTACAATGCCACTGGAAAAGCGGAGACGGTTACATGGCAAGGAAAAGATTATCCGGCCTCTCAAGTGGGATTAGCGGATATTGTTTCGGGACCGGGGGAGCGGTCCCGATCCGGTCTTTCGGGTTTCAATTGGGGAGCATTGGCCGCTGGATTAGGAGGAGCAGTTGTCGGAGCGGGTATTGTGGCCGCGTCTCCTAATCTTGCTTCCGGAATTGATAGCGGGGCAAATGCGGTGCTTGGGGGTTTGAAATGGGCGGGAGGGACATTGATTTCCGCTCCCTCTTCTTTGTTAAAAGCTCTTACCTCAACCGGAGCATCCAAAACAGGAAATTCCGCTGACATTATTCATTTAGCGCAACAAATAGGTGTACTTACCCCTACTGCCGTGAAAGGGGGAAATGTTCAGGCCCTTCAGCACGTAAAGCAAGGTACACTAGGAATGAGTCCTATTAGCTCGGAGGCCGGAGTTTTTGGACTTACTTCAAATATGCTTGGCATTGTGCTTCTTGCTTTTACTGGAATCTCCATAGGCATTTTTGCCTTTAGAGGAAAGGGAAAATAACATGGCCGTCAATCTCCTCAATTTAATAGAAATGATACCCGGAGCCTCTTCGGTTGTGAATACCATTCAATCGAAGATTGGAGATTTTCTCAAGGTCCCCTCACGCATCCAAGCGGATCAAGTTTTAGTTTCAAAACTTCTTGCGATTGCACAAACGAAAAATGATAAGACGGGAATCTCCGAGCTTGCTTTGGCTCAAAATGCTCTACCTGTTTTAATGCAAAATTATAACGGAGTGCTTCCTCTCGTACAGCAAGTTAGCGGTCAAGCAAGCTCGATCAATACCGATCTTCTGGCAAGCGGGGCAGGACTCGCGGAACAGATTACCGCTATTGTATTGGGGCTTGATAAAGTGGAATCAACCTTAAAGAGCTATCAATCAAAATACAAAGGCTCTTTGACTTCTACTTTTTTTGGCACCATAAGCGGGGGAAGTTACTGGCCTTGGATTTTGGGAGGAGCGGTTTTTCTTCTTGGCGGGGCTTGGTATTTTTCAAGGAAGAAATAGCGCGACGAATAGGAGCGCGGAAATATCATGAAAAAAGACGTTACAAAGTATTTTAAAACTTATAAAGAAGCAAATTCTATTTTGAAAACTCTTAAAAAAGAGTTTCCTGAATCAAGAATTGTCGAATATCAAAAAGGCTTTACAGTACAATTTTATTTGTCCGGTCCTTATTATCCTGATTTTCCCCCTAAAGGAAAAATAAGATACAGGAATCCGGCTCTTGCTATTTTTAATCCTCCTCGAAGAAAAAAGAATGTTGATACCCGAGGATTATTTCCAGGGGCCAAAGTTGTTCCTTTAGCTGAATTTAGCTATTCCATTAAACCCGTTGATCCTGAATTATCGGGAGGAAAATGGGATTGGCTTGTAAGCGTTACCCGAAATTCAGACGGTAAAACTTTATCGGAATTTGTATCAGGAGGAATGTCTATAGCAGATTCTTATGTCAAAAAGTTACAGGCTAAATTGTCTCGAAAAAAGAATCCTGTCCTTGGCGTATTCAATCCCCCCAAGGGAAAAGGAAAAGACCTGAAGGATTACCGGGAATATATTCAATCTCTTCCTTACAAGGAGCAAATGAAAAAGATTGAAGAGGCCCCAGCTTGGCTGAAGGAATACCTTCGAGGAGTTGTGAGGGAGACAATGAGGAAAGGGAATCCTCGAAAAGAGAGATTTGGAAAAGTTTCCGATTCTGTCGGGAAAGATGATTTTTACGATGCTCATGGAAAAGCAAAATATCAATACTTGGGAATGGCAGAAAGAGTCCCTATCCATGTTAAAAGAGCAAAAGAGTTTTTAGCTTGGAAGGATTATTTTAATGCAAGTCAACACGCAAAGATGGTTATCCAACTTGCAGGACATGGATACGTAGGAAAGAAAAATTATGATTCAATGGTTGAAGTCCTTAAACAGATTCCTGGGAGCGGATACGGAAAAAATCCAGTTAAAAAATACGGCTCAAGAGCAAGATTCAAACATGAACGGCTCCGTTCTCCGAAAGGACTTCACCACTTGCGAACGGTAACGGTAGGAGGACACCGAATCGTTATCGGTTGCCCGGTCCCTACTCATAAAGGAAGATGTCCGGTTGGTACGGTTGCTCAAGCAATTTTACACCCCAAGGTTGAGAAAAATTCTCCTCACGAAAAACAGGGAAAGGTATTCTCCGAGAACGTGGAAAAGATTTATTACAAACATCTTGAGGATGGAAAATATTACAAACACAAATTTAAGCAAGGTGTTTGTATGAAAGCACAAGAGGATGGGTCTATTCTTATTTATCATCCTTCCAAAAGTCTTTGGAATAATTACTAACGAAAGGAGCAATCATGATCTTTCTTGATAACCCAAAGCACAAAAAGAAAACAAGAGCTAAGGTCCGTTCGCGCCGGAGCAAACGGGCCGTGCCTTCCGGTTTCAAATCTTGGAAGGCATACATGGATCATATCCGGTCATTCAAAAAAGGAGGGACTCATAAAATGGCAAAAAAGAGAGGAAAGAAAAAGCATCGGTCAAACCCGAAACATCGGGTGAAGAGTTATACCCGTCATAAGAAAGGCGGGGGGGTTGTGCATGTGAAATCCCACATGAGCAATCCGACACGGAAAAAATCGCGTCGGCATCGGAGAAATCCTCCGAGGGGAATAATGAGAGGATTTGGGGGATTTCCGAATCTCATCTTTAACGGCCTGATTGACGGTACAGAGGTTCTTGCGGGCCGGTACGGGGCCAAGACCGTTCCTCACATGATCGGTTACAATACCGGAATCATCGGAATTTTGGTCGAATTGGCCTCCGCTGTCGGTGTCGGTTGGGTGGGTGACAGGTTCATTTCCAAGAACGCGGGAAAGATGTTTCTCGCGGGAGGTTTCAGCGCGGTTGCCGAATCTCTTATTGTCACCTTTAACGTGCCGATCCTTTCACAACTCACAATGCCGGTCCCTGTAGCTGCGGGTGCAATCGCGGCCCCGGCTCCAACTGCCGCACTTCCCGCTCCCGGAGTGAGCGCATATCCGATGCTCTCTTTGTATCCACAGAGCCTTGGGGACGGGGAAGAAGAGGAAATGTACGGAGAACAGTAAGGTTTAGCGCGACGAATAGGAGCGCGGAAAGACCTAATGAGATTTTTCTCTCATTGAAATTATAGTAATACTTTAAATTCATAATAAAAAAAAATGGGGTCATTAAAAAGTACCCCTGAAAGGAAAGCAATCATGGGACTTGCATTTAAGGTACAGCCGAAAACGAAAGCGGCCTTGCTTGGACAGGCCAATCCTCAGAGCGCAACACAGCCGGAGGTTTTCCCTTGGGTTCTTTACGATACCCAATCGTATACCTCCACTTCCACCACGACCCTGAGCTTCTTTCAGACCGTTCAGACGGATAAGAGCCTGGGTAACATGGAAGGTGCCGGTCAGCTTCCCGACCCTCAGTTTTTTGAAATGTATAAGGTCGGCATGGACGTGCTTTTACGTCCTGCGGCTCAGGCCGGTCACGCGGCAACGGGTCCGATTGATGATATCGCTCAGTTGGTTCTTTCTGGCCGGGGCAATTTCATCTTTCAGATTTCAAACAAGAACTACGGTCCTTTTCCCCTCTCCTTTCTCCACGCTTCGGGGGGACCGACCGGGTTCGGATGGGCCACAATGACGGCAGAGGCCCAGGTGTCGTATGCGAATAACGGCATCTTTGACGGTGGGTTTCCGATCAATGGAGGTCTTGTGATTCCTCCCAAGGTTGGATTCTCCATTGTCCTCAACTGGCCTGCCGCTCTGACGCTTCAGGCGAGCGTCAATCTTCGCGTGTGGATGTTTGGGGCTCTTTATCGAAGAGTATTGTAACCCAGGGGGAGGGGCCTCCTGGACAACCCGAGTGGGGGAGAGGGCTAATCCTCTCCCTCACTCACTTCTTCCTCTGTTCCTCTGAACGTAGGTAAGAGGACAATTAAAAAGGAGTAAAAGAACATGGCAAATCAAACCGCAACGAAACCAAAAGGGGCTTATCCTTCCGCTCATATTTTGCCCCCGGTCAATCCTTTTCTCGGACTCATTCCCAAAAAGTATTGGAAGAGACTAAAGGATTTCTTTTCTTATAACGATGATTACACCCCCTTGGGAGCGGGGGCAACTCTTCCTCAAAGTATCCAAATTCAAAACGATTCAGATTTTCTCATCATGGCGGGCGTGTTTGTAATGACCACTACGGACAACACGACTACCTTTTTCGCAAATGCTCCCGTCACGGTTCAAATCACGGATTCAGGTTCTGGCCGAAATATCATGAACAAGGCCACTCACATTAACAATCTCTTTGGATCGGCTACGCTCCCGGCAATATGGCCCTTTCCAAAACTTATCCCGGCAGGGGCTACGCTTACGACAACCCTTGTCAATCTTGACGGGGCAAACGCTCGAAACGTGAGAATTGCCTATTGGGGATTCAAGATTTTCGCTTTCGAGGAATCTCAACCGGGAACATAACTTATATCCGGGGGAGCGGATCAAAACCGCTTCCCCGGTTTTGAGGGCAATGAGGCAAGGAGGAAAAAAATGAGTTATGGTCCCTTTGATAAATTTCTTGCAAAGAAACCTCTCAGGCGTAGAGGACTTGGAGCCAACGCCATTGGAGGAGAAGCATCTTATGATGCTAGAGGCGTAGCGGTTAATTTAAATCCTTCTGCAAAGGATTCGGGAGAAGGTTATGAAAATGTAATCCAGGGAGAAAATCCTACTCCTGAAGTGGATATGAGGGAGGGATATAATCCCACCGACTCTCAAGCTCAAACAACAACCGTTACAACCAAAAAAGTTGTTACGCCTGAATCTTATACGATTTTCAAGTTTCAAAAACTTTATTTCCCGGATGAAGATTGTCTCAACATTGAAGCTATTGGTTGGCAGCAAAGTATTACAGCTAACCCCACAGATTTTTCTGTTTTGACAATGCCTCCTTTTCAAAGAGGAGTTATCCGTTATCTTGGCCTTGATTCAAACGAGTTTACGGACAGGGTTTTTACAATTTTTATCAATGGTTCTCCCGTTGCGGGATATAGCAATTTTCAAGGACAGATAGGAACATTTGCGCGTCCTTTTGACACTTTTATCATTGTGCCTCCAAATAGCACAATGATACTTCGTGTCGCGGGGCCTTCCACGGGCGGGGCTAATATAATGACGTGGAGATTTAAAGGATGGTTCTGGCCTATTGCCACTGAGCATAGGGAAGAGACGGTTGAAAGTTATGGACTTGTCGATCCGGAAGAGGAAGGGTTAATCTAAGAAAGGAGGATCGAGACAACTCCCCTTGTCTCGAAGTAAAATGAAAATATCCAAGATTGGAATTACAATCCTTTGCGCTTTGATGCTCTCATTTGGTATCTATGCCGTTGTGAAAGCAGCAAATGATACCAACTTCACTGGAAATTCCCAAGTCCCTTGCTTCGAGTATTACACGGGATTCTATCAATGTGCAAAGAATACGAATCCTCAACTTTCTCCTTTTAATGCTCAAGCAGGGCAATTGGACAACGCCCTTGAAACGGTAGGCGTACAGGCGTATGAAAAATTTTCCTCTTGCGTGGGAGCGATTTGTCAATTCTATCCTTTACAAATGATGGAATCCGCTACCGCTTCAGTTAATGCGGGAGGTGGAAACTCCCCTGCGGGATATGGTCTTTGGCTTGGAAATAGGCATCTTCTCACATTTCAAGTCGCAAATGGATCTGATACAAATGGAACAACTTTTCTTCCTTTAGGCAATGTTCTAGCTACGGGTCTTTTTGCTTTTGATTCTGGCGGGAATCAAATGGCAGAATTGACACACACAGGACACGCTCTTGATATAAATATAAAGTCAACCTCCTCAAAGCAGACTGCTTGTCCTAACACCGTTAATATCAATCAAGCGGCCAATACTCAGCTTGTGGCGGTAGGGGCGGGGACTTTGATCTATGTCTGTAATTTCACTATAACCAATGCGGTAGCTCAGAGCATTTCGCTTGTAGAGGGAACGGGAGCGGTTTGCGCGACTGGAACGGCGGGGGTTTATGGGGACGCGGCAGCATCGGCAGCGGTAGGGACAACCGGGCAAATTTCAATGGTATCCTCAACACCTTGGGGAACTACCAAGACAGCGGGAGATGCGCTTTGCCTTTATCAAAGCGGGGCTACAAATATTTCCGGGATATTGACTTACTTCCAAGGATAGGAGAAAAATATGAAAAAGTTTTCTTTTATTTTTGCGGTTCTCGTTATTCTATTCACTCTTGGAACATCAAGAGGAGATCAAGCGATACCCATTAACCAATGCGCGAATGGGTACACAATGACCATTCCCTATCTTTGCTTTAATGTTGCTCCAAATTTCTCAAATATCACTTTAACAGGCCCTCCTGCCGTTTGCACAGCAATTGATTTAAAAACTACCTTTGGCATACCCAAGGATGCTAAAGTTGTTTTGATTCCCGTAACATGGTCAACGGGGACAGGTGTGGTTAGCGTCTCAGGTGTAGAATTTTTTCAAGGAGGCCTTTATATTGATAGCGGATGCACGACTTTGATTTCAGGGAATCAAAATCTTGGCATTATAAACATAGTAGTAACAAACAATTCTGCTATCAATGGAAATTTCACAATTTTTGCCGGTGGACAAGAAAATGTGTTTATTTTATTAAATGGGAACACAACCATTTATGGAAAAGCCCTTGAAACAAACATAAGCGGTTGTACAAATTGCATTGGGAGTTATGTAATCAATCAACCTTTTTATTACACAACGAATTAGGAACACTTTAACAACAAGGAGTACCTTAAAATGAAAGTAACCATCGAAGTCAATGAATTGAACGGACAAGTATCCTATAAGAGCGAACCTGGGATTCCTTCGGCTCAATTTTGCTCGCTTCTTTTCGGAGTAATCATGGCAGAGACTTACAAGAACATTGACAAGAAAGCAGACCGGCTTGTTCAGCCTGTTTTGAAAAGCATTTAAGAAAGGGGGATCACATGCGCTTCCCCCCCGCATGTGAAGCAAAATGGATATTCTCTCAAAACTTCTTGTGTCCTTGGCATTAGGGGTCTTGAATTATTTTATAACTAGGAGGGATCTTGAAAATGAAGTCCGGGAGAAGATTGCTTTGGAGGCTTCTGAATTGGCAAAGAAAGCCCTTGCTTGGAAGGCTGACGCTGCTTTGTCTCCTGACGGTGGTAGCGGGTTGCGCGTCAGCGAGCAAGGCCGTGATTCAGAAATCAAGCTATCAACCTCAGATTCCTCTCCTCCTAGTGGCCCCAAGAACGGTTGATTGTGATATTATCGACACAAAAACAGGAAAGCTCGATAATGACAAATGCACCCTTTTGCTTCAATCAGATTTCCAAGCAATCATTCGTGAAATGAAAGCAGAGTGCTTGGGATTGACAGGCGATAATGATGTCTGTCAAACGATAGAACCAAAAGAAAACAAAAAGGAGGGTAGTTAAATGAAAGATTGGAAAACAACCGTGAGCGGACTTCTTGCAGGCCTTTGCCCGGTCCTCGGAAATGTGTTTCCCAAGTATGCCTCTATTTTTCAATCGGCGGGAGGCTTGGCCCTTATGCTGCTTGGGTATCACGCGGCAGACAAAACCTCGTAACCTTTCAGGGTCCCCCCATAGGAGGATTTTAAGATGCTTTTTACCAATGAGAATGATTATGATGCAATCATTAACGCGGCAGCGGCCTCCTATGGGGTAGATCCTTCTTTAATCAAGGCTACAATCGCTCAGGAAAGCTCTTTTAAGCCGGATGCCTATAGGGAAGAACCCACCATAGGCGACGCTTCCACGGGGCTTATGCAACTCCTTAATCGAACTGCAAAGGCCCTTGGCTATACAGGAACCCCTGAAGGGCTTAAAGATCCTGCTACCAATATTGGCCTTGGGGTCAAGCTCATTTCCCAAAATCTCAAGCAAGCTCAGGGAAATGTTGATATAGCGATTTCCGCTTACAATGCCGGGTTCTCCGCTCAGAGGACTAATGACGCGAAAAGGGACAAGGACGGAA